>Ga0181557_1003775_pt1 | contig 14573 bp, 8 predicted proteins | sample 011ome_23_FD_148632 | JGI IMG/M metagenome (GOLD analysis project Ga0181557, IMG submission 148632) | Coastal salt marsh microbial communities from the Groves Creek Marsh, Skidaway Island, Georgia - 011506CT metaG (spades assembly) | ecosystem: Environmental > Aquatic > Marine > Intertidal zone >... | reverse complement strand
CCCCGAGAATGGTACGCAGAACAACGCAGAACACAAAAGCAGATTTGTTTTTTTCTTCGCCTTTTTCCTTTCACAGGTTTTTGGTTTGGACTCGGACCTGATGACCCTCTCTCTCTCTCTCTCTCTTTTTTTCCCGCGGCGGCGGCTGTACTTTTACCTATTATTATTAATGCGATTCATTTTACCGTGAAATTCTCTCTCCTATTTGTAGGGACGAAGAGATGGATCGTACGCGGACGAGCCGTTCGCGTTTCAATCGCGCGAAGCGTTGAGACGCGCCTTGATTGGCGAACCGGTGACGTTTAAAGTGGAGAGCGAGTACGCTTCGAGAGAGTTCGCGTTGGTGTTTAAAGACGGCGCGGGAGACGTGGCGTTGGAGCACTGCAAAAACGGATGGTGCGTCGGGAAGCCGTCGAGGGAGGACGAGAACGATGAAAACGCGATGAAACGAAACCAGTTGATTAAAGAAGCCGAAGAAGACGCGAAGCAGTTTTTTAGAGGGAAACACACGTGCGATCCTCTTTTGTTGAATAAAGCTGTGAGGAATAAAAGCGATCCGAGATTGGTGGACGAGTTCATCGACGCTAAAGGCGTGGAGCCGATTCATTGCGTCGTAGAGGTAGCGTTGAATGGAAGCACGATGAAAGTTTCGGTGTGCGAAGAGGGTCCCGCGAGAGGTGCGGAGGTGACGATTTTGTTAGCCGGAGTCGTCGCGCCGGCGATGGGGAAGAAGAACGAAAAAGAACCGGAACCGCACGCGAGAGAGGCGAAGTATTTTGCCGAGTTGAGCGTGTTGAACAGAGACGTGCGAGTGGCTTTTGTTGGTAAAGATAAATACGGAAACAGATTTGCGTCGGTGTTACCGAAAGATGATCACAGCTCGATCGTGCCCTTGGCGAACGCTCTCTTGGAGAGAGGTTTAGCGAAGGTTTCGGATTACTCCGCGGCGTTGGCTTTAGGAGGTGCGGCGCCTTTGAGGAACGCCGAGGCAATCGCAAAGACGAATAGGATTAGAATCTGGCAAGATTACGTGCCACCATCGAACGAGGATTCGCATTTCGAAAACATGGGAAGAAGTAGAAAGATTCAAGGAAAGGTTATCGAGGTCGTTTCTGGAGATTCCGTCATCGTCGAAGACTCGCGAACAGGCGATGAGATGAAGGTTATGTTGTCCTCGGTTCGAGCGCCGAGAATCGCACCGCTCGGGAGAGGTGCCAGAGAACGAAGTGTGAAAGATGAACCGTACGCGAGAGAGGCAAAAGAATTCGTGAGAACGAGAGTTATCGGGAAAAAAGTGGAGGTTAACTTTGAATACACGAAAACAATCGCCGGGAACGACGCGAGAGATATACCAGAAAAAATCATCGAATTCGGCACCATCGCTTTAATCGGCGAGGTGGTGAAGAAACCGCCGCAATATAACAATCACGGAATTCCAATCGAAGCAGAACCAGAAGACGCGCCGAATCTCGCCGAACTGTTAGTCATCAGAGGCTTGGCTTCGGTAGTTCGTCACAGAGAAAATGAAGCCAGATCGCATAAATACGACGATTTGCTCGTCGCCGAAAGTAAAGCTATACAACAAAAGAAGGGCATTCACTCGCCTAAAGACGCACCAATTCCGCACGATTTGAACGACGCCTCAGAAAATGTAAAGAAGGCGACGCAGTTTTTACCGTTCTTGCAAAGAGCCGGGAAATTCCATGGCGTCGTGGAGCACTGTATCAACGGACACAGGTTTCGAGTCAGTTCTCAAAACGCCGGCGCGGTGTTCACGTTGAGTTTATCAGGGGTGAGATGCCCGACCAGAGACGAACCATTCGCGAAAGAGGCTTTGAACTACGTTCGAAATAGAGTGAATCAAAGAGAGGTGCAAGTTGCGGCGAATTCGGTGGATAAAACCGGGACGTTTCGAGGGACTTTGGAGTGCAACACGTTGACTTTGGATTTAGCCTCGGAACTCGTTCGCGCGGGTCTGGCAAGAGTTTCCTTTCACGGCGACGCGAGCGCGTTAGAAGTGGAGAAGGCTGCGAAAATTGCGAGAGTTGGCATTTGGAAAGACTGGGACGAAGAAGCCGAAGAAGCTAGGCGCTTGGCGGAAGAGATGCAGGCGAATAATCTCGGCGGTTTCAACGAGGACCAAAATCCGGCGAGCTTTTATGGAAGCAAATTTTATGACGATGAAAATAACAACGGGGTTCAATCGCCAAGTGGCTCGGGTAAAGTTAATGCCCCGCCAGGTTACGAAGGTGGTATCATGAATAACAACGCCAACGCATCGCCGGGCGGCTACTTGTCGTCTGTCAATAGCGCATCTTCAACCGCGGCGGCTGCCGTCATGAGGAAAAGCGATCCGCAGCCGCAGCAGCAACAACAATCTACTAGAAACCAATACGATAATAGAAAAGGCAGCTCGAGCATACCGTATCCACAAGCGAGAGACAGTGGCCCTCCTGTGTTTACCACTAGGCTCGGAGTCACGGAAACTTTACGGGAAGGTAAATTTTTCGCGCAAATTCTCGAACGTTCCGTCGCCAACGAACTGTGGCAACTGGTGCAGAAAGAGTACGCGAACGACGATCCAGACGTGAAAGCCCCACCGCCTGGTTTTGAGCCGAAATTGAACGATCTCGTTGCGATCAAATCGCCGGAAGACAACAGCTGGTACCGCGCCACGGTGAATTATCGAGATGAAAACGCGAAAGAACTGGACGTCATGTGTATCGATTTTGGTCACAACGAACGCGTATCCATTCGCCGTGCGAGACCGTTGCACTCTAACGTCTCTTTGAACGCATACCCTCCTCAAGCGAGACTGTGCCAGCTTGCTCACATCGCCATGCCGAGTCGTCACAGCGATTACAAAGATGTCGCCGAGTCTGAGTTTCAACGCCTCGTTCATGGTGGCGAATTCCACGCCATCGTCGACGCGCGAATGAAAAAGTTTGACTTTGATCACGCTTGGTCATCCGCCGTCGACGCGCGTCCAGAGCTAACGCTAACGTTATGGCCAGTGGAAGACGACGAACAAGAAGAACCATCAAGCAACACGAAGAAAGACACAAAATTCGCGAAACCTTACTCGCCCGAACAGTTTCTCCCGGAACGTTCAGTGCAAGGCATCTTAGCCGCCTCCGGTTTGTGCCGCATGTCCCGTTTCAAAGTCGGGTACACGCAAACCTCAGAAGACAACCGCGAGGCCATCCAAGGTGAAATCGACAAGGCGAGACGAGAGCACTGCGGTATGTTCGAATACGGCGACGTCGATTCCGACTGGGAGAGATGAGAAGAAGAAGAGTAATACAATATTACTATCGCCGCGAGAGAAAGGCGGGGCGAGCGAGAGGGAGGAGAAAGAGATCGTGCGCGCGTTTGGTTTGTGAGAACGAGAGGCGAAACATCGCGAGAGGAAAAGACGAAGAAGATAACACGATACGTATACATAATACATAATACTCATATTTAACTAACGAGAGAAAGAGAATACATACTGATACAAAAAATGGTGCACCCGGCAACCGCCGCGGCGCACGGCTTTTAGAAGCTCTTGTCCCATTAACACCCTAAACCTTATCTAACCAGCCCTCTCTGACTCACATCTCAGATACGCTACACCTCGACGCGCGCTCGACGCACTTCTTTGCGCATATAGTAAAGTTAATAACACACATACACGCGCAAGAAACGTACAACATGTTATCGTGCGTCTCCTTAGCCTCCTCCCGCTCCGCCATGGCGTCGACGGCTTCGTCTTCGTCGTCTTCTTGCTCGAGACATCGACAACAGTTTTTCCCGAGCGGAGCCAAGAAAAACAAGGGAAGATACACTACTACTTCTACTCGTATTAGCAGACACAATAATCGACAACAGCAGCAGCGAATATTGAGAATATCCGCCGCCTCCACCGATGGCGTCGACCTCACGCGCTCGGGTAAGAAAAGAGTCGTCATCACCGGCATCGGTGCGGTGACCGCGTTAGGCCACGACGTGGATGAATTTTACAATCGATTGTTGAACGGCGAGAGCGCCATAAAACCAATCACGAAATTCGACGCGTCGAACATCACGACGACGTTCGCGGGCGAGATACGCGATTTCGACGGATGCGACGGTTTAGTTGCACCGAGAATGATTAAAAGAGCGGACCCGTACATTTCATTCATGATTGCGGCGGCGAAGAAGGCTTTAATCGCGGCTGGATTGGACATGCGCGAGGAAGGGAACGAGGACTTTAACAAGTTGGATAAACAGCGGTGCGGCGTGGTGATCGGCTCGGCCATGGGTGGGATGCACAGTTTTCAGCAAGCGAACTTTGAGTTGTGGACGCCCGGAAGAGGTTCTAAGAAAATGAATCCGTTTTGTATTCCGTTCGCCATTACGAACATGGGCGGGGCATTAGTCGCGATGGATTTGAAATTTATGGGGCCGAACTATTCCATCGCGGCGGCGTGCGCGACTGGGAACTTTTGCATGATGAACGCAGTTGATCACATTAGAAACGGGGAATGCGATTTGTGCTTAGCTGGGGCCTCGGATGCAGCGGTTTTGAGCAGTGGGATTGCCGGGTTTGCTGCGAGTAAAGCATTGTCGACGAGAAACGACGATCCGGAAGGCGCGAGTCGACCGTGGGATAAGAATAGAGACGGGTTCGTCATGGGAGAAGGGTGTGGAGTTTTGGTGTTGGAGTCGTTAGAGAGCGCGCTGGCGAGAGATGCTCCGATTTTGGCGGAAATTTTGGGTGGTGCGGCGACGTGCGATGCGCACCACATGACCGAGCCGTTACCGAATGGGAACGGAGTGAGATTGGCCATCGGCAGGGCGTTGAAAAACGCCGGCGTGTTGGCGGAGGATGTGAATTATATCAACGCTCACGCAACGAGTACTCCAGCTGGAGATTTAGCCGAGTTGAGGACGATTACGGATATATTTGGCGAGAATAAGGAGTTGAAAATCAATTCGACGAAGAGTTTAATCGGTCACTTGTTAGGCGCAGCGAGCGCGGTTGAAGCGGTGGCGGTGATCAAAGCCATCGGGACCGGCGAGTTGCATCCGAATAAGAATTTGGAGGAGCCGGACGAAGGCGTGAGGACAGATTTATTGGTAGGCACGACGAAAGAGAAATTAAAAGTGAAGGTTGCGTTGAGCAACTCGTTTGGATTTGGCGGTCATAATTCGGCGGTGTTGTTTTCGGCGTATGACCCGAAAGCCGACACCTATGCGAGAGCAGCCTCGGCGTAGAGACAAGAAGAAAGTGAACATTTTTAATACCAGTATTAATAAATAAACAATAACAATGACAACTTTACAACAACAACAACAACAACAACAACAACAACAACAACAACAACAACAACAACAACAACAACAACAACAACAACAACAACAGTACCAGGCACTATGGTACTTGCTGGAAATCATGAACTACTTTATACATTTGCATTATCGTGATATTTTATTTTACAGCGGAAAGTTTTCGTCTCCAAGCTTCTTTTCCTCTTCTGCTCCTCATTTCTTGGTGCAAATAACTTTGGAGAAACCAATCCAAGCTTTGTCTTTTGAAGTGCGCTTGTACGTTCAGCGAAGTCATGATCGAGATTATCAAGAAAAGGATGGCAACGAAGCCATACAAATTAAATAAGGTCCTCATGTTCACCTCGTCCGGTAGGTCTGCAGAAGTACTAAACTGCGGCGGGCTGTACGCCAAGAAACCCGAGATACATCCCAGGACAGGAAACCACCAGCTGCTTCTTGGGTACGAGGCGTGAACGGCTGCGGCGACAGAGATATACACCAAGTGTAAGCATTCTTGTCGGAACAGTATGGAGAACATCTCGTTACAGTCATATTGCAACAGTCCGTTGTATTCATCGGCGTCGACGTCGGCGGATTGTAATGGTCTCAAAGAGCAAAATTTTGCGACCGATGCGCGCTGGTATCGCGCTATCGATCCGTGCGCGCCAACGACAACCACCAAAGTCGCAATTGAAACTATACCCCCTCTTTTATACCGGTCGAAAAGATCCTGCTTACGTCCGCTCAAATAACCGAATATTGAGATATCACGTTTATAGACCATTTGCACCATGTGAACGCCCAACGTGACGCTGACAAAAGACAAGGGAACAGCAATCCTTCCCCTGATTCCTCCGGGTGAAACGATTTCGCTCGGAAACATCGACGCGTACTTCAACCCAAACAGCGCATTGAGAATAAGGTAGCAACTCAAAGATCTGGAACGACATTTGTCGAGCACCAGCGCATTTACGTAGCCGCGATAGAGCTCAAACAATTCTGAGTCTTTTTTAAAAGCTTTTGACGATGGTCCCGCAGCGCGAATAGCTTTTCTTTCGTTTCGTTCCGATAACTGCCTGAGCACCACAGCATTTATGCCGCCGTTCACCAAAAAGACAACGCCTACCATGAACTTTATGGGAACAACGAAAGGCATCAACAATAATTTCCCGCAAAGTTGGGAATGACTCAAGAACGTTAGATCCTCGAGCGTCATGTTTGTCAGAGACCAAAACCGTTCCATGTCTTCTGGGTTTTGTTCTCCTTTCTCTTCGCCTGAGCTGCCCGGCATATTTTTCACCTCCATCGACCAGCACATCACATCTATTTGAATCTCCTGCAATTCGATCAAGATATCCGGACACATGTGCCTAAAATTCGGATCACTCGAGCATTGTGTGACAACCTCCGAGAGTGGATGACCTCCGAGATCTCCGTACAAACGTCCAGTGTGCCATAACGTGAACACCGTCCCGACGTCCTTCACGAAACCGCAACGGGAGCACAATCGATCGATTCTGTTCTTGAATTTCTTTCCAAACATCGTCGGCTCCATGAGGAAAGCCTGAAACTGCTCGGCGCTTTCTTTTTCGATGCACAACAAGCACGGCTGCGGCGCAGAGAAAGATTTAACACCGTCTAAGTCTTCATACTCGAGCTGGAAAAACAAATTCGAAATCTTCTGAGCGCTCGAAACAGATTCCGTCGAGCAAAAATACTCGTCGAAACAATCTTTAGGAAATTTACACATGCTCCTTTCGAGTATGAAATCTTCCCGGCGCACGACTATGTCGCCAAACTGTCCGTACATGCGAGCCGATGCGATGACTTTCTTTTTGCGGTAGAAGTGCGCTTCCTTTTTGTTGTTGCAGTCGAACAATCGGAGAAAAATACTCTCTCCCACTACCGCAACGTACGGCGCGACCGAAGTCCTCGGCCACGGACTACTCTCCAACGTCCGCGCTCTTCGACGACGACTTTGACGTACTTTCCCACCATTTCCAAACGACTGTCCAGTAGCCGCTGTATCATCCCCGTCGCCATTAGTCATCTCTTGCGCGTGCGAAGACAACATCAGCTCTTCCAACGCGTCGTCCCAGTACGACGCGCGATAACTCAAGGTTTTATTCAGCACGTCGCCCTCATTTTCCTCCTTCTCGCTCTCTAAACTGTCCTCTTCGGTCTCGCACTCGTCGTCGTCCTCGCTCGCGTTCTCAACTTCGTCGTCGTCTCTCCTCTCGCAGACTCTGTCGTTCTCCGCGCGCGGAAGATGTTCGTCTTTAGCCGACGACGACACGCGCACGTGCGTGTTCTCGTACCATTGCCACTTGAACAAGACGGGATCGTTACTTTCTTCGTCGTCGTCGTCTTCGTCTTCTTCGTCGTCGTCTTCGCGCGAATCGTCGTCGTCGTCGTCGTCGTATCTCTTCATGATCTTCTCGCCGCGACGACGAGGACGACGAGCGACGTTGGTCGTTGACATTTGCGTCGTCCGTCGTTCGAGAGAGAAAAAAAAAGGCGTTCGTTAAATTTCAATTTATGAGGAATTCTCTCTCTCGGTTCGTTAGTTTCTCTGAACCCTCTTGCGTGTCCTCCTATTCTTTTAAGCGCGCGCGCGTACAATTTCGTAAGGGAATACCAGTATTCTTATAATTGTCCGAGACAAAGATTAGTATTATTAGTATTATTACAACAAATTCAAGCTAAAAACACTACTCAAAACGAACACCGCCCCTAACGCGAAGGCGACGGAACTGGCGGCTAACCCGATGTATTTGACCATTTGCGGATTTTCCTTCTCGAGAAGCGTCGTCCCGGCGCCGAGGAACGCGGTGTACCCGCCCATGGCTACGATGGTACCGAAGAAGAAGGAACCGAGGAAGGAGTAGGCTTCGAGTTTCGGTAAGGTGAGCGCCGGGAGAAGGAGGAAGAGGGAGTCCGGTTGGAGGCCGTGGATGGTGCCGGTGATGTAGGTCCAGGAGATTCGGGAAGCTTCCGAGGAGGCGCCGAGACGGAGCGGGGAGAGCTGGTGTTCGTGGGAGCTTTCGATGTCTTCGTCGTGGCTTCCGCCGTCCGCGGACCCGTGGGAGTGGGAGTGGGAGTGGGAGTGTCCGCCGTGGGAATGGATGTGCGAGTGGCCGTGACTGTGGCCAGCTTGCTCCCAGAATCCTAAGCATCCGATGAAGATCAGCGTTAAACCAACAATGGCTTGGCCCCATTGGCCGATGATTTCAGTGTTCCACGGGATTCTGTTTCGCAAGAGCATAAACAAAAGACCGAAGATGATCTGACCGGTGTTGTGACCAAATCCCCAGAGCGCGCCGAGGAGCGCGTTTTTCGCTCGAGACGGACCGACGGATAACGGCGTCAACGCTGCCAAGTGGTCCGCGCCGGTGAGCGTGTGTAAACCACCGGCGAATAAGCCAGCCCAGGCAGACTTCAAAACCGGATGAAGCAACGAATGGAAAGCCATGGAAGATTCCGCGACAGCAGCGGTAATAAGTTCGGAGATAAACGTTTGTAACATCATGCCTTGCGGTTTGAACACGGTGCCTAACGCGCCAAAGACGCCCACCAACGTCAAAGAGACAATCAAGAACTTCACGCGCTTCGAAAGGCGCATTGAATTTCGTGGTCCAAACGTTGCCAACAAGCGAATCGAGTTTGCTGCGACTAATAGCGTCGCGCCTTCGTGAACACAAACGGCTAACCAAAGTGGGAACGCGCCGAACAAAGCCGGCAAGGCGGCTCCGAGAATAGAGCAAATCGCCAAGAAAATATTTTGCTGTAAAATATTTCGCGTCATGCGCCCGAGCGCAAAGAGCTCCGGAACGGCTGAAATCACCGACATGGATGATCCACCGCCTTCGTTTCCTACCGTTGTGGTACTATCGCTCACCATATCTTTGCTTTGAAGTTGCCCTTGTCCAGTTTGAAGCAACAAGACGTCTGCGGCAGAAGAAGCGGCATCTGAAGGTGTCGAGCACACTGCGATGCCAACGTCAGCCGCCGCCAACGCCGGCGCGTCGTTAATACCGTCACCAATCATGGCGACGCTCACTGCTTTCCTATTTTTTTCGTTATTACCATTTTCTCTCGCAGATTCTACGTGTGCTAACTTTTGATCCGGAGTCAATTGCGAAAATACCGCGGCTGGTTTGATGCCTACTTGTTCGGCAATCGCCAACGCGGAAGCAGTCGCGTCTCCAGTCAGCATACGCACCGTCTGTCCTCGTTTAGTAAGGGTAGCGACGGCATCTTTCGCTTCTGCGCGAGGTGCGTCGGAATAACGAAAGACCGTAGCATCGGCCGAAGAAGAAGAGCACAGAATAGCGATCGCTTCCCCTGCACTTCTGTGCTCCTCCGTCGCGCGCGCGACTGCTTTTTCTTCCTCTCCCGAGTTGCTCCCGCGGCGGCACTCTAAAGCCCATGATGCGGTGCCAAACCTGAAGAGTTCGCCGTTAATTTCTCCCTCGACACCTTTACCGTGCTCAACTTTGTAGTTTTTCACGTCTAAAGAGCCATTACTCGCGCTACTTTCGCCATCAGTGACGTAGTTAACGGTGGCTTTAGCAATCGGATGCACCGAACCTCGTTCCAACGCTTTTGCGATGCGCACGCTCTCCTCGTCGCTTCTCTTAAACGCCAAGCTCGCAATGCTCTCTTCCCCTAATTTCACGTTCTTTATTTCCACGATTGACATTTCACCAGAGGTCAAAGTGCCAGTTTTGTCTAAACACACGAGATTGACGTTTGCGAGCGCGTCCAGAGTTCGGCCGCCTCTGATGAGGATACCTCTTCTGGCCATCGCGCCAATCGCCGCGACGTACACTAATGGTGACATGAGAAGCGCGCACGGAGCTGCCGCAGATAAGAACGCAAACGAGCGGTACATCGCTCCTCCTCGACCTAAAAAGGGAACTCCCAACACGAGAGGTGCCGTCACCATCGTCGCAAAGGTTATAAATAAAATGATCTTCGAATACTTATCGCCAACGTCATCAATTAATCGACTCACGCGCGGTTTGCGTTGCTGCGCTCTTTCGGTGAGCTTCGCGATTCTCGCCGGCGTGCTATTTTCGGAAGACTGAGAAGATTTTACGATTAACACCCCGTCGATGTTCATCGCGCCGGCTGGAATTTCGTCGCCAATTCTGCGTCGCACGGGCAAAGCTTCTCCCGTGATGTGTTGAATAGACACTCTCGCTGAACCGTGAACGACGATGCCATCAAGAGGAACTTGCGTTCCTGCTTTGACGTAACAGTAGCTTCCGACGGGCACTTCTGATGCACGCATTTTCCTTTGCGAACCTTCGATGAAATCACCAGTTGTACCGTCGATGTCGACAATATTTGCAAACGGCGGCACCGTTTTCCACAACGCTTTTAAATCGCCTCTCGCGTGTTGCGTCAATCTATCTTCCACGTAGTGCGCAGATGCGAACAACACGAGTAACAGCGCGCCTTCAAAGGCGCATCCGAGTAAGACGGTACCAAATACCGCTAGCGTCGTGAGTACGTGCACGTTGATGTTACCTCTCGCGACTTCGTACAAGACGTCCACAAACTCTGGCGTTCCGGCGAACAAATACACCAACGCCGTCGCCGACGTCGAGAGCCACGCCGCCGTTGCACTCGGGATAATCGACGCGACGCTGAGCATGGCGCAAATCGAAGTCGACACGTGGCAAAATCCAGCCACGAGCAACAAGCACCATGATAACACCGTTAAACTTCCTCGTCCTCGCAAATATCCAGCCGCCGCGTTCAACTTTGACTTTGTCAGAACGACATCTAAAACAACTTCCACTTTATTCTTCACTCTGTTCGCATCTTCCACCGCCGCTATAGCACCGTGCGAATGTCCGTGACATCCGCCTCCTATTCTATTTCTATCTCCCGCGCCTTCGATTATTTCGCAGTTTTCATCTTCCTCCCCCGTCGTCGTCGTAAAACTCGAGTGATCGTGCGACGAAACCTCCCTCCCGTTCATCGTCTCGCTCCCATCCAACATCCCAGCCTGTTGCAAAAAATCGCTCTCATCGTTAGAAATATCGTACGACACTCCCGCACTACCGCTACCACCGCCGCTCTCGCCTTCCCCTACCGGCGTCGGTCCGCTCGCCGCGTTGTTCCTCCGCGCCGTCCGTTGTTTCCGGTGGTCGATTGCATTCGTCTTCGTGTGCTCGCTCCCATCCTTCTTGGGCCCTCCTCCTCCGCCGCCGCTACTGCTGCTGTGATGATGATATTCGCCGTAATAATGCGCCCCGACGGCGACGACGCGCGCGTTACTGTTCGATCCTTTCTTCCTCTCGCTCTTCCTCTTCAAATTGTCCTCGCCTGGAGAAAACGCGAAAGAAGAACAAGAGACGTCGTCTTTGCGCTTCTCCCAGCGAGGACGATTTGGCGGCGACGACGATGCGTGCATCATCATCATCCTCGCGCGCCTTCTTCTCGTCGTCGTCCATCTTCTCGGGCCGGTCGATTCTGAAGAAGACGAAGTCGCGTTCGTAGTAGTCGACGACGACGCTCCGAAGAAAGCCGCGCTGCTGCTGCTCGGAGGTCCGGACAACATCCTTCTCTCACTTTCTTATTCGAACTTTGTGCTAATTTTTCCCCCAAAGCGAGACGATAGAGAGACCAACCCCGTATCTAAAGAAAAAAGGGTCCTATACAAAGGAAAGGGGAAGAGAGAAGAAAAAGGCAAGGAGCTCGCGCGTGGAAAGAAGACTCTCTCTCTTCTCTTCTCTTTCCTCTTTTCTCTCCGCAGTAGCTCTCTGTCTCTCTCTTCTGAGCGGAGAGAGTTTATGGAACGTGCGCGCGTTCGTGTAGGTTCTGCGGCCGATGCACTCAGAGAAGATACGAGACATTTTTTGACATTTTTTGTTTAGGGTTTTGGTCTCGTTTTTCCCTCAAAAGCTCCTCACGAGGGAAAAGGCGCCAAAGAAGAAACCGCGCGGAGAGAAGAGAGTCTAATAAGAGCGAGAAGAAGCATATAATGCGCTCGAGCGTCGCCTCGCTCGGTCGCAGAGCGGTCCGAGAATCGTTCGTGCGATTGACCACAAAGTTGACGAAAAAGTCTGGATATTACAAGGGTAAGAATTCCATCTCCCCCGGCTGGCACGAGAAGAAAGCGAACGGCGGAGGGAGAGGGAGATTCGTGTTGCTCGATTGGAAACGTCCGACGTACGTGATTCCGGAAGGGTTGAAGGAGTTCAAGTTGAAACCGTACGTCGCGAAAGGAGTGACAAAGTGACGGAGAGAAAGAGAGAGAGATTTTTTAAGGGATCGATATGTCGATGATGATTTTTGCGTCGTCGTCGCTGTCGTCGTCGCTGTCGACGCCTACTTTGTCGTCGAGGAGAAGATGGTGCGGCTCGTTCGTGGCTCGGAGGAAACCCCCTTCTTCTTCTTCTTCTTCTTCTTCTTCGTTGAGGAGAGGAAGAAGAGGCGCGATAACGGAAACGCCGGCGGAACGAATCGTCGCCAAGCGGAAAGCGTCGTCGAAGCAAGCGAGGAAAGTGCAACTGAGAGAAGATGCGAGAGAGATGCAACGAAGAAGAGAAGAGAGAGAGAGAAGAGAGAGAGAGGAAATGGAACGGCGTCCGGAACCGCCGACGAGCGCAGCGCTTAGTTTGGGAGAGGCGAACGAGAGAGTGCGCGAGGCGGACTCAAAGTTTCAATCCGCGGTAGATTCGACTCGAGAGATTAAGAAGATGAAAAGAGAGAGCGAGGAATGGGATCCGCAAGTCGGGTACGGTAAGTTTCGAGAAGTCGTCGAACAGGTGTCCGAAATGAATGGACTCAGGGTACGAACGTACGAGACAAGATTGGAACGCGCCGTTTTTTTAATCGAGCTCGCGAAAGCTTTAGGGAACGAAGAAAATGATGCCAAAGGTATCAGCGACGATGCAGTAGTAGCGAATGATGTCGGGGTAGTCGGCAAAACCTTAGACGCTTTTGATTGGGTGTACGGCAAAGAACTCGTGGACGAATCAAACGCGAGAACTTTAGAGTTTATGCTTCGAGCGTCGCAGAAGAAGTCGCAAAACGACGGCTTGAAACCGGAGATTTCGTTTGAAATCTTAAACGTCGCTTTAGCAGCTGATGCGCTGAAATGCATCAATAACAAAGACAACGTCATTCAGAAACACATGAAACGCGTTCAGAGAGGAATCGACGAAGGACTCATTTCACCAGACGACGACGCGGCCACGGCGTTGCTCAAAAAGATCGACGCTTTTCTTCAAGAACAAGAACAATAGGAAAACAACTAACCACCCAAGTAATATTTAATATTTAGCAACAATCGTAGGTAGACAATAGATGAGTCCAAATCAATACGCTGGTAATATAATATATATGTGACTGTATATTCCAAATGTTGCAAATTGCGCAAACTCTCTCTCTCTCTTTGGAGCGTGGGTGTGGGTGTGTGTGCATGTTATTACTATCTTCAATATTTCGGCGGGAAAAACGTACCTGCAGATCCATCTGTCGACGACGATGCTTCCTCCGCCGCTACCGTTGCTCCTAACGCCCACAAATTTTGCTCTGCTGACCAGTTGCCTTCGCCACTCGATGAATTATTCGATGCTTTTGATATTCCATTTTCGTAAACGTTGTGTTGTTGATGATCACCTCTTTCTTGCAACACCCCGGCATCTTTCAACGCCTGAGTCTTTCTCCACGCCATCTCTTGACTGGACGCTAAATTCTTCGCGGCTAATCCGTAATCGTCCATTCCATCTCCGTTCGTATCGTTTGGATTCGCATCAATCCCGTACGCGTCCCTGGCTTTATTCGGCAACGAAAATTCTGCCACCCGTCTTCGAATCGCGTGCAACGCCATCTCGCTTCGCAAAACTCGCTTCTCCAACCGCCTATTCTCCGCGCTCAGCGTCAACACTTCCTTCTCCAACGAAAAATCATCCACCATCAGTTGCACCCGTTCCTTTTCCATTTCCGTAATTTTCCTCTCCAACTTTCTCGCGTACCTTCGACTCGGGAACCCGAGAATAACGTGCGCCACCGCCGTCCCGGTCGCCGCCGGTTTCACGAACGCTCTCGTTTGCGGACTCAAACCTAACCACGCCTCTCTCAGCGGTCCCGTCACTGGCTTCGCGATTTCCACCGCGCGGTCCCACGTCGGGCCGACAAAATCCACCGCCACTTCCATCTGCGGTTTAAACTGCTTGTTAAAGTCCGTTAGCGCCTTGGAGAGCGAATTCGAACCGCCTTCTAACGTTTTCGCGGACCAAGAGGAGGCGGCGGTAGACCAA
>Ga0181557_1003772_pt1 | contig 14582 bp, 3 predicted proteins | sample 011ome_23_FD_148632 | JGI IMG/M metagenome (GOLD analysis project Ga0181557, IMG submission 148632) | Coastal salt marsh microbial communities from the Groves Creek Marsh, Skidaway Island, Georgia - 011506CT metaG (spades assembly) | ecosystem: Environmental > Aquatic > Marine > Intertidal zone >... | reverse complement strand
GGTGTCGAAAGACGACAGCTCTCCTCCTCTTCCTCCTGCCATCATCATCTCTGTATCCACAGTTTTAGTATTCTTATGGAGCAAAAAGCGCTTAAAATTTTGTATCTATTAATTGAAATCTCTTCAAATCGATATGGTCACAAGTTCGGCGCGTTTCACAAAAAGAGTTGAAAAGTAAAAATATTTTTTTCTTCATGCATGATAAAAATTTAGAACAACTCGTATAAATCTCATAAAAATCAATTCGACGGGCGCGATGACGAAACCGAAAAGAAAACAAAAACGAGACGACAGCAATAACACCACCTCGTCGCAATCTTCAATTGAGCTTATAATGATCAAACCTGATTACACCAACCTCAATGAAGAAGAGAAGAAAGGAATCACGGAATTAGGTGAAGAAGAAAAAAAGTACGTGATTTTTTTGTTCGCCGATCTCGTTTTTGTTCGTGTTCCTCTTCCTCGATGTTCAACTGACGCTTTCCGATCTCGTTTTTGTTCGTGTTCCTCTTCCTCGATGTTCAACTGACGCTTTCAATTATCTTTTTCCTTTCCTTTTCTTTCGCTCGCGCGCAAGGCGTCTGAACGCAGGAAAACCGAGGTTATTTGAAGAGGACGGGAAGGTCATTCAGTTTCCTACTTTGATAGAGACGAATTCTTTCGAAATAGACACGCAAGCGAAAGTGCTCGGAATCTCGACGGGCATGATAGCGAAAGCGTGGAAATTCTTCGGGTACAGGAAATTGTCGTCTTGCACAACACGTTTTCTTCATTCTGGCGAGCACGGGTTCGACGAGGACATCATGAAGCAGCTCGGCTTCAAGAAGGAAGACCACGTCACTGTGTTGGTGTGGTATGCTCTCCTCGACGACAAGACGAAGAAGGAGGTGAACAACGACGCTGCGAGAAATAAGAGAAATCGCGAGAAGGCGAAGCTGATAAGCGTTGAGAACGAGAAAGGGGAGAAGATGACGAAAGCGCAGTTACGAAATCAGCTTTACCACAAGAAGAGGAAGCAGGAGATGGTTGATATCGAGGGAGGGCGGATGGTGACGAAAGCGCAGCGTCCATACGAGAAGGCGAAGCTGATAATCGTTGAGAACGAGAAAGGGGAGAAGATGACGAAAGCGCAGTTACGAGATCAGCTTCAACGCGAGAAGGCGAAGCAGATCATCGTTGAGAACGAGAAAGGGGAGAAGATGACGAAAGCGCAGTTACGAAATCAGCTTCAACGCGAGAAGGCGAAGCAGATCATCGTTGAGAACGAGAAAGGGGAGAAGATGACGAAAGCGCAGTTACGAGATCAGCAGAAATACGCGAAGCAGAAACAAAGAAACAAAGAATTCGTTCGGAAGCAATTCATATGCCGACCGCCTGGCTGCTTGGAGAAGGAAAAGTGTTCGATTTGCGGGAGAGAAAAAAGTTTTGGATGGGCTAAAGCGCCGGATGCTTTGTGGTACGTCGAGAAGCTCTTTAAGGAAAAGGGACTTACAGAGTATCCGTCGTTCAGGGCGGCGAACGGGTACCTGACGATGAAGAAACGAAAATATCTTGGCAAAGAAGATATTTTGCTTCGAACCACAGATATTCTGTGCTACGCGTGCTGGAAAACCTGTGAAGGAGCGGCGGAAAAGACTATGCAAAAACTGCTCAAGTTGTAAAAGAAGGAGCAAGTATATAACGATACGAGTAAATAAAAGAGATACTAACTAAGAGATACTAACTGAAAAGTGAGATCCTTAGAACTAGTTCGAAAATGTAATATCGAAGCAACGCGCGAGCGAAAAGAAACAAACGCACATATTAACCACAATTGGGTACAAATCCTCCATTTTTTCCACGCATTCCAATACCTCCCCATGGTCAAATACAGATGATTAAACGCGATGAAAACGATTCACAAAAGAACAAGTGATGATAATGATGATGTTTGAACGCTCTGCCTTGATTTTTTAAGAATAAATTATCGCGACGTTTCGCGGTGTTTTGGTGGATTTTACGTGCTTTTGAGGCACAAGTTACACATGTGGGCACACATAATGTGGGCACACGATCGGGAAATTTTCTGTCGAGCTGCCGAAGCTCATTCGCCAAAGCGCGCAAGTTCAACGCGTCCATGACATCGATCGTGCACTTCGTCACTGCGCCGGTGGCGACGCGTTCGTCTTCGCAGTTCTTAGCGAAGACGTGGTAACAAAAATAGAGAAAATCTCACCGAAGAAGAGAAAGACATTTCGCCACGGCTCCGCGCGCGGATGCGAGTTGAGAATGGAAACGAATAGCACTACGTGTGTATCTAAAAGAAAGATTGAGCGCAAAATAACGATATTCAAATCGTCTTTTGCACACTAGAAGAGATGTTGTTGATGAGCTATCGATATTCCGGTCGCGCAAAAACACATTTTCGGTCAAAAATCATACTTCAAATACACGACGGAGGAAGAAAAAAGGTGAGGCGTCTCTCTGCGCTGCTATTACAACTATTTAATCTATATGTTTGATATCCAATCCTCCTCATCCATCTCATCGTCTTTACTTGCCGTCGTTGTGGATAACTCTGGCCAGTCTTCTTCTCTTTACTGGCCACTTTCAAGTTCCATCATTTCATCATCGTCGTTGGCAGCTTCTTCATTGTTTGATTCCAGCACCATTGTTGAATCTTGAGTTAGTGAAAGTCTGCGTCGAATATTAGACGTCGCCAGAGCGTCAAAGCTCGTTCCCATCGGAAGATTTTGTTGGCCTCCAAAACTAGACTGCGAACCTATTGGATTGACTTCAGATCCTTCGTGCAAAATATCTTCCAAACCCAACTCCCTCCTGTGTCCGAAGATAGCTTTCGTAGCTGGATTGATCCAACCCGTGTTCATCGGGCGAAGTTGCATGGCATTACTCATTACTGAAATACCTTGAAAGCGACGCGTCGACTGGTTTCGATTCTTTTCATCACGCATTCCAATAACCATGCCGGAAGGCGAGGGAAAGGCTTCGATGAAAACATCGTTGTTGGGATCTTTATTGTCGCAAAGAATATAGTTACCAAACACCATCGGTTCAACTTCGGAACCTAAAACAAAATCTTCGTCCACGCGATCGATAATATCGCTGTACAGACGGTAAGCTTCGGTCTTCAAACGCAAAAGCGTGTAACGTTCTCTCCATTTTCCTGTAGTCACCTCTGCAATGAAGCTATCAATCGTATCCTTAGCGAGTAGCGTGATGAAGGATGGCTTTGGATTCTCCGGATCCAAGAAAAGCTCAAATTCAAATTGCGCTTGTTCGGAGAACGTGCTCGGTTTTCTGAACGGAGGATCTTGGTCGACTTTTTGACCTTCCCACATCAAAAACATACACACATCATGGCAGCGGTATTGTTCTCCCTGTGGGAAAATCATTGGGATCAACGCGTTGAAGACTTCCAGAGTCGTCGACGGTGATCTATCGTCCTTCAACGCAAAATCCGGATTCGGACATCCACTATACCCAAGAGAATCCGAATTCGATTCTACCAAATGTTCTGCTTCTAGGAACGACACGGTGCGTTTAGCATTTTTAGGGGTCCAATTGAAGTAAATGAATCGCTCGATCTCGATCGTATTCTCCATCGTATCCTTGTGCATTTCCGCCTCTACACTCGGCAACGATACCAAGACGGTCTCGATTGGAATACCTTTCTGCACCGCCAAGTTCTTCGCGTTCTTGAGTCTCGCTTCCGCATTTTCTCGTGCACGAGCTCGATCCGGCTTAACACTGCGCTTTCCTTGTCCAGATAAAATATCTATCCACGAATCCGTTTTTCTTCTATCAATATCAAGGTGAACAACCGACGATTCGTTCGAGTACATCCCTTTCTCGTCAACACGACAAAAATTGTTGAGAATGTCTTGTCGTTTTCGTTTTCGTCGAACTTCTAAACCATCCGCCCACTTATGAGTAGAGCACGCTTTATCAATCGCATCCTCCAACTCTTTTATTACTCCAGAGACTGCTTGTTGCAGAGATTGATCTGTCCCAGAGAGGCAATACAGCCCCGACACGTGACTGGTCAACATTGCTTTGACTTCTCCAAGAAAAAATGTTTTTTGCTCTGTTTCGCATTGTTCTATATCACGTTGTGCTTGCGTGGTTGGATCTTCGTTCATCATCTCTAAAACGTTTACACGCGCGCGCAAGCGATTTTATTCCCGTGCGCTGATTGATGCCCGTGATATGTGTTAGTGCAGTTTCTTTTTTTTTATCTCTCAGTCAAACGGAGAAATATAAAGAAGACATCATCTCAGATGTTCTTTCCATTCGTCTTTTGTCCTTCCTCATTTTTTATGCATGCGTCTTTTTTCTTTCCTGGAACCCTTTCACACGTCCAACAAAATCGTCAGAATTCTATTACTAATAATAAAGAACAACGCTTTTCCTCCTCTTTTCGCCGGGGCTGCTCGAGAGGAGAGGAAGAGTACCTACGACGAATTATGATGGAGTCTCTATTGATCCCGAAAATACGCAAGCAATCGCTCACATTGGACGTCGTGTATGGAAACCCGACGGATGATGATTTTGAAGCAATCGACGCGAAACGAGCGTGGGTGCGAGGGGAGACGTTGATGCGCATCTCTCCTCCTCGCAATAACGCGAACGCTGCTGAAAATGACGATCAGTCGAAGATTATTCAAACGACGGAAACGACGACTGAAAGGAGGAGGAATAGGGTAAAAACGCTCCTGTTTCACGCGGAGAAAGATTTGGTGGAAATCGATTCGATTAAAATCGATGGACAGAAAGGAAGGTGGAGGCGGATTTTCGTCGACGAAGAAGAGGATACGAATTTTACCACGACGACGACGAACACTACCCCAAAAGCTGCTGCGAATGCGTTTTTCGACGATTCCATCGTGGAGAGGATTAAGCTCATGAAACAGGTCGAAGACGAGAGTTTGATGACGATGAATACTGGCGGCGGCGGCGGTAGTATCGGCAGTACCGGGAGCGCCGGCGCGGCTTCTCTCATTAGTAGTAGGTTCGCGGGGGCAGGCGCTTCGATTGTCCTCGTCGAGCTCGAGAGCGGGGAGGAGATTGATTTTAACTCGAAAGGAGGTGAAGATGATCCAGACGCGGCAATGGAGGATGCGGGAGACGAAGACGAAGAAATGAATGATAATAAGACTGATAATACGAAGAAGAAGGACGAAGGGAGAGAGGTGGAAGTTTTGATGCGATTTCGATCGGGGAATTTTCCCGCCGCCGCCGCCGCAAAGGACGATGGTGAAGGTATCGTTGCTATCGATGTCGATAATACCGGTGACGACGACAACGGTGGTGATGGCGACCATGAACAGCGCGCGCAGAGATCGTTCTGGTCATCTTCTTCATCGCCTTCGTCAAAAAATACGAAGAAACACGTCATAACCGATCTGAGCGTCGCGTGCGACGGGGAATTTTTCAAAGCTCCTGGTACTTTAGAGAAGCCTTCGTGTTGGTTCCCGTGCGTGGACGTGCACGATTGTTTGACTGAGTTCGATTTCGACATTTCGTGTGCGCCCCATTTAGTCGCCATCGCTCCCGGACAGTTTGAAGAAGCCGTGTGGGAACCAGAAGTTTCCGATATCGACGGACAGTTTAGGCGAAGGCACACGTTCAGGAGCGTCGTTCCGTGCGTAGCAAGGGACGTGTGCGTCGTGGTTGGTCCGTTTAGCGCGCACAGAGCGTATCGAGACGCCACAATAGAAACCGTCGACCCGAACGCGCTTCCGGTAAACCCGTTCGCGAGAACAAAAAAGCAGACAACAAAAATTACGCATCAAATGCAAAGCAAAGAAGGCATCACCATGTACATTCCAAAGACTTCGATGGCGACAAACGCGACCGAAGAAGACTCGGACGTGGCGTTTTTGGAACACTACGAGCGATTAAAGTTCCTCGGTCGAGGCGTGTACGATTGCATGGAAAGTTTTGAATCCTATTTGGGAAATTTATACCCGGCGGAACACACGCGGTTGGTTTTCTTACCGAACTCTCTCGCGCCAAACAACGCTAGAGGATTTTCCTTGGCGAACGCGACGGTGCTCTTTTCGAAAGACGTTTTTATCGTCGACCCAACGGATGGGCCGAGATGCGTGGAATCTCGAGCGAGTCTAGCTGAAGCGTTGGCGAATTTATGGTTTGGCGTGTTGCTCCTCCCTCGAGACGTCGTCTCCGATTCGTGGTTGGTGGAAGGATTAGCCGGAAATTTAGCCAACGCATACGTGCAAAAATGTTGTGGCACGAATGAAATCAGTTACCGTCGCGCGAAAGAAGCCGAGGAGGTTGCCATGTACGACGATGGGAAAGTGTTGCCGCCGTTGTGCTCGCAAGCGACGAGGTTGTGGAGAGAAGGATGCACGACGGGCGGGAAAGGTCAACGATTCTCAAACGCGAAAAAAGTGGAAGCGGTGGCGAACGGAAAGAAGAACGCGCAAGTATCTGTCGCCGCAAATGCTGCCGGGCAAGTTATCAAAAGCGTCGAGCCGAAAGAAGTTTTAGTTAGTGGGGATTCCCTTTATCCGTTTCCGAAAACTCTAGACGACATCGCCGTCTTGGGAAGTCACTCTCCTTTGTCGCTTTCGCCGAGAATCGAGCGGTTACTTCGCTTAAAATCCGTCGCCGTCGTCGGTCTGCTCGAACGACGCATGGGACGCGAAGGTTTACAAAAAGTCTGCAAATATTTCGCCAACTTGCAGCAAAAAAGGACGAAAGAGAGCTCGAAGGATGAAAACAACAAAGGCGGCGATAAAAGCGACGCCGCCAAGAACAAAGACTCGAAAAAAGATGCTTCGAACAAAAAGACCGCGAAGGAAAGTCAAAATCAAGAACACGCGCAGAGAATGGAAAAGTTACGGGAAGCGTTAGCCTCTAACGCGCGATGGATATCCTCGCAGCACTTCCTGGACCACTGTCGCTCGGCGGTAAATTTAGGCAAAGGCGAAATTGCTTCTTTCGTCGAACGGTGGGTCTACGGCTGCGGCTCGCCGACGTTCGATGTCGAGTACAGCATTCGCAAACGGAAAAACAAGCTCGAGTTTGTCCTGAAAGTCATTCACTCGCCGGCGACTCTTGCTGCCGATGAAGCCGCGTCGAGAGTGGCGAGAAATCATCGAACGAGCGTGACCATTCGATTGCAAGAAGACGCGACGGCTTCGGATCACGTCGTGGCGTTGACTGCTGGAGGCGCGACAGCAGCTCCTGGAACAGTGGCCCCGTCCGAACACGAACACTTCGCCGAGATGCCGTTGCAAGTGAAAACGAAAGAATCTCGTTACGAAAAGAAAAAGTTCTCCGCGCCAGTCGTCGAATCCGGAACCGGGGCGGATATAAATAACGATTTGTTGACGGCCAAAGATAACCAGGTATCCTGGGTGCGGGTCGATCCCGACGGGGAATGGCTCTGCAACATCCGATTGCCGACTGAACAAGTCGGATTAGAGTCCATGCAAGCGCTTCTGTTGGACAAAGAAATGGATGTGGTGGCGCAATCGAGCGCGGTGAGATTCCTCGCCGAAAGAGCGAAGATTGGTTCCCAAACCGCCTGCGCGGCGTTGGAGAAGTGCTTGCGCAGCAACAAGACGACGTTTTGTCGCGTTCGAGCGGAAGCGGCGATGGCGTTAGGGAAAAGCACCGGGGTCAAGTCCAAGTTTCTCGGTTTGAGCGCTTTGGTTTCGTATTACCGACGAACGCAGTGCGATCCAAACACGGGCTTTCCGAAACCGAACGATACGAGAGACGTGTCGGAAACGATCGTCGACGAGGCGGTGTTACTCGCGCTCGGAGCATCCGTGGATGATTCAAATAGCATGAACGGAGTCATCTCTACTCCAACGAGCGCGTTTGATTGTTTAGTCGATCGCTTGTCGAGGAACGACAACACGGGGAATCCAAACTCGGACGTCGGTTTAATCGTCGCCGCGTTGGAGGCTCTGTCCATTTCCATGCCGCCGGACGCGAAACGAAGAGATTTAGCCATGGCGCAAGCGGTTCGTTACGCGCACAGAGACCCGGTGTTTATCAAGTCCGACCGTAACGTCGTCGCGAGATCGTGTTACCGAGCGTTGGCGAATTTAGCTCGGTTCGCTTTCGATGATGAAAACGTTCAAGTGGAGAAGAGGCAAAAAGTCATCGAGTCTGCGTTGCAGTGCGTGGACGACGCGGTCGGGTTGAACGCGGAAAACGCGAGAGGGAGACGCGACCGCATTTCGACGTTGTTCCTCGACGCCGTCGGGGTGAACGATGATGCGGGTAATTTACACGAGTGTTTAGAGGTGATTGGCAAGGAACCGAACCCGTTCGCTCGGGTGCATTTGTTGTGGGACACGATTGACGCGGTGACGAATTACTCGCATCAAAAGAGTAGTCTCGCCGCTAACGATGCCTCTTTGGGCCAAACGAAAGAGACGTTCGATCAATACTACGAAAAAATGTTGGTGCACTATCGCGCGAAAAAGGAAACGTTAAATTTGTTGAAATCGTGCGCGTATACAGACGGCGCGAAGTGTAAAGTCGCGGCAAATAAACTTCTTCGAACGTTAACCGTGAAAATAAAAGAGTCGCCTCGTCACGAGAAAATCGAGGAGTATCAAATCGACGACGTCATGAGAGCAATCAAGAAGGCGTCTCTCAGAGCGACGCAACATCCGGAACCTTTGAGCCGAGCGGATTTGCACAAGATCGATCCAGCCGCGGCTTTACGAATGGCCGAGAAACAACGCAAACGCGCAAAGAAGGAAGAAAAGCGCATGAGAAAGATGCGAGAGGCGCAGGAGCGCGAAGCGCAGAGATTAAAATCGGAAGAGGATCAAATCTTTGGCGCCGGAGGCGAAGTGCTGGATATCGAGCCCTTTGGTTTTCCTCCTCCCGCTCCTTCTCCCGTTGCGCCTGCATCGGCTCCCCATGCACCGGTCTCTGCTCCTCCTGTTCATGCTGCTCCTGCTCCTGCGCCGATGGACGCTGCGCCGCCCAAGCTGAAACTCTCCTTCAAATTCAAAGGCGCGAAGAAGTAAGAAGTAATTGGAGACGGCGGCGTGCGCCGCGGTGGGAGAAAGAGGGAAAATCGGCGAAAGAAGGAGGATGCGAGTGAAAGAGATGGTGTTGGGGAAGTGCGCTCTTTTGAGCAGACAGACTTAAAGTGCTAAGGTTAGAAGTCAAAAGGGAAAGAGCCCAGACTGTTCGCTAATTTGGTTTTTGAAGCATTGTTTATAATTCAAACCAGATTTTGTTTCGGCGACCCCTTCGACGACAAATATTTTTTAGAACCAAAATCTTATTGTCCCCAAAAAATATACAAAAGAGCGTTGTACTCGCGACGACATCGCTGCGAATTTCCAACAGTGGTTTGCTAATCGGATTTGAGAGCGGGCACATTGTTTCCTTCGTCTTGGCGACCGTTCACTCCGCGTGGATCTTTTTCTCCGCACGGTTTCGTCGCATTTCGAGCGCGCTATTTTTAGATACGAAAAATACGTGGGTTTGGACATTGACTTTAGTCTGGAGATACAAGAAGGGCTGAACTTCCCTCGCGCGCTGTTTACGTAAACACCTCCGCGTCTTTCTTTAGGTTCGACGATCGTGTTAGCGCTGTTGTTTTGCTTCTTTGCGTCGCATTCGGAAGAGCATAAAGCATCGCGCAGGCCGTAGCGGTGCGTGTGAAAGAGCACCTCAGATATTTTTTTGGGGGCGGGGTGTTTCGAGGTTGCCTTCGCCGTGATGTCATTTCTTCTTGGTCTTCTTCTTCTCTTTATTGACTTTCATTTTTTTCTCCTTCTTCGTGCGATGGAATCAGGACGAGTAAGAGGTCCAACAAGGAAAAGAGCGGACAAGAAAGGAAAGATTGCGAGCTCGATCTCCGCGGACGAGCGACAACAAGAACAAGATTCAAGTTCTATTTTTGCGTTTGCGTTCCTTTTTGTTCTTCTCGCGTTTGTGAGAAAACTAGTCAAAGGCGCCTCTGGGTTAGTTGTGTCCGGAACTGAGTGGTTTTGTCGGCAACCGTTTATGTCGCCAATGCGTACAAGCGATAACAAAGTGAATCACGGCAATGGCAAACGACAACGTCGTCGTCGTCGTCGTCGTTCGATTCGATTGGCGCGTCGTCAGTTGCGACGTCGACGGGAAAAGAGTCAGAGCGAGAAACCGTCGGAAGGAGCGTCGACGCTTTGGTTAGTCATGATGTCGATGCTGATGGCCGCATTGAGCTGTGCATTCGCACTCTTCACTTCTGGATTTGAGTTGCTCATCGCGAGTATCATCGTGTATCGTTACAAACGTCGTCGTTGCCGCGATCCGAAACGGCTCCCTCGGGCGTTGGTTCATCGCCTGCATTGCCCGGCAAGACGACGACGAACGCAAATTCGAACTCCGTTTCGCTTTAGGCAGCGTCACCGTCGCTGCCGTCGTGCAAGTGCGAATCGTTTGAAGAGACCGACGCTCGTGATGCGTTCGGTAATCGTCGCGTTGTTGTTGTTAACGACGGCGTTGGGATTCTGTCAAAGTCCTTTTATTAGGCTTGACGCGGGACTCGTCCTTTCTCTTCTCCTCTTCTCTCTGCTGACCTTTCCAACACTCCCATCTCCTCCCCGAGTTTCAACACTCGTTCCTCTCTCTTGGTTCTTCTCTCTTACTCCTCCACCAACTGTCTCAAAACAGCTGCCTTTAACGAAGAATAAGCATAAGGTTCTTCCAGACGTCTCAGCCGACGCGCAGCGCGCTTTTCGAAACCCCGAGTTCTTCCCGGTCCAGGCAACGTGCGACGAGGGAGAGAGTGTTTGCATCTCCGACGCTTTGCTTGCCGACTTTAACGTCGGCAACCTTTCGTTCGTCAACGGTACACCGCCAGAAAGCTGCGTTTCGAGTGCTGACCGGGGTCTGGCGTTTTCCCGGTCCCCGGTTGTTGGTCAGTCTCTGATAGTAACGGTGCCGTGGAGTGGAGGCGAGCCATCGCCCTCGCAACCTGCGGTATCAAGCGCTGCTCCGGCGCTGCCGCGCGATGTGTTGACCGCCGTGGATCTCTTTCCTAGAGCAGTTTCGGTCGGAATTTCCGCGTTTAACTCCTTTCAGACACTTGAGCCGCCTACGGTTCTCTCGTTCGAGTCACCACAAAGGACGGCGACTTCGCCACTACCGTCGCCATCGCCACCATCAACCACGGTCCCGCCTCCTGCGGTACCGCAGCCGCGCTCGCTTCTTTCGGTTCTTGCTACTCCCTTAGGGTCACGCGGGGATGTGGAAGCTGCGGAAGCGCCTTTACTGGCGTTGCCGACTGCGGTGGAGGTTGTCGGTGACGGCGGCGATATACGCGGCCTTCCTGAAAACGGCAAAGGTGTCTCGACGGCGAACCGTCTCGACGACTGGATCGAGAACGACGGTCTTCCCGCGCTTCGCGACTCATGTAATGTCACAGACAACGGTGTGGATGATATCGGGTTGCTGCGAGCTCGGGTTCTTGTGGATCATCTTTTGCCATCTTTCATCGCCGCGATGGCGTTTTATCTGGAGATTGTGGCACTACCGAGCTTGTGGTACATCTTGATGGGGTCCGTAATGCGAATGGAAATCATTCTCGTGCGTCTGATGAACGAGAGCGAAACTCGGATGGATTTCTACCCTTGGACAACCGTCGGCGACCTCAAGATGCGCATCGAGGAGAAAAGTGGTTTCAAGCGACAGTGGCAGCGTTTACTTGGGAACGGTGAAGTATTGTCGGACGAGGGCAAACTGTTGTCATCTTACGACATCAACAATGGATCTACGATACACTTGGTGCTGACACTTAGAGGTACGTATATGTTTTATTTCACTCTTCTTCTTCATCATCATCTTCTGACTTTTTTTTTTCTTCGATGTATAGGTGGTGGTGGTGGTGACGATGGTGGTGGATCGGCTACGCCGCCGAGCGTAAAGAAAAGTGATTCGCAGACCTACTCCGGGAAAGCATTTAGGACGCCTCCTCCTCGAGAAAAAACCGGTCTTTCGCCCGCGCAGAAGAAGAAGAAGAAGGAAATTCTAGATGCATCTAGAGATGCATCTGATCGTGTCCAAGAAGCACTGGGAGATCTGATGACGCAAGTCGCGAAGCTGGATGCGATGGATGCAGATGCGCAGAGTGGTAGTCCGAGCTCAACCATCAGCACGGTTTCGGAAGAGGCGACGGAGGTTGAGGAAATGACGGCAAAGATGAAGCACGTTCGGAAACGTCTCGACGAGGAATATCTCAAATCAACGGACGAAGAGGTGACAGAATATGCGGAGAAAGAGCAGAACTGCGTCAATACGGTTACAGAGATTGATGCGTCTTCGTTACTGCTATTCGACGATCCACACCAATGGGACGAAAAAATACGAGAAATCTATCAGAAACATCGTCAACACAACATCGCAGGCGTCCGCGATCGTCTCAAGGACGATGAGAGTGTACCCATATCAGAGAAGCAGCGTGGAGACTACTTCAGTCGAGCTGCTCTCGGGATGGCGGTTGCGCATTACCCGCCGTCGAGTCAGTGTGGCGAGAAGACAAACGTGGCGATTGAGGTACACCAGAACGCAACACAAAAGAACAAAGGAAACCAGATTCTCCGTCTCAAATCGTTGTGCATGCAGACACACGCTAGATTTCTCGCCGGAGCGATGGGAGTCGTAGATTTCGTGGAAAAAGGCGGCAATTACGCGTTTGACTACGTTGAGTATTACGACGACGCAGACGTAAAACGAAACGCGAGAGTGACAATGAGCACGATAACGTTTCTCCAGCACGACTTCATCGATCGTCATCCGACATTCGACGATAACAAAGTGAACGTTGAGAAAATCATCGATTCGAAGCTCGGCATGGATTATCGCATTCAAGGAGACGATCTTTTTGCGGACCTCATCAAGTATCGACGAGCTTATATTTTGACTCGAAGCGCAAACAGTATGGGATCGCCGACGAAAGCTCCGGTGATAGTTTGGAACGCTGGACGAGTAAAGTGTGACTCTGAACGCACCGGAGCGCAAGCGCCAATGGTCGAAACGTTCGTGCAAAAAGGTATTGACGAACAATTGTTTGGCATCTTCCACCCGGAATATTTGATGCGGACAGAGAACCCCGTGGTGCAGGTCGCAGCTGAGGAAACGGATTTAGAGATTTGCAGATTTATCGAAGCATCCGGTGGAGAAGTCCGCGATGGCGACGTAGTTCGCAAGTTTGTCGGAGTCGCCGAGTGTACACCAGAAGAGCGCGGCAGAATGGCGCGAGAACTTCATGAAACCATGTCTGCTCTGAGCATGTTGGCGTGGATGTCGAAAGGTCGTCCTGGGAGTAAGAAGTACGAAATCTATCGTGAGCATTTTAAGAAAACCGAGGATGAAGAATTGAGCGCAAAGCTGGCGCAACAGCAGGTGATGTTCGACGGCGCGCGCGAGGCAGCGGCGAGATTCGCGGGTTTGACTCCAGAGGAAGTCGCGAAGCTTGACGAGGAAGGTGTGCGAGGTTTGATCGAGATTAAAATTATGATCAATGATCATACATTTGACGGCACGGCTGAAGCAGCCAAATCTTGGGCTCTTAAACAGAAGGTGAATGATACCTTCCCGTTTACCTCTTTACCTCTCGTCGCGTCGACGCAGCAGCAGCAGCAGCAGAGCACAGCAGCAGTCGAACGCTATTTGATAAAACTTTCGGAAGAAACATTTGAAAGTATGGACAAAGATACGAAGAACAAGCTCTTAAAAGATCTTATTGCGGAATACTGTTATTTTTCCAGTCTTGAAAAAGCGTGCAAAGTATTCGATGAAAACTTTGATGAAGCGAAAGGAGATACGTGGACGTCACAAGATCGCCGCGATATCATCGAGAGATATAAGTTTCTAAGGCAAGGGGAAAGTTTGGGTTACTCGTTAGAAGCGGTAAAGGGCATGACGCCAGAAATGCGCCGGAAGGTTAAACAAAAATACAACAAAAAGTTGCTTCTCAGCAAGCTGGGCATCGAGGCGGATGACGGTAGCGACGACGATGGCGACGGCGATGGTGACGACACCGTTGATGGTAAGGAAAATTTGACGTACGCCGAGGGGATGGAAATGACCATCGAAGAAATACAGACTTTGATTGTGAAGCTCGAAGGTGGTAAAACGACGAAGCAGGCGATACGAGAGACGTGTGCCCTCGCGTTGGGCTTAACTGAAGATGGCATCGAAGATTTGTCCTCAGCTGATCTTGATAAAATCAGAGTTATTCGTCTCCAGAAAGGGGTTCAAAAGAAAAACATAGAGCGTGGATTATTCTACCTCCCAGGTACAAGCGAGCACGAGAACGTGGTGAAAGACATTTGCATCGCGCTCCGAGCGTATGGACTCCTGATTCTCTCCGAACAGATCAAAAGTCTCTCCGAACAGATCGAAAGTACGGAAAATGCGAAGTTTCTCAACGATTGGGCGTTTAAAAAACATACAAGTACCATCGTGGAGTACAAAGTGTACCGTCGCGCCGTATTCAAAGGCGTCGTGTACTTCGAGAGACTCTTGGACGATGTGCTCTGCACCGGTGCCAAAAAGAATTGGCATACGAAAAACGTGTCTCTCGCTTCGAT
>Ga0181557_1003759_pt1 | contig 14605 bp, 7 predicted proteins | sample 011ome_23_FD_148632 | JGI IMG/M metagenome (GOLD analysis project Ga0181557, IMG submission 148632) | Coastal salt marsh microbial communities from the Groves Creek Marsh, Skidaway Island, Georgia - 011506CT metaG (spades assembly) | ecosystem: Environmental > Aquatic > Marine > Intertidal zone >... | reverse complement strand
CAACCCCTCTGAGTTGAGGGATATGTAGCCATCACCACTGGGCATAGTGGGGTGCTTCACACTGATACTCAACACCCATCCGGTCACAATCGCTCCTGGATCCTGGGATCCCACAAATTCTCCAATCGCGTCATCCAGAATCTTCTCCGCTGTTGTCGTCGCCATCACCGCACCTTTCCTCAGTAGAGGAAGAACCATAGTCCCCACCACTGACACCGCCCGTGTCGGTGGTGGGGTGTAGTGTCCCTCGTCCCAACCTAGAAGGAGACCTATGACCGAACGATTTCTCTGCGACTTCCTTTACCACCAAGACCACCGCATCGACATGACCGAGGTCATCGCTCTCGACCTCTGGGAGGCCTATGAATGGATGGAGGAAACCTTCCTGGAGCTTCACCTAGACCCCACCCGCACACCCGATGCGTTGCGGTTGCGCAGAGGTGACGATGTCTTGGCGGTGTGGGACACCCACCTGGATGCCCTGAGCTAACACCTCACGTGTCAGGGGTTCTCCCTAGCGTTAGAGACGTAAGGAGTTCTCATGTTGATCGGAATAACACTGGAATTAGAAGACGGGCAGAAAGCCCGTATTCAATTCGCCGAGACCCCGGCGGGTGGAGCCCATGTGGTGTGTGAAGCATCGAAGGGGTGTGTCCATGACCTCTCCAGGGAGCACATAGCTCTGATATTCCAGGCCATCGGTGTTCCCCTCGGGATTAGTGCCCTGGATTCTGTGCGAGCAGTCGTTGCTGCCGGAAAAGCAGAAGAGCTCTTCCAGGCCCTGCACACCTCACCCGGCCTACTGGATAACCCCCAGTTCCTGATTCTGCCTGTCCCCTGGGAGGACAGAGCCCTGGCAGAACTTCTAGAGCTCTATCTCACGGGCTTCACTTTGGAGATGCTCTCCCAGCACTTCGGGGTAAGCGTGAAGGGCATCGTGAGAAAGCTCGCAGAGGTGGTGTGGGGAGACGAGAACCTGTCCCAGGATTGCACAAAGGCCCGCTACCAACAGACTTGGCATCAAGATGAGGTCGACTTCGTACAGTCACAACTGCAGCTGTGTAAATCACCCACAGAGATAGCTGCCCTGATGGACAGAGACTCCTTTGGCATCGCCTTCAAGGCATTCCAATCCCTGCCGGTACCCATCCCCAAAGAGGTCCAAGAACGCTTCGCACTTGACATCAGAACAGAGCCCCTAGGCCCTGTTCCCCTTGACGGGAAACCCTTCTAAGGAAAAGACTGAAACCTGGCCGGAGGTTATTACACATGGAAATGTTTTGGGTGACGTTCATCTCTTTGATGGCGATCGTCATCGGTGGTTACTTTGTGGTCACCACTGGTTACAAGCGAATGGTCGCCAAGCAGCGCTCGGAGCACTGGGTGAAGCACCTCACCGAAATTGGCACGAAGATGCCCTACGAAGATGCACCTTTCGAGCTCCGCCACGGAGAGAAATACGTGTTGAGCCTTCGAGACCAAATGCTGGTGGAGTCCAGAAGGGGCACCCGGGTGTCCACCAGGTCCACGGACGCGTTCACTGTTGCACTCGCGAAAGGCTTCTACTACACCGCAGCAGCCGGACAGAGTGTGAGCCCTGAACCCGGTGATGAACTCAAACAGATCGACACCGGTGTTGCCCACTTCACCTCCCACCGGGTGGTGTTCGTGGGCGCTAAACAAACCCGCGAGTGGGATTTTGCCAAACTGCTCGGCACAACGGAGGAACCTGGTGGTTTACGGCTCATGATCTCGGTATCAAACCGTCAAAAGACCTCCGGGCTTGCAAGCCCCAGTGTGAGCCAGATATCTCCCGGCATGGCCTACCAAATTACCGAGCAGGTCAAGGAATACGGCTTCGAGGCAGCCAAAGAGACAGCCCTGCATGCAGCCCAAGAAGTGAAAGTGCAGCTGAGCGTAATGCAGGAGAGATTCTTTATCAGCGAAGAGGAAATCGAGCGCCGAACAGAGCAGTGGAGGAAACAAAACCCTCTGCCTGATGTGGAACCGGTCACGAAAAAGAAGAAGGCACCATCACCTGCAGAGCCGGCTGCTGTAGAGGACGACGAAGAGCTTGAACCCCTCGCCGAAATACAGGTCGTGGGCGAGATGTTCTATAAGAAGAGCTTCGAAGCCCTCCGCGAGGAGCTCAAAACCCACGGCAACACCGAGCACATTGTTGAAGTGGAGCTTCGCAACGACCCCGATAACGAGTACTCCGATAGCGGTAAGGCTGTGGCTGTCTACATTCGAAGCAAGAAGGTCGGCCACGTGCCTGAATGGTTGGCCCCGAAAGTCTTCGATCAACTAGAGCCAGAGGGTGGCACTGTCACCCTGGGAGCACGTCTCTATCTCGACTACCTCGATGCCAAACCGCAGAAGAACTCGGTAACAGTCACCCTAGATTCTCGCTTGATCGTGCGGTAGTCATGCTCTCTCCAAATTGTCATCCGTGCGCAATAGGCTGACAATAGAAAATCGCCCAAATGACGAGCACCTGCTAGTACTATCGCTACTCAGCGAGCAATCGAAGACGAGTGGAACGACCGTGTCACTTCTAGAAACAATCGTCGCGCTGAACAACTCCTGTGATGGAGCCGGCTTAGCGGGCCACATCAACGTCGAGACTGGCTCGATCGAGGTATCAACAGGATTGATGCCTGGCCGCTGTGAGGCGTGCATTCAGCACCTTGGATTTTCCCGAAATTGCGCCGAGTGCGGGCGCAAGAAAGACACACACTACTCATTTCCATCAGGTGCCGGCGACGGGGTCTATGCAGGAATCTCGTTTTACAGCCAACAAGGAACCACCGTGCTGGGTTCATTGTGGTTGTTTGACGACAGCAACAAGATTGCGACTGCGACATCAGCGATCAATTCACTAGAAGCGCTAAGCCGCGACATCGTAGGGGACCTAGTCCTGCCACATTTGGGCGACTTTAAAGAAATCCCCGGCCTCGTCCTCGGCGAGCTCGATCTCGAAGCCGCAAACGAGCTGCTTGCGGTCCAGGACCAGAACTGGGAACCCCTGGACGATGCTGTCATGCTGGTTCCCTTTAGTAGCTGCGATCGTTACACCGTTGCCCTTTTCTTTCAACCAGTTGTGGATTCTGCCCCCGCTAAGGTGTACCGGGCAGCAGGGGGCGATGAGACCAACATGACCGGCGGTTTTCCCGAGTCGCTTTACCCGCGCGCGCTCGTCATTGTCGATTCAACCCGGGCGGACGAACTATTGAACTTGGGAAATAACGAATCACTTATTTCCCATGACTGGAGTCGCCAATTCTCTGCATGGAATACCGCTCTCCAATATTCCAACGTTAACCCCAACGGCGCCCAGTGCGCCCTATTCAATGGGCGCCTGTGGAACGCGGTATTGGAGCGACAAAAGGCTTTCGACCAAAACCAGCGCGCTATTCCGGAACTCAACGAAAACTATTTCATCGACGCTTTTGGCTGGACTCTTCAAGCGTCACTCAATGGACTTACCGAAGCAGATGCGCTTCTCTCGTCTCTCTACGAGGACCATAGAGAGAGCCTCGACGACGAAACCCTCGCAGAAATCTGCCGCATAAGGGGTTTCCAGTACTCAGGGTTAGAAAAATTCCTTGCTGAGGTAACACGTAACGCTCCGAAGAAAGGCTTGAATACCCTTTTGAGTAAGCCAGCTCCCAAGTACTGCCCTCAATGCGGTAACTCGTTTTCCGAATCAGCGAAGTTTTGCCAGGAATGTGGCTCAGCACGAGCCCTATAGGAAAGTCGAACAACCAAATGAACATTCCATTAGTCGGGCGGGTTGAACCTATGGAGTGGAGTCAAGCATTAGAAACAAACCCACCAACACCTGACAGCCCAGGATTGTGCGCACACCCGCAGTTGAAAAGTAAGGTTGCTCATAGACACTAGGCACAAATCAGCTAGCAAAGGCGTGTGTCAGAACCTTCAGCGGGAAGCGATCCATTTCGAAATAGTCACTCCACAGAATTCGTGCTCCTGGGTTTGCGCCTCGAAGTTTTGTTTCAATTTCCCGGGCCTGGGCAGGCCTAAATTGCTCGCTTCTTTCCCATAGGGGATGACCTACCGCGATTACAGTTCTTGGGTTTCGGTCTATTGTGAGCACGGGTATGTCGAAGGTTGGTTCGATCTCGACCTCTATTGCATCTTTTGTGAGCTCACTAAGTCCGTCGACGAGGCGTCCGTTTAGGGCTGTCCATCGCGCTAGATTAAGCGCTTCTCCTGCAGCAAGGTCGAGCATATCCAGTCCAAGTCGCCAGTCAAGTGCTCCGTGAATTCTCTGGTTATCCCAGCTCCTCAGGCAGTCTGGGCAGGAGGAGGTACAGCTGTTGTGTTCGATTTCCTCCCAGGACGAGCGGTGAGATTCCCGCGACTCAGTGATTAGAGCTCTGAGATTTTCCGGGCGCCCCAGCTGCACGGCATAACCCGCTCCATTTTCAAGAGTATCTGCGAGGAAAATCCGAGATACGTCGAATTCAGGAGCATGCCGAACCTGTTGAAGGCCCGATACAAGCTCGGAAGGGTCAATATCCAGGGCAGTCCTCGCGCTCGTCCGGAGAATTTCGGCCATAGACCAATAAGCAGCTTGGGATGCTGGCACCTCGGAGCGACTCAGGGGAATTACCCCCGACCCGGTACTCACGGCCGAAAATTCGAAAGTTATTACATCAGTTATCTTGAGGGACCCTATTGCCGCATGCGTCGTAGGTGAGCCCTCCTCTCTTTGGTCAATCCACGGTGCCGACTCGCCAACATGCGCGTAAAGGGGTTCATTAACTGCCAGGACAGTGCCGTTCTGTTGCCACGCCATTTCGAAGAGTTCGCCGCGGTTATCGTTGAACTCGACCATTTGGCTTTGCTCAAAGAGTTTCACTATCAGCCCAGAGACTTGTTGACTATTAGTTGCGTCCCCGATTGGCACAAAACTTGGTGGAGATTTTGAATAACGGCGTCGGTAGCCGACTCGGTAGGGGCGAGATCGGAAAGAAGTTCGGAAACCGAGCGGCTCCAACATTTTGAATGTCTTTGTCTGCGTCTCGCACACTCTGCACTCGGAAGCCGCTTCAAGATTCAGTTGCGTTGTTCCGCATTCAGGACAGGTGTTAACGAGCGTCGGTGGCTTCGCGAACGGCTCAAGAGCGCGCATTTTTCCGCGGCTTGGCGCGTAGAAGGCAAAGCCAGCACATGTATGAATTTCACCATCTTTAATTACTTCCGCCCCCGGAGCATAGTTTTGAATTGCAAGCTCTATCGGTCGATCGGCCACCACCGCTTCACCCCTAAGCTCCTTAGCGCTGGCAGGATTTTTGCTGAAAAGGTTTCTGACTCGGCTTGCAAAACCGAACATGGGAAGAACTCCGGCAAAAGCCAGGAGTTGGCTCAACTCAGAAGACGTGCCCTCTCTTCTGTTGGCGACAGCTTCGTCGATGACGCCTACTAAATCAGTCCGCAACCAGTTTTCTAAACTCTTTATGTCTTGATCACTTATGCCGCAGTATGAGGCAACGACACGGGCAGTCCGCTCTATGTCGGACGATTTCAACAAAAACGTTGAGATATCAGTTCTTCGGTGCAGCCAATCTTCAATAGACCCAAACGTGCCGTGAATTGACGCTCCGCCAGATGGTGCGGGAGGATCAGTGAGTGAGAGAAACGCTACTCGGAGAGCCTCAGCTGCCGCGACGCGCCTCACAACCGTTGTTCGGCCAACATCTAGACGCGGCTGCGGAGGAGTACCTGAAACCATCCGTTCATAATTTTTGAAGTAATACTCGTCATGGTCGGTGTCCCTGCACGCAGTAATAGCGTACGAAAAGGGTTGGCCCGCGCGCCCGGCTCGCCCTACTCGCTGCTGATAGTTAAACCTTTGAGGAGGGACGTTAGCCATAATCACGGTGCCCAGACTTCCAATGTCTACCCCAACCTCCATGGTGGTGGTCACGCTGAGAACATCGAACTGGCAAGTGAGCGGATTTTCTCTGGGGGCAGGAAGGTTGATTCCCTTAAACCAGCGTTGACGTTTTCTTTGTTCAGACAGTGGCTTGGTTTGAGCTGTGAGCTCTGCGACTGATGTTCGGAGGGGCTCCTGCCTGGCAAGCCACGAATAGAAATCTTGAGAGTCCGTCTGGCCACGTTTTTCGAGCGCGCTGGCACCACATCCCCGATTTGTGCAAACACCTGCCGAGGGATGAAGGTGTTTGAACCCGCATACCCCGCAGTGGTACATCGACTCACCGGCGGGTATAAGCCTCAAGGCACCAGATGCACTGTGCAGATCTAAGTTCCATCCGTAGGCTCTCCCGTCACGGTTTAGTTGGCTGTGAATCCACGACGATAATTCACCGAGATCGAATTCGTTTGTTTTCGAAACTGCCTCTAAGAACTCCTGGAGCGCCGCGGGCATCTTGCCCGATGGATCCTTGTAAAGCACACCCGTGAATTGTCTTTGGAGACCCAAAATCCTCACCGAACTGGCTATTAGCTGCGCGCTCAGGTCAACGTCCGACTGAAAAGGTGCATCGAAATCAAAGAACGCATACGAAATGCCGGTCGATTCAAAATCTCGGCGCTCTCGGTCGAAAAAGGTCTCACCTAACGCAAGGCTGAGTTGGCCCTCAATTTCAAAACGTATTTCGTGCTGCTCTGCTGGGGAAACCTGCTCCCACAACATCTCCGAGGGAGGGGGGAACGCTCTAAACCAAGGTGTCCCCCTGAAGTCCTGGAAGGTTCTGTCCGGCCCCGCTGGATTCACACCCATCGCCACGAGACTGTCCCGTACCTTGGCCTTTAGGTCCCTCCAAGTAAGACCAGACTCCTCTTGGCTCGCCCTTTCCCGCGCAATTAATTCGCTATCGATACTGGTTAATTTGCCGATCAATTCGCGGGACAGCGCTCCTGCCAATTCAGGCTTTTCTTTCATCAACTCACCCGCAGATGAAATTTCACTCTGGGTCAGATCTTGAATTTCTCCACTCAAGAATTTTTCAAGAATCGCAATAGTGTCCGCTGCCTGCGTCGAGAGGGAAACTTGTTGGGTTAGCTGGCGCAAGAGATCGCGGAATTGGCTGTAGTTGACGTGGGCCGCAGTTCGGGCTGCAGTATCGCGATTATCCGTGAACACAATCGCTTGACTAGGCCTGTCTACACCTGAGACCGAGCGAGCCATTTGTGAGATAAAGACCTGGGTCGATTGCTGAGCGCTGGTTGTGTGAGCGGAAAGATTTGTCTCAACCTCACCCGCCATAAACGCCATCTTGGGCTGAGAGCCTTTTGCCGTTCGGGTTTGGTCGCATTGCGGACACCGGCTAGGCAAAGCCGGAAGGTCATTCCCATCAGCTTCACCAGACGCCTTAACTTGGAGACACCAGCCGTTTGGCTCTATCGCCTCCGACCCAATTGAGAGAACCCCCATTTTGTCCAGCCGAGCTGGACCAAACGCAAATTGGTTCTCTGAATGGGACCATGAATTAAGACCGCGCAAAGGCGCCTGGCCGGAAGGTGCCGGCCAGAACCAACGGTATTCGTGTCTCCTGCGGTGCGACACGATATGAGGGGTGTCTGAGGGAGAGTTGATCGGGCTACCCGACAAGACCTCGGTGCCATCACCCAAAACCAAAATGTAGCCACCAAGGCTTGCGTCTCCACATTCGCGACACACAATGACTTCCAAAACCTTGGATCCACAGAATTTACATATGGCTCGGGCGACATCACTTATCGGCCCGAATCTCTTGCCGCGATCAGCCTCGCTCAAGCCCTCACATGTCTGATTTGAACAAGCCCATAGTCCGGCCATCGCACGAGCAAAAATATGCGTTCGGAACGTAAAGGGAGGTTTTTCTGCCCGCGAAAGTTGATCAAGGAATAACTTCATCGCTTCATTTGATTTTTCCCCGCGAAAGATGTTGTGGGTAATCGCAGAAACTGGCTGTGCGATGAATGACTGTCCTGACTCGTCCGACTTATCCCGGCATGCCGCGGCCAAGTTTTCTGAAAGTCGTTCGACTGAAAATTTGGGTTGGCTCGCTGCGTCCTGAAGGAAAGCATCGGAGTCCCATTGTTCAACTTCGGGAACTTCTCGAGGCTCTCCTTTCGTCACAAAGAATGAGCTTCGATCCTGGCCGAAGAATTGCTCCAAATATTCGAGGCTTTGTTCGCCTGGATCTAGCGACGCGCTTGTCGCCAGAACTCTTAGTTGAGGAGAATTCGCCCCCAACCCGAGACGCTCAAGAAACCTGCGCAGAATCAGGGCGACCTCAGAACCAGCGGTGCCTCTGTAAGTGTGAAGCTCGTCTACAGCTAAAGAAAAGACGTTACCTGAGTCGCTTGCGAGCCATTCCTTTGTTTTCTCAAAAATGGGAGCTTCGAATTTACGCATCAACATGACGTTCAACATTGAATAATTTGTCACAAGGAGGTCAGGTGGCGTAGCCACCATGTCCCATCGGAGAACAAGCTCATTTCTTCGAGGATCACCGAACAGAGATAAATCCTCATCGGGAAGGCCTTCAAGCGCTTCAAATTCTTCAACTAGTGTTCGTAGCTCGAGTGCCTCTGCCTCTTCTCTCTTGTGATCCCCTGTCGCAACGGGCAGGGAGTTGTTTCCCGGAGTTTGGCTGGTGTAGCGCCCGAACCAGAGCATTGATCCAGAAAGGTTCGCAATCCGTCTGAATGCTTTTCTCAGGCGTGCCACCTGATCCTCTACCAGGGCGTTTGTGGGGTAAAGAACCATTCCCCGCAACGCCTGTGGGCGTTTTTCACCTTCTCGAACTGGTCGCCATCGTGGCTTAATGGGGTCTTCCCACCAAAAACGAGACGCATCTGTACCGCTTTCCCAGTCGAATGATTCGTTGATGAGCCTGACCAAGATCGGGAAGAGGAAGGATTCGGTTTTCCCGGACCCGGTTCCCGAGGTGACGACAATGTTGTGGTCCGGCCGTCCACTTAACAGGGACTGTAGGAGGGAGTCCGCCTGATGTTTTCGGAGAAAGATTTCATCGCCGACACTAAAGTCGCCAAAAAGTGCCTCTGCGGCGATTCGTGCAGCTTTTTTGAGTGAGCCCAGTGGTTCCAAGACGCTATCGAGAGGGACATTTGATGGGTAGGGCAATATTGGCTCAATCAGCGGCTCTGTAATTAACCTCCCCGTCGTGCCGAGTAGTGCTGCCCTTTCATGTTCCAGGCTCGTACTACGAAGTGGATATTCAGTTTCCACGAAGCGCAGCAGAGCTTCCTTGAGCTCCTCGGCGACCGTTATTGGGTTTGAGGCACTCACACGGAGAGTTTATCGAGGATAATTTCAGCGAATTCATCTGAGATTGCCTCGTAAATTAGGGTGCCTCGATCGACCCTGGGCAGTAATCCGCCTTCCAATACGGCTGCCCTGGCATAAAGCCCTGGTAGGTCGCACCCTAGGGGCACTCTTAGTTGCGAATTCATGCTGTCGAACTCGATTAGCCGTCGTCCGACTTGAAGTGCGGCAATGTGTTTAGAAATGTAGGGATCCGCTAGAGCTATCTGCCCATTTTCGAGGTCTGCTTGGCTGCGAAGCATGTATTGACGTGCATGCCGACCAGTCAGGTACGCTCCTGGCGACTGGCTCGAAAGTGTCCCGCTTTCCCACTTTCCTGCCTCGATATTGAACTTCTGCAAATCAGGTGTAGCAGCAAAAGGAACCCGCAGGAGGCTCTCTGCCGCAGTGCTGAGAGCTGGTAGGCGTCGAACAAGTTCTAAACCAGGCCGCTCGAGGTACTCATATTCGTCACCTAGGTGAGTACGAAGTGTCTCTAAATCAAAGTCTTCAAGTTGAGTCAAGACATGCCCCTGACGCTCATACTCTGAAACCTCGACACCAAGACTCACTCCGAGTTCTTCAACCTCTCGACGATGTGGCGGTAACCAAGATCCAAAAAGAACGATTTCGCCAGTAGAAACGGTCCCCGCGACGGTAGGCGCCACTTCGAACGAAATCGCGCTTAGGTCCGAACCTCTAACAACCTCTATCGCACCAAGCTGCTCCATGTTTCGCAAAAAAGTATTGGCGAACAAGGCGGAGGGTTCCACTTGGTATGCAATCTGGTTGAGTTGACTGATCGTTCCGCTGCCGAGGTAGAAAACCGCGTCTTCAGCTGCACGCACCGAAACTGGTTTCGAGTCGAGAGCAACCCCCGATGCAGACCCACTTGGCTTGGCCGCTTGCGATGCTGCAGTCCGGTGAGCTCGCGCGTTTCGTCTGCGATTTGCGATGTGAGCCGCGAGCTTTGCGTTTGCCGGGACTTTTTGCTGAAGCCCACACCATTCGCATGTTTGAGTCATGAAGCCCTTTTGATACTTTCCATCGAATAGTGGCAACCGCCAGCGATGACGAGCGGTTAGGACGCAAGATTCTGGATCGAGGGGAGTTACGGAAACGGTTGCCTCCGCTTCGATCGCTATTTCTTCAGCTTCAATACCTTCTGCAAGAGTCGTCGCTTGGCGGGTAACGGCACACTCTGGGCCAAAAGACATTGCCCCGGAATTCAACAGCGTCGAGGTCTCGTCGGGTATTGAGGAGCGCATAACCCACATCGGATCCTGTTCGATGTGGGCGCAGTCGTCAAAATTTGACCATCCAATTGGATCGGGTTCCTCGGCCGATCGAAGCCGCAAAGTAGCGCGACTGATTGGGACAGCTTTACCGTCCTCTTTGCCTTCTAGAAGCAGCAGCTCGTAGTCTCCGTCAGAATCAATCAAGTTCGCGAGATCAACAATGTACGGTGCTGGCTGGTAGTCAGTTCGGGCCTCTTCTTCGGCTCGTTCAAGGTCTAATCGACGAATGAGAATTGAACTTTTTTCGATCTGGTCATGGGTGACCGAAGCCTTCGGGATTTTCCACGATGAGTAGCGGGTCACGCGTCCGGGGAGCCTCATTCCGTCAACTAGGGAGATCTTGTTGCTGGCTCTCGCTTGAAAAGCACTCATATGGAAATTCTGAGTTTGTAGGAGTTCTTCGGGAGCTGCCTCCACAACCGTGACATTTTCGAGGAGGGCCCACCCTTCTGGGATGCCAGGCTTTTCAGCTAACTCGTATCCCTCGGCCGCCATTTGGTTCAAGACGGTAACGAAGGTTTCTAATTCGCTTCGAAGGGCGAGACAGCGATACTCGCCGCCAATTTCCATTGAAATTACCTCAACCCAAATATTGGCAATTGGATCGAATTCGAAAGGAACAAAGTTGCGCGGCAACCGTTTGCGCCGCACTTCACCCACCTGGAGGTCAAGTTCACCCTCCACAAGTGATACCTCGTCAAGAGCAACAGGGCCGGTTCCAAAACCGACTAACCCGTCGCGCAGTGCGAAAGGAGCCATAGCAACAAGCTGAGTAGTTGCCTTCAGCGTGGCTTCTTCGTTCAAAATTTCAGGACCGGCTTTGGCGAAGACGCCGATCCCTATCGAGCTCCTGAAGAGTGATTCGCGACGATCAGATAGGTAGATGAAGCACTGCGTGGAACCCACGAACGTGCGTCCACCTTGACGGAATTCATCAAAGCCAAACCCGTCCCAAGAATGCAGCTCAGTGACAGCAATTTCAGAGACCTGCTCTTGGCTGTCTGGTTCGGACCAAAGTTTCTTGAGTTGCCTTGTTGCTGGGGAGTCTGATCTTCCAATCCACTCATCCAATAAATCCTGCATCTCGCCTGCAGTAATTTGATCTGCCGGAGATAGTCCAGATTGAGCAAAGAATCTTCTCAATTGCCGTCGTTCGGTTTCACGGATTAGCGCCTGAGAGACTGGTAACCCGACATACCGGTGCGACAGCGAGTACGCCGTTGGAAGTCCGAAAGTACCGTCCTCGAATTCCAGCCATAGGTTCAGGCTCTGCCAGAACTCCTCAGATACCTCCCGAAAATTCTTGATGAATCGAGATCGCTCGTCTTGCGGTATTGACAGGAGCTCTTCTAAGCGTGGGTAGTATTTCTGATGGCTGCCTCCTTTTCCGCCCTCTGAGCCCATTTGCTCAGCAGGGATCACGAATACTGCTAGAAGTCCAACGATTGGTGGCGGGAGAAGCCGAGCACCCCTGTCTCTCCTAACTTCAGAAAGACGCTTCCTCCAAAGCGAGTTGGCTCTTTCGAACTCCCGGAGCACCGAAACTCCCTGCTGCCCGAACACAAGGAGGCCTCGTACCTCTCGGAGGAGGGCCTGGTGAAATTCATCACCACTCAAGCCAACCGTTCGGCCACATGCCTCAAGCTCTTCTTCTTCCACATCCAGGTAGACCGGTAAACCTGCCTTGTCCGCGGAGAAAAAGTACCTGCATAAAGCCGAATCAAGTTCAAGATAACGATCGGCGGAGCCGCCGTAAAAAGTGGAACGTCGACGAACTAAATCAGGTATTTCCGCAAGGGCAAACGCCTCGTCAGCTCCGTATGCTTCCATCGCGAATTCCTCATGAACCGGGTTTGGCTTTAGTGCATAACTCTAGAGCGGGCAACTGACATTGCGAAGATCTAGCAATACCACGATGATGCGTGCAGCCTAAGGCCATTTTGTGTGCCGAGATTCTCAGTCCGACTAGCTAAGTGATTGAGCAACAACAACTCGACACTCGTCGGCAGCTGCGTCATACCAACCAATGATTCGCTCCAAATAGCCTCGTAATTCCTCTTCGCTGAAGGTATCAGGACCAGCTTGGGCAAGGATTACGAAAGAGTCGGCGCTGAGCCCCAAGTTCTTGAGCCACAATAATTCTGCTTTTGCGAGGTCAATGCCCTCGCGTTCCGCTCTCTTCACCAATCCAGACATCCTCTTCGCACTGAGCGTCATGTCTTCCAAAGTGTCAATGTCGTCGCCTGAATAACTGTCGTAGGCGATGTCATTGAACTCATCAACGAGCTCGATGATTTCAGGGCAAAAGTCCTTTGCTTCGGGGGCAACCCGAGCAGAACTCGTAGAACCGTAGGAACCGGCAGTGCAGGAGGAAACCAGCATTCCTGTCGCCACGAATGTCAATGCCCGAGTCAAATTGCTTCTGGTCAAAATCATCAGGGTCTTATTTTGCGACACCATTGAACCGATAGCGGCATTCCGAACACTGGCGCTCCCAGGGCGCAGGCGCGTAGTCACAAACTGGGCAATGGTCGGGTGCTGTCATAGTGAATAGTCTGGTGGGTTCTGACTAGCGGAGTCTGTCAGCGGTATCTGGAAGGTTTGTTCAGAGCAATGCTCAACTAGATTCTCAAGTGAATCATTTACAGATAGGAAGCGCCCGTGGCTACTGAGGTAAGAGACACCCAACGAGCTGAGCTCCACAAGACGATCTGGAGGATCGCGAACGATCTTCGGGGCAGTGTTGATGGTTGGGACTTCAAGAGTTATGTCTTGGGGATTCTGTTCTATCGATTCATTTCTGAGAACTTGACCTCCTACCTCAATCAGAGTGAGCACAAAGCCGGCCACACTGACTTTAACTACGCCAAGCTCAGTGATGCGAAAGCCGAATCTGGTCGAGAAGAAACAGTCGCTGAGAAAGGTTTCTATATCCTTCCCAGCCAGCTGTTCGAGAACGTTCGTCACTCGGCCAAGACAAATGAAAATCTCAACGAGACTCTCGAGACTGTTTTCAAGGCCATCGAAGGCTCCGCTATCGGGGCTGAGAGCGAAAACGACATCAAAGGCCTCTTCGATGACCTGGATGTGAACTCGAGCAAGCTTGGCAACACCGTGGCAAAGCGCAATGAGAAACTCGTGAAGCTCCTGGATGCTATCGGCGACCTAGCACTGGGTGACTTTGCGGATAACACCATTGATGCCTTTGGTGATGCTTATGAGTACCTCATGACGATGTATGCCTCGAGTGCGGGTAAGTCCGGGGGCGAGTTCTTCACCCCTCAAGAGGTCTCAGAGCTGCTTGCTCGCATCACCGTGTTGGGGAAAAAGCAGGTGAACCGGGTTTATGACCCGGCCTGTGGTTCAGGTGCATTGCTTCTTCAGTTCGCCAAAGTCCTGGGTAAAGAGAACGTCCGCCAAGGTTTCTATGGCCAAGAGATTAACCTCACCACATACAACCTGGCTCGCATCAACATGTTCCTGCACGATGTGAACTACGAGAAGTTCTCTCTAGCCAATGGGGACACCCTCACCGATGCCGCCCACTGGGACGAGGAACCCTTCGACGCGATCGTCTCCAATCCTCCCTACTCAATCAAGTGGGATGGTGATGCGAATCCGTTGATGATCAATGACCCCAGGTTCTCTCCAGCCGGTGTGCTCGCTCCTAAGTCAAAAGCCGATCTTGCCTTCACGATGCATATCCTGTCGTGGCTATCAGTGGATGGAACTGCCGCCATTGTTGAATTCCCTGGAGTTATGTATCGAAGGGGTGCTGAGCAGAAGATTAGGAAGTACTTGGTCGATAACAACTTTGTCGATGCCGTTATCCAGCTTCCCTCAGACCTGTTCTTCGGAACAGGCATTGCCACCTGCATCTTGGTCCTCAAGAAATCCAAGAAAGATAACTCTGTCCTCTTCGTCGACGCGTCTGCAGAGTTCATCCGAGAAAACACTAAGAACAAACTCTCCACACATAACCGAGCAAAGATACTGGAAGGTT
>Ga0181557_1003753_pt1 | contig 14618 bp, 10 predicted proteins | sample 011ome_23_FD_148632 | JGI IMG/M metagenome (GOLD analysis project Ga0181557, IMG submission 148632) | Coastal salt marsh microbial communities from the Groves Creek Marsh, Skidaway Island, Georgia - 011506CT metaG (spades assembly) | ecosystem: Environmental > Aquatic > Marine > Intertidal zone... | reverse complement strand
TCGTTGATGAAGCCAGAACAGCATCTAGTTGCGTTCTGATCTTGGATTTGATCTTGTCGAACTCTGCTGAATATCGTTCCATTTGTGGCATCATGTGGTTGCGATAGATGCAATCCACCATAGATCTGAGGGATATCCCCAAATCTGCATAATTCGGTCCATCAGGCACAGATAGATCCGAAGTCACGCGGAGTAGCAATTCATGAATGATGAGGCGTTCCACCCGAAGTACCGCCATGTCTTGAGGGGATAGCCCACAGAGACGAGCTGCCTCAACCGCCTCAGGATATGATATTAGGCCATTTTCAGGGCGATAAAGCGTAACCGAAGGCGCCAGATGTGGTGGAATGGTCGAAGTGATGCCCGGATTCCAGGCATCACAAATAGTTTTCTTATCCGCCGACATTGCGCATCAGGCGCCTTTGAACTTCCTGTACAAAAACTGAAGACCAGGAAGGAGAATCAGAATGATAGCAATTACGGTAATCGGCCCTGCAATAGGACGCGTAAAGAAGATCGTAAAGGTTTCATACTGAAGCAAAGTTTGACGCAAGGTAGGCTCAGCAATAGGGCCTAGCACAATTGCAAGCACTGCTGGCGCAACAGGATAATCCAGAATGCGCATAAAGAACCCACCAATACCAATCAACACCATAAGCCATACATCAAACATATCCATGTAAGCGGCATAGGTCCCTACCAATGACAACACAAAGATTAGGGGTGACAAAATGGTAAATGGCATCCGAAGCATCCATAGGAAAACCGGAATAAATGCAATGTTAACGCAAACAGCAACAACATTTGAAATGTAAAAGGACCCAATGAGTGGCCAAACAAAATCAGGCTGATTGGTAAACAAAAGTGGCCCAGGCTGAAGCCCCCAAATCACCATACCAGCCAAGAGAACCGCAGTTGTTGGTGAACCAGGAATCCCAAGGGTCATCATGGGAAGCATTGCCCCAGTTGAAGCCGCGTTATTGGCGGCTTCAGGGGCAGCAACACCATTGATTGACCCTTTACCAAATTTTTCCGGATTTTTGGACGTCATCTTGGTCACACCATAGGCCATCAAAGACCCCGGAGTAGCCCCAGCAGCAGGCAGAATACCAACAAAAAAGCCAAGGAATGAACCAATAATTGTTCCGCGCCAAGCCTCTCTAAACCGCGATAGGGCATGGGTAATGCTGGCAAAATTAACTTCTACCTTAGACATAGATGAACCATATCGTGACGTGTTAATCGTCCATAGCATTTCACCAATGCCGTAAATACCAATAGCTAATACCAGAAAGCGGATACCATGGGAGAACCCTTGAATATCAAAAAAGATCAACCGTGGTTCACCCGAAATGATATCAAAACCTACTGCCGACAACGCTAGACCAAAACAAATTGAAAATATGGTCTTGGGGAAATCGTCACCGCCAAGTCCTGCAAAAGTGGCAAAGGCCAAGAGCATCAAGGCAAAAATCTCTGGGTTGCCAAAGTTCAAAGCAACCGACGCCAGAACCGGGGCAAAACCGGTAAATAACACGTTAGAAATTGTGGCACCAATAAAGGAGGCTATCGCCGCCGTCATTAAGGCAACATGCGCCTTGCCTTGCAGGGCTAAGGGTCGCCCATCAAAGGTGGTTGCCACAGCGGTTGATGCCCCCGGTATTCCAAGGGTAATCGACGATATCGCACCGCCATACATAGCCCCATAATAAATCGAGGCTAGGAAAATCATGGGTGAAGTCGCACCGCCGGTAAATCCCTGAATCACAAAGGTGAATGGCAATAAGATTGCTACCCCATTAACCGATCCCAGACCGGGCATCGCGCCTACAAAAAGGCCAATAATAACGCCGATAATAGCTAAGCCAAGATTGATTGGCTCTAGCGCAACCATAATGCCTTCTATCAAATGACCAAGGACTTCCATCTAAATTATCCCCCAGATAAACTTGTTTTTTTCATTAAAGAAAGATGTCGTATAGCGGAATGAACAAAGGCTCAAGATAGCCTTTTGGAAGGACAATCCGCATCGCAATATCGAAAAAGAAGAAACAGATAACAGGCAAAGCTGTGGAAATGATCAAAGTTAGAACCCAAGAATGACGTCCTAGGAACTTCATGTAATAAATCATAAACACGAAAATAGCGCCATAGAATCCAAGAATATGAATAAACACCAGAAAACCGATAAGGCCGCCACCAACAGTCAGCAGCATTTTCTTGCCAAAATCATCAAGAAATGGCTCTTCGGATACAGATTGTGGTGATTTCTTTAACACCCAGTTGATACCAATCCAGATGGTACAAATCAGCATGATGAAACCGAGCCAAAAGGGCCAAAAACCGCTTCCGGGAGTCCCGGTTTCATCAAAACCGATATTAGCAAAGCGGGGAATGCTTGGGTTCCAAGCAGGTGGATCACCGCTTTTCCACATGAGATATACTGAGAAAATTCCCAATAAAAACGCAGTTACGATTTCTGCACGACGCATTATTTTACTCCCTCAATATATCCCATAAATTGTTGTTTACTGAATTGCGCCAGAAGCACGAAGAATGGTTTCATGATTAGCTCGCTGAACCTTCCAGTAAGCCATCAATTCATCACCTGACATGAGATCACCCATCAGAGATTTGCTGGACTTGTACTTTTGCCAATCATCCGACGCATAAACCTGAGCAAAAAGATTGCTGTAATAGGCTTCTGCTTCGGCAGACATTCCAGGGGCACCAACAACTGAACGCTGCATGAAGTAGCTGAAGTCTACACCCTTTTCCTTTAGCGTAGGGACATCAGGGAACATCGGCAGACGCTCATTGGTAAAGGCAACCAGTGCAATCATATCGCCAGATTCATAGAAACCTAGAGCTTCGGATGGGTTGTTCACAGAAGAATTGATCTGCTTACCAGCAACATCCTTAGCAACTGCGCCCCCACCTTTGTATGGGATATACTTCATGCTCAGCCCAAAATTGTCATTTAAGAAGTCTGTGATGATATTATCTTCGGAGTTTGACCCCGTACCACCCATGACCCACTTGCTGCCATCAGCTTTAGCAACTTCAAGCCATTCTTCGAATGTGGTGATGCCGCTATCTTTATGAACCCAGAGCAGGAAGGTATCTTCGGCCATCCGTGCAATAGGTGCAAAAGTTAGCACATCAACATCAAGACCAGGCTGACGCAGTGGAGTTGTATAGAAGGAATTCAAAGTCACCATGATGGTGTGATCAGGATCATTGGCTGATTTTGCTGCAAGCAATGCCTCAGCACCAGAACCACCAGACTTATTAGTGGGAACGAGAGGACGGTTAGCCAACCCTTCTTTTTCCACAATCGCCTGCATCAGACGGGCCATTTTATCAGCACCGCCACCTTTACCAGCCATGATAATGAAATCAATTGGCTTATTTGGTTCCCACGCAGCAGCGCTTCCAACAACTGCTGAAATGGTCATGCCAGCGGCGATAAAGCCAGTGGCAAGTTTTTTAATAATGCTCATGTTTTCCTCCTGTTGAGCTATTGATATTATTATTAATTAAACTGTAATATATATTCTTAATCATCCTCCAGTTTAATAAAAGTGAAAATGTAATATGTGATTAATTATATATTACTATTTGCACCCTCTTTAGTGCACCAAGACCAAAGGCCGTGATGCATGATCAACAAAATGTTGAGTCACTCCTCCTAAAACTCGCTCAAAATACTGATTATTACCATAGGCGCCTAAAATCGTAACATCTGCCTCAAGGCTCTCACTTACTTCCCTTAGCGAGGCACCAATAGATTTCGAGGGCTTCACCATCACAATATCGGAATTAACATCATGTTCAGCTAAATACGTTTTAAGTTCTGAAGGTGCTATTACAACCTTCCCAGTCTCAACTGTTAATATTGTTAAATGTTTCGCAGATTTCATAAACCACAAGGTCTGCGATAAGGCTCGAGTGGATTCAAGCGATCCGTCCCAGCACAAGGCCACTTTATTAAGAAAATGATTATCTTTTGCTGGCATTTCCGAACCACACATGAAAACCGGGCGACCCGTATGGAATAATGCCGTTTTAAGGGTGTTTGCCCCCAAATTTCGGTCAATTTCAGGTTTGGCAACAACGATGATATCGGAAAGCATGCCATAACGCCGAACAACATCAACTTGACGGCCTTCGGCTTCGATAAACTTGGCGGTAACATTGGCCGCCTTGGTGTCATCCGAAACGGTAACACTGGTGTCATCACAAATTTTGGCAAACAAATCACGCATTTCACCCTCAGCCATATTCATGACTGAGGTAGATTGCTCCATAATCTGTTTTTTCATTTCTCGGGACATAGGAACGCCAAATGGCAACATATCCACAGGTCGCAAGCGACAATGGGTGACAACAATATGCGCGGACATCCCTTGAGCTAAACTAATGGCATGGCGCATCACTAATTCAGCATTTCCATCATCTCTGACAGGAACAAGGATTCTGTTTATCATTGTCACCCCTTATGCTTTAGAATAGTCCCTCAATGAGACCATCATTGTTGAAGCGAATGGTTTCTGCTGCAGGCACCCTTGGCAGACCTGGCATAGTCATAATTTCACCACAGATCACGACAACAAATCCAGCCCCAGCAGACAAGCGCACTTCGCGAACAGGCAGGCTATGCCCCGTTGGTGCGCCGCGTTTGTTAGGATCAGTGGTAAAACTGTATTGGGTTTTCGCCATACACACGGGCAAGTTACCATAACCTTGTTCTTCCCATGCTTTAAGCTGATCACGAATTTTAGTATCGGCAATCACTTCATCAGCACGATAGATTTCTTTGGCAATGGTTTCAATTTTCTGGAATAGACCCATTTCAGCCGGATAAATAGGCTTATAGTTTGATGGTGTGCTGTCAATGATTTCAACCACCTTCTTTGCCAGCTCTTCAGAACCGGCACTGCCATCAGCCCAGTGACGGCAGACAATAGCCTCGCCACCCTTTTCTTTGACGAAATCTTGCAGAGCCTGAATTTCGGCATCAGTGTCACTGTAAAAATGATTGATCGCAACGACCGCAGGTAATCCAAACTTAGCAATATTTTCCATGTGACGGCCAAGATTTGGGCAACCCTTGCGGACAGCATCAACATTTTCTTGACCTAGATCAGCCTTTGCAACGCCGCCATTCATTTTCATTGCGCGAACTGTAGCTACGATCACCGCCGCGTCGGGCTTAAGGCCTGCCTGACGGCATTTGATATTAAGGAATTTCTCTGCCCCAAGATCAGCACCAAAACCAGCTTCAGTGACAACATAATCAGCCAATTTCAATGCCGTCTTTGTTGCAATCACTGAATTACAGCCATGGGCAATATTCGCAAATGGCCCACCATGAACAAAAGCAGGGTTATTTTCCAGCGTTTGCACCAAATTAGGCTGCATTGCTTGTTGCAACAGAACGGACATCGCCCCATCAGCTTTGATATCACGGCAATACACTGGGCTACGGTCACGACGATAAGCGATAATAATATCACCCAAACGGCGTTCCAAATCCGCGAGGTCAGTCGACAGACAAAGGATGGCCATCACCTCAGAGGCTACAGTGATATCAAAACCTGCTTCACGCGGGAAACCATTAGCGACACCACCAAGACTACAAGTGATCTGCCGAAGTGCACGGTCATTCATGTCCAACACTCGACGGAAAGCCACACGGCGGATATCAATATCCTGCTCATTGCCCCAATAAATATGGTTGTCAATCAACGCAGCTAACAGATTATGGGCAGAAGTGATGGCGTGAAAATCACCCGTAAAATGCAGGTTCATTTCTTCCATTGGAACAACCTGAGAGTAACCACCCCCAGCCGCACCACCTTTCATGCCAAAGCATGGGCCAAGCGACGCTTCACGGATACATATCGCAGCTTTTTTACCAATGCGGTTAAGACCATCACCCAAACCTACCGTAGTGGTGGTCTTACCTTCACCAGCAGGGGTTGGATTAATAGCCGTGACCAGAATCAGCCGGCCATCTTTGCGGTCAGCAAGGCTCTTAATAAATGGCTCTGACACTTTGGCCTTGTCGTGACCAAAGGGCAGAAGATGCTCATAGGCAATACCCAGCTTTTCCCCAATTTCGCGAATGGGTTTTTTAACAGCTTCACGGGCGATTTCGATATCGGATTTATAGCTCACTAGTTTGATCCTATTTAATTTCCAAGAGTTGAACCAATTTGAAGAGAAGTTGTAGATGCCCATTCCGAAGCAGCAATTTTACCACTTCCATCTGGACGGACACGTTTGATCAAGATACGACCACCATTTCCCTGTACCACAACACCTTCTTCAGAAACATTAACTATTTCACCAGGAGTGCCCTCACCATCCATTCTAGCAGCGTCATAAATTTTTACCTCACTACCATTATGGGTTGTCCAAGCGCCTGGGGCAGGATTAGCCGCTCTGATGATATTGTAAACTTCTGCAACGGGTTTGCTCCAATCAAGCTTGGCATCATCTTTTCTGAACCAACCCTCATAGGTACCATCATCAAGACGCTGATCATGTTTGATCATGACACCTGCTTTGACAAGGTCAAGTCCTTCGATCATGGCATCAACACCCATGGGAAAAAGCTTATGGAAATACACATCCCCAAGGGTCTCATCAGGCCCAATTTCACAAGTTTTCTGAAGCATGATCGGGCCTTCATCCAGCCCATCATCAGGCCAAAAAATAGATAGGCCCGTCCGTGTCTTTCCCATAGCAATAGGCCAATTGATTGAGGATGGCCCACGGTGTTCAGGGCAAAGCGAGGGATGATATTGAAAGGTGCCATAAGTCGGGGCGTCACGCACGTCTTGTGGCACAAACAACAACACATAAGCCATCATACACACATCAGACTTAAAGGATTTCATCAACTCCAAGGCCTCAGGTGTTTTCCATGATGCTGGCTGATGCAGCGGCAAGCCCTTTTCTCTGGCTAACTCTGCCAATGGGTCTTCGGGCTTACCTTCTTTTGTGGGCGCACAGCAAACGGCAACCACATCTTCGCCGCGCTCAAGCAACCGCTCAAGAACCGCTTTACCAAAGGCCTGTTGACCATGAAGAACTATGCGCATGATGTTTGGGCTCCCTTTTGATTTCTTATCATCTATTCTGCTGCTTTCCGCACTTCACCAACAGCACCTGATTCGGAAATAGCCTGAATTTCTTCATCTGAATACTTCAGAACATCGCGAAGGATTTCTTCGGTGTGCTCACCCAATAATGGTGATCGCTCAACATCAACAGGGCTGGCGGATAATTTAATTGGGCATCCAACAGAAATATATTCACCGCGTTCAGGATGATCGACTTTGACCAATGTTCCCGTGGCATAAAGTCCCTCATCGTCAGCAATCTCTTTCATGGAAAGAATAGGCCCAACAGGAATGTCCAAAGGATTACATAGGTCCATCACCTCAAACTTTGTTTTTGTCATCGTCCATTGTTCAATGCGCTCAAAAATCTGATTCAGCTTATCAAGACGCTCTGGCGGAGTAGCAAAACCAGCATCAGTTTTCCAATTTGGCTCACCGATCAGGTCACAAACCTTTTCCCATACCGCGGCTTGAATAATGAAATAAGTGTATGCATTGGGGTCAGTTTCCCAGCCCTTACATTTTAAAATTCGTCCAGGTTGCCCACCACCAGAATCATTTCCAGCACGAGGCGTGGCTTCACCAAATGGAATGCCTTCACCAAATTGTGAGTATTCTTTAAGTGGCCCAGCTTCAAGACGCTGTTGATCACGCATCTTAACTCGTGCCAAGTTAAGGACAGAATCCTGCATAGCCACGCTAACACGCTGACCAACACCTGTTTTTTCGCGTTGAAACAACGCAGTAACAATCCCAAGACAAAGATGAAGACCCGTGCCAGAATCGCCAATCTGCGCCCCTGTCACCAATGGTGGACCATCAAGAAACCCCGTGGTTGAGGCAGAGCCACCAGCGCATTGGGCCACATTTTCATAGACCTTACAGTCTTCGTATTTGCCAGGACCAAAGCCCTTGATAGAGGCCATGATAATGCGCGGGTTAATCTCATGCACCCTTTCCCAACTAAAGCCCATGCGATCAAGCGCACCGGGGGCAAAGTTTTCTACCAGAACATCACATTCTTTGATCAGTCGGGTCAGAACCTCTTTGCCTGTCTCATTCTTTGAGTTTAGTTCCATGGAACGCTTATTGTGGTTTAGCATCGTGAAATAGAGGCTATCTGCCCCAGGCTTATCCACGAGCTGTTTGCGTGTGGCATCGCCAACGCCGGGACGCTCTACTTTGATCACATCTGCGCCAAACCAGCCTAAAATCTGGGTACAGGTTGGCCCTGATTGCACATGAGTAAAATCAAGAATTTTTACACCTTCTAATGCTTTCGTCATCTCGTTCACCATTTTCTAGCTTGTCTAATCATTCCAATTAATCAGGATTTTGCTTTCGCGTTTTGCATCACGATGCTTTGCGGATTGAGATTGCCAATTCGCCCACTTTCGGTGCCTGCCGCCTCATCAATGATGGCATTAACCAAGGTTGGCTTGCCAGAGGCCAACGCCTCTCTGACGGCGCGGCCCAATTCGTCTGTGTTCGTGGCATAGATGCCATCACCACCAAAGGCCTGCATCATCATATCATAGCGCGAATCTTTAACAAAAACCGTTGGTGCCACATCACTGCCACCAGTAGGGTTCACATCTGTGCCACGATAAATTCCGTTATTATTGAAGACAACAATACAAACCGGCAGGTTATAACGACAGATGGTTTCGATCTCCATTCCTGAGAAACCAAAGGCACTGTCGCCTTCAATTGCCAGAACGGGTTTGCCTGTTTCCACAGCAGCGGCAACAGAAGCCCCCTGACCAATACCCATAATCCCCCAAGTGCCAACATCAATACGGTGGCGAGGCTTATAAATATCAATAATGCTACGGGCGAAATCCAGTGTGTTTGCACCTTCGTTGACCAGAATAACCTCTTGATTATCTTTAATCACTTCTCTGAGAGCTCCAAGAGCTCCATGATAATCCATAGGCACAGCATTGCTCATCAGCTTGGATGCCATTTTTTCTAGATTACCTGTTTTCTTGTCGTTGATCTGCGCCATCCAGTCTTGCGGCGGCTTTGCCCAACTGCTGCCCATGCCGCCCATCAGTGCCTCAAGGCATGAACCAACATCACCAACCAGCGGGGCCGCGATTTCAACATTGCTGTCCATTTCACGCGGTTCAATATCCACTTGAATGAACTTTTTGCTGCCCGGAGCACCCCATGCCTTGCCCTTACCGTGGGAAAGCAACCAATTCAAACGCGCCCCAACCAGCATAACCACATCAGCTTCTTTAAGCACCAAAGACCGAGCAGCGGCGGCAGATTGTGGATGGTCATCAGGCAATAACCCCTTTGCCATACTCATTGGCAAATAGGGCAGACCACTTTGCTCAACAAACGCTGCAATTTTTGCATCTTCTTGGGCATATGCTGCGCCTTTACCCAATATGAGCAGAGGCTTTTTTGCATCTTTTAGCACATCTAATGCCCGGTTGACGGCATCAGGCGCAGGAATTTGCGCAGGCGCAGGATCAATCACTTTAACCAATGATGATTTGCCTTTTTCAATATCCATCACTTGACTGAACAGTTGGGCAGGAAGATCAAGATAAACACCGCCCGGACGCCCTGAACACGCGGCCCTAATTGCACGGGCAACACCGATACCAATATCCTCGGCGTGAAGCACCCGGAAAGCCGCCTTACAAAGTGGTTTAGCAATGGCTAACTGATCCATTTCTTCATAATCACCTTGCTGGAGATCAACAATCTCGCGCTCTGACGAACCACTAATCAAAATCATAGGAAAGCAATTGGTCGTAGCATTAGCCAACGCTGTCAGACCATTGAGAAACCCCGGCGCAGAAACCGTAAGCGCAACGCCCGGTTTTTTGGTTAAATATCCTGCCACAGACGCGGCATAACCTGCGTGCTGTTCGTGACGGAAAGAAATCACTCTCATCCCTTCAGCTTGGGCTATCCGCCCCAAATCAGTAATCGGAATGCCAGGAACATTATAGATGGTGTTAATCCCATTTAATTTCAGAGCATCAACAACAAGATGGAAACCATCAGTTAAGTTAGCGATATCGGTTTCCTGATGATCACTGTCTGCCTTAGCAGATGCATGACTGGCCATTTCAATTACCTCTTTCTGATTATCTGAACTATGACTTGCTTCTGGTTGTGCGTGGGATGTGGGTTGCGATACGCTTAAGTGTGAAACTTCAGCTGTTGTTTTGTTGCTTTCTTGCCCATCATCAATTTTTGCCTCAATTGTGCTTGGGTGAGATTTGCTATCAAGGGCTGAGGCTTGGGTTTCGCTAGCATCTTCTGAATTAGAAAATACCATCCAGCGCGATTGAATATGATCATGTAAGCGCATGGTGTGTTCACGCACCAGATTTGAGGCCAAATCTGCATCTCTGGCCTCTAACGCATCAATGATCTGCATGTGATCACTAACCGAACGGCTAGCGCGATCATCTTCGTGAATAGCGCGGCGACGAATGGCCGCCATCTGCATAAACAATTGATCTGCGGTTGTCTTGAGCAAGGCACATCCGGACAATTCTAAAATCGTCTGATGAAATTTAATATTAGCATCAGAATATTCACTAATTTGCATTTCGCTTGAGGACGCGGTGTTGTTAAGGGCAAAGCGACGGAGCAAAATAAAATCATCATCACTTGCTACTTTGGTTGCCAGCCGTGCCGCCATGCTTTCCAATGCCGCCCAAGTGATCACCATATCCAGGATATCACTCATTGATTTGCGGTGAATGAAAACACCTTTGCGCGGTAAAATTTCAACCAAACCATCTTGGGCAAGCCTAGCTAAGACCTCACGTATTGGGGTCCTAGAAACGCCAAGTTGACTTGCTAATTGGCGCTCATCAAGGCGCAATTCTTCGTCCATGGCATAAATATCAATGCTTAGAATATGGTCACGAATAACCTCATAAAGGTGATCCTTTATGGTAAAATCAGTTGCTATGGGTTTTAACTTAATCTCGCTTGCCACTCATCTCATTCCTATAAAGCAGTTCTGAAAACGGTCATGGCCGTGGATCAAACTGCGTTTAAGCGCATTTTTACCTTTACTTAACGAACTTCACTGTCATTCTGCCTAGGCTTATCTCAGGGTTTAACAAAGGCCACATGAGGTAAAATCAAGTGTTTTATGCCTATGGTATGCCCCCGTCAAAACCAATAAAAATACAATATACCAAAGTTATCCTTCGTCAAGCGCCACTTATGCTTTCAAAAATAATTGTATAATTACAATAGTTTAGAAATGATACGTGAAAACAATAATGTTCCATCTTTCAAAATGAAAAAGTCTGGTATACCATAAAAATATAACGATTCTGGTGATTGGCGGAAACACCAAGGCCGCTACCTAAAACATGACATAATTAAGGGAAGCATCAATGAATATTCATGAGTATCAAGCAAAGGCGATACTGAAAAGCTATGGCGCAGCTGTGGCGCAGGGCGCAGTTATCACTAGCGCAGATCAGATCGACAAGGCGATAGATTCCATGCCAGGGCCAGTCTGGGTCGTCAAAAGCCAAATCCATGCTGGCGGACGCGGCAAAGGAACCTTTAAAGAATTACCATCCGGGGCCAAAGGCGGCGTCCGTGTTAGCTTTTCAGCTGATGAGGCCAAAACTAACGCCAAAGAAATGTTTGGTAAAACATTAGTAACCGCACAAACAGGCGCTGCAGGCAAAACTGTGAACCGCCTCTATATTGAGGCTGGTGCCGATATTGGACGTGAGCTTTATCTCTCAATCCTGGTGGATCGCGCTGTTGGCAAAGTGGCTTTTGTAGTTTCAACCGAAGGCGGCATGGATATCGAAGCCGTCGCTCATGATACCCCAGAAAAAATCCACAGCGTTGCGATTAACCATAGTACAGGTTGCACCGATGCTGATGCTGCCACATTGGCGGATGCGTTAGCTCTTGATGGCACTGCACGCGATGAAGGCATCACCCTTTTTAAGGCGCTTTATCAAGCTTTCACCGAAAAGGATATGAGTTTGCTTGAGATCAATCCTCTGGTAGTCACCAAAGATAATCATATTCAGGTGCTTGATGCCAAAGTCTCTTTTGATAACAACGCGATGTTCCGTCATCCTGATATCATGGAGTTGCGCGATATCACAGAAGAGGACCCAAAAGAGCTAGAAGCATCAAAACATGATCTCGCTTATATTGCTCTTGATGGCGATATTGGCTGTATGGTCAATGGCGCCGGATTAGCTATGGCAACCATGGATATTATTAAACTTTATGGGGCTGAGCCTGCCAACTTCCTTGATGTTGGCGGCGGCGCCAGCAAGGAAAAAGTGACTGCAGCATTCAAAATTATTACCGCTGATCCCAATGTAAAAGGCATTCTGGTTAATATCTTTGGCGGCATCATGCGTTGTGATGTGATTGCCGAAGGTGTTGTTCAGGCGGCTAAAGATGTCAAACTTAGCGTTCCATTGGTGGTTCGCCTAGAAGGCACAAAAGTCGCCGAAGGCAAAGCCATATTGGAGGCAAGCAATCTTGATCTCATCGCTGCTGATGATCTCAACGATGCCGCAGAAAAAATCGTTAAGGCAGTTAAAGGAAACTAGGGGCAAGACAATGGCAATTTTAATTAACAAAGAAACCAAGATCATTGTTCAGGGCCTGACCGGAAAAACCGGAACATTCCATACGGAACAGGCACTGGCCTATCACAACACGCAGATGGTTGCGGGCACGCACCCTAAAAAGGGCGGACAAGAATGGACTAGCGAATCAGGCAAAAGCCTTCCGCTTTATGCCAGCGTCGCAGAAGCTAAGGATGCAACTGGCGCCAACGCCTCAGTGATCTATGTGCCACCTGCTGGTGCTGCTGATGCGATTATTGAGGCCATAGACGCTGAGATTGAGCTGATTACTTGTATCACCGAAGGCGTGCCAGTGATGGATATGGTCAGGGTAAAGGAACGGCTTGATGCCTCATCCTCACGGTTGATCGGGCCAAACTGTCCTGGTCTTCTCACTCCCGAAGAATGCAAAATTGGTATTATGCCAAGCAGCATTTTCCGCCGGGGCTCTGTCGGGGTACTGTCACGATCTGGCACCCTCACCTATGAGGCAGTTTATCAGACCAGCATGGCAGGACTGGGCCAAACCACCGCGGTAGGTATTGGCGGTGACCCCGTTAAGGGAACTGAGTTCATTGATGTGTTAGAAATGTTCCTCGCCGATGAGGAAACAGCATCAATTATCATGATTGGGGAAATTGGCGGCTCTGCCGAAGAAGAAGCCGCGCAATTCATCAAAGATGAGGCCAAGAAAGGGCGTAGCAAACCAATGGTTGGGTTTATTGCTGGCCGGACCTCACCTCCAGGTCGGACAATGGGTCATGCGGGCGCTGTGATTTCAGGCGGCAAAGGTGGCGCAGAGGCCAAGATCGAAGCCTTGCAATCCGCAGGGGTAACCGTATCCCCCTCACCTGCCAGCCTTGGCGATACCTTGGTGTCCGTCCTCAAAGGTTGATCCTCAGCACGTAAAACCCGAATATGAAATAAAGGGGCAAACGGCCCCTTTATTTATAACCAAAAAAAGAGCGCTAAAAGCGCTCTATTCAGGGGAATTAATAAAATATCCTCACAAATATGATATCGGGTTTATGCCGAACGCGCCAAGCTTGCATCAAGACGCTTATTTTCAGCAATCCGCTGATCTAAGGTGGTAACGATGGCATCAACGGTTGGGTTAAGCATTCCTAAATGGCGACCAATGGTCTGAATGATCCGGTCAACACGTTCCACATTGGTCACGCCGCCATCAATGGCACGCGCTACAGAAGATGGCTTAAGCAGTTGCTTTGCCGCCGCTGCATATTTATCAAAAGGCACTTGATCTGATTTATCTGCACCAAGACGTTGTGCCAAATCATCGACCCAGTGATACATCTGATGAGCAATATCAATATTGCCATGAACTGCGTCATGGATGGGCTGAATCCCATCATCAAGAACACACCGATAATTACCTGTCATCAACATAGACCATTTTGCCATAGGGACAAAAAGGCTCTCAAACACGCGAAGCTTAACAGGGACATCTTTACCATCAAGGCGCACAGCTTCGATATCATCGGCAAGCTGTCTTAGCATGGCATTATGGGTGGGATCAGCAAACACGCTGGCCTTAAAATTAGTGGGCAGACCGACATGGAGCACGTTACTGCCTTCTTCTGGCGGGCGAAACGCTTGGGGATCAGGGCTACATAATGACATTAACCCCGGTTCAAAATCTGCCCAAACATCAGCATCGTGATAGCAATCTGAAAGGTTAGCATCTGCCAGAGCAGGAATACGCTTGAGAAAAGGGAGCGGCGGCATATTCATAATGGAAAGGCAGGGTTTTTTGCTTTGGGCAATCCGCTTCATCAAACCCGCCACAGCGGCAGAGGAATATTGCGGTTCCTGCATAGCAAGGCCAATCATATCAAATTGATTAGGATCGGTAGATTCTGGGGTA
>Ga0181557_1003750_pt1 | contig 14638 bp, 16 predicted proteins | sample 011ome_23_FD_148632 | JGI IMG/M metagenome (GOLD analysis project Ga0181557, IMG submission 148632) | Coastal salt marsh microbial communities from the Groves Creek Marsh, Skidaway Island, Georgia - 011506CT metaG (spades assembly) | ecosystem: Environmental > Aquatic > Marine > Intertidal zone... | reverse complement strand
AAACAGTCTCGTCTCGACCCTTGCTTCACCAAGGCGTTGGTGAACGCGAAATCGTTCAGGCAGACGAGCGCGTCGTTTTTGTGCGTGCCGATGCCCATTCTTCTTCTTCTTCTTCTTAAAGTGTTAGTGTTAGTAGTAGTATTAGTATTAGTAGTAAGCGCAGCGCGTGTCAACAATAAAAAAGTGTTCTGTGCTTCTTCATTCCACAGTCGTGTTGTTCTCGTGGGACAGTTGAGTAAATTTTGATTTTTTTTTTTCAACTGTTCAAATGAAAAATTCGTCACTTTTTCAAAAATCCAACAACAAAGAGAAACACTTTTTAAAGAGAGATACGAAACGCTTTGCGCAAATCATACCCTCTCTCTCTCTCTCTCTCTGTTCGTGCGCGCAAAACGCACCTTCTTTGGACGAAAGAGAGAAACTTCAAACGTAAAGAGAGAGAGAGAGGGAAAAGAGAGAGAGAGAGTTTCTGCGTTCCTTTTTCTTTTCGGAGAGAGAAAGAGAAAGAGAGAAAGAATTTCGATTTTGAAATCTCGAGATTTTCTTCCATTTGTACTCACTCTCGCTTTTAATACGCGCGTGCATCACATCAGCAAAAGCAGCGACCTTTAGCCTTCCCAGGAAACGCGTTTTCGTGTGCATTTAGCCTCCGAGAGAGAAAGAATGTCTCCGAGCAACAAAAAACGAGACATGTGGCGAAACGAGGACCAAGATTACATCTTCCCTCGCATCAACAATCTCCTCTCTCGAACGCAATTACTCAACTCGGAGAAAAAGTTTAAAAAAATTGACAAATCGAACGAGGAAGATCGAGCGTCCTCTTGGAAAGCCTGGTTCGCGTTCATGTCCTCGAAACACTATCCTCCGGATACGAGTGATGGTTTTTCACCGGAGGAGGTGAAAAGGAACGCGATTTTCTTGGCGGAGTTGATGGAGAAGGAGAGGAGGAAAGTGGTCGAGAAGAGCGGGAAAGCGCCGGTGGGACGGCCGAAGATGAAGAAGACTTTAGGAGATCATGTTGTAGGAGACAAGATGAGAACGAACAACAACAACAACGAGGAGATGAAGACGCCGAAGCGAGTCGTCGCGGGAGACGCGAAGCACAAAAGAGCGTTGGAAACGACGACGACGACGACGACGACGACGACGGAACCTTTTCGAACGTCACCTTCCTTGGCGATCAACATGGACCAAGCGAAAGCGATTCAACACTGCGACGACGGGAAGAAGAAAATAACCATTCGATTTACGCCAGATTCAGAGCTGATATCGAATACGATCAAATCGACGAGACAAAATCCAATCGTAGATTTGACCTTTCGGTTGAGGAAAAAGTTGGGGGATATTTGCGACCATTTCAGCGAAAAATGGAAAGAGGCGGCTGCACTTTTGGAACGAGAAGCGAGAGAGGAGGAGAAGAGGAAAACGGGAAACGAGAACGGATTGAGGAATAAAGCGTTCATGTTCACCATGCGTCCGAATATGCGAGGGGATAATTCGGTGAACTTAGAACCGTGCGTTGTTTGGGATAAGCAGATTATCGGCGACATGACCGCGGTGAAAGCGTACGAGATGCGAGGGTATCCGGAGACGTTTGAAATCAAATACAGTTGGAGATTCGCGCCGTTGCCGCCGCCGGATGGAAGCGGGGACAAGAAGAGAAAAGATTACACGTATAGAACAAAAATGGCGATAAAGGAACAGATGATAGCGAACAGAGATAGCGCGAACAATAATAACAACAAGTTTGACTTTTCGACCGTGTTTGACGAAAGGACGCGAACGCCGTTACCGCCGCCGGAATTTACCATGTCGGCGTTTGACGTCGGAGCGTTCGTGAACGGCAACGAACAAGAACAACCGCTCGAGACGATAAAACCCTCCAGTCAGGAAAAGAAGCGCAAAATAGATACTAGCAGCAAGTTTGCAAAAAAGCCGGTGCCAAAAGAGATCAAACCAGAGACGGATTCGATGTTGGCGTTGAAATTGCAAGCCGAACTCAACGGCGGCAATCGCGAAAGACGCAACCGTAAACCGATGCTCGAAGCCGAAGAAGAGCCGGAAGAAGAAGAAGAGGAAGAGGAGTACGGTGGAGAATCCGATTTAGAGAACAACGACGACAATGACATGCCAATTTCAATGTGGATGAAACCAGACGGCGAGAAGGAAAACACCTCCACCGGTGATTTTCCCAATTCCTTACTTCCGCAAGGACTCGCAGGATTCGACTCCATCTTTGCCGGTATCGGTAAAGAAGACGACGCATCGCGTCCGTGCGGAGAATCCACGATGAATGGATTTGCACAAGTCATCTTCGGTGGTGGTGGCGAGAGCAAAGATGCCGCGATGGTGGCTGCGTGTCTTCCGAAGCGAAACGTGGAAACCGGACCGAGCAGTTTTGCGGGTTTGCTGAGTTAGCCAGTAAACACGCGAGTAATACAACAAATATAATGAATATAAACATAATACATATTAAAAAGCATTTCTACCTTTGGCGTTGTGTCTCCACAGCGCCGCTACCTTTTCTGAGTGCGTGCGAAGCTTCGTCGCGAGCCGCTTCGCCTTTTGGTGTTCGGGGTCGTCTGAGCGTTCAAACTGCTCCATCGAGAATGTTCTTTCTTCAGATGATGACGGGGTGGTGCTCTCCGCAATCGCTTTCTCGCTAATCAGTTCCACATTTTCTAGCTGGTCGCAATACAGTTCTATCTCTTTGGCCAATCCAAGTTCCCAGTTTGCGCAGATGTTCGCGAGCGCTATGGCGCTCACATCCTCCACCGCCGCTTCTCGATTGCTTTGCGCCGAGGCGTCGTTCATCGTTTTGCCTCTGAACATGGCAGCGATGCTTTGCTTGCGCATTTTTTCGCATCTCTTCTTAGTACGCCAGATTTGTCGTGCGCGATCGTGCGCATCCGCCGCGATGCATTCCAACCACGCCGCGGAAGGGTTCTGTCGAATCAAATCCGCGCTCAGTTTCGTCACGCCTTTTGAATATCGCGCTCTTCTACACGCGGCGTCGATAAAGACGCCATTCTGGTCTTCTACGCCCGCTTCGTTCTCCTCGTCCTCGTCCTCGTCCTCGTTTTCGTTGTTCTTCTTCTTTTTGCTACTCGTCGTCGTCGTCGCTGTTGTTTTCCGTCTACTTTTAAAATATTTAAACTCGTCCTCGGCGTCGTCTAAACACGTCGACGCTTCTATCACCGCCGCGTCTTCGCCTCGCGCCGTCGCTCGCGCGAACGCGACCCAGCTTTTCGGCACGCTCGCGTCCGCCTCCAACTGTTTACAAACGAAATCATTCATAAACATGTTCCGTTGCTGAAGTTGTCCTTGCTTCTCTCGTTTCATCATCGATGCATTCGTCGTTTCTTCTTTCTTCGGTTCTCGCTTCTTCCTCTTCTCTTTCTCGGCGGAAGCGGCGTCTCTGGCGCGAGTCTCCTCAACATCCGCGAACTTCGCCGATAATCTCCGCTTCGTCGTCTTCATCGTATTCGTCACCATTGGAGTCATCAAAGTCTTTTTCATCATCTTACTTGCGTTTTTGTTCATCGTCGCGTTGTTGTTCGTCGCGTTCCCGCGCTTCTTCCTCTTTTTCCTCTTTTCTCCTTCTTGGGAAACCACCCTCGCAGCGCCGGACATCAGCTCGAACAAAATCGCTGCGGATTCGTGTTCTTCCGGGGAGGTTTTTTCGTCCCTCATTAAGAAGATCTTTCCTTCCGCACGAGCGTCATCAAGCGTCGTCGTTTGTGTGCGTCTCGCGCGCAGATCGTTCGGTTCTTTGTCTTCATCATCATCGTCGTTGATGTTATTCTTTGGCGTTTCGTACATGTTTCGTTCTCTTTTTAAAATTTGAAATTTTACCCGGGAAAATGAATGTGTGTCGTGCAACGTTCACAAAAGCAGAAGAGAGAGAGAGAGAAAGAGAACGCGACACGACGAGACGACGAGAAAAGAATGCTCGCGATACTATCTCGTTCTTTATGTTCTTCTTTCTTACGCCTCTTCTTTTCGCGCGTACACAGAGCGCTTTTCGAAGAAACTCTCAAAGCTTTTTTGTGGAGATGTCCGTTCTTTTTTTCTTCTTCTTTGGTCTCGTTTTTTAAAAATTTTTCTCGAATCTGTCTGACTGACTGACGCGCTTGAAAAAAACGAAACAGTTTGACCAAAAAAAAAAAAATTCGCCTCCTCCTCCTCCTCAAAAAAGATATCGAAAAAAAGAGGTGTGCGTGTGAAATATGCCGCAACGAAAAACAACGACGACGACGAATACGACGGGTGGTGGTGTTGAACAACGGGCGTGTCCTCCGGGGAAGTACTCGAGAAGAAGAAGACGTGACGATGCGTGTGAAAGGGTTAATTGTTGCTTATGGCCGCCGGAATTGAAAAAGAGAAGCGTGAATGTTCCCGAGATTTCGCTTTCGGAGAATCCCCTAGATTTGTATCCACGCGTTGGCGGCGAGCCGTATAAGATGTTCTCGGATAAAACGTATATGGACGAGAGTATTACGGTGGAAAATACAAACAGCGAGGAGTTTCTTAAAGATTTGATCGTGGAAGTGCACGTGATCGACGACCCCAGCGCAACACACGTCGATCTCGCCGGGCACAGGAAACCAAACACGCCGAGAAATTTTACGTTTCAGAAAATGCCCTGGCGAGAGATGATTCGAAGAATACGAAAAGGAGAGAAGTTATACACGCGTCACACGAACGGTCCGAAAAAAGCGGCGAACGTTCTGACCGATTTCCAAGATCCAGAAACAAAGCGCAATCCGTTTGATACTCCAACGTTTCATGGAAGATGTCGCGAGACGCGGAGAATGGTCGAGCGCTTTTACGCGGCGGCGCGGAATAATAGTGATGTTAATAGTAATGGTACGGTTGTAACGCACAGTTCTGTTCTGCGCGTTAGTTCGCCAGGGACAACGCTGTGGATGCATTTCGATACTCGAGACAATATCTTACACCAGTTGAGCGGTAGGAAACGCGTCATCTTGTACGCGCCAGAATGTGAACCGTGGTTGAACGTCGAGGGCTCGTCCGCGAGATTAAAATATATGCGCGGCTATGAAAACTTCGACGAAAAAATTATAAACGAGATCAGCTGCGACGAAGAGTTGGAGTATAATTACAGGCTCTTTGATGCTATTAGATTGGAGCGCGCACACGTGTGTACGCTCGAACCTGGAGATGCTTTGTACATACCGGCACTTTGGTTCCACAGAGTCACGTCGCTCCCGAGCGAGACGAACGAACCGTCGGTTGCCGTGAACGTGTTTTATAACAGAGTAGATATAGACTACGACGGAAAAGATGTGTACGGGAACAAAGACCCCGTCAAGGGGAAAGACGCCATGCAAAAAGCGAGTGAACTCGGCGCGATGTTAAACACTTTGCCTCCCCCGTATAAGACGTTTTATGCGAGACGATGCTTAAACGAAATCGCGGCGCAGCTCAATATGTATTTGCGAATCCCCGACCATATGCCAAATTCCCATCCTCCTCTCGATAATACTTTTTGCGATGAAAATAAAGAAGCGCTGAAAGCATTTGAAGATTGAAACGATGATGGTGACAATATATTATTTTAGGTTTAGTAATAGTAGTAATAGTAGTACCCAGGTACCGAGTATATTTGGGATAAGTTGAGAGAACATTGTTTTTTAACTGCGCGCGCCGAATCGCTTCGGCACTGGCGATACCATGTCCACGAACGAGCGGCTCATCCTCCGCACGCTTCCTACGACTACATCTTCCATCCGCTGCACGTGCAATCGCAAACTCTGTTGCTCCTTAATAATCCTATAACACACGAGCGCTAAAAATACCGCGTTCACTCTCGTCTGCGCGCTCGCCAATTTGAACACCATCACCGATCCGCACACCCCGCTCGTCACTTTCGTTCTCGGCGAAAACTCCGCCCACTTCTCCTGCATCGCCATTTGTACTTTACAATACATCTCGTACACGAATACTTTTTGTTTCTCCCAAGCGCACGGCATCGTGAACGCTCCTATGTACGCCAAAAACAACAGTTGTCTCGTGGACAACGCTCCGCCGACACATTTCACCATTTGCAACGCGAGAAACGCGCCCAACGTCGCCTTGTTATCTCTACCCGCGAAAAACCGTTCGTGCCTCTCCGTGAAGGCGTTGAATTTATAACACATATTCCTCGCTCTGATTGCCATCTTTTCTGGGTTCATCGTTATCCCTTTAGCCGCATTCGGGAACGCAATGGCAAAGACGTACTTCCCCATCACCACTAAGGACATCGCGTACGCCAAGTGCGAAAACACCGACGCCTTCGCCGCGGACAACGCATAAAACGTGCCCATGAGGACAAACCCACCGAAAAAGTGCAACGTTGTCCTCGCCGGATCCTTCCAATAGAGCACTTCCGGTACTACAAACGACGACGTCGCCATCGTGCTATTCGACCCGTCGCGGCTGCTCGGCGCGTACGGTTGTTCGCGTTGGTTCCCGAACCCGTTCGCGAACATCGGATGCGTGTTGCGATACGTTGCCCCAACCGGCGTTCTCTGCCGCATCTCTTCCTCGTCTAACGTGTGTGCGAATTCAAACGGCTCGTCCTCGTCTTCTGGCCCCGACGGTGCTCGAATATTGTGACCCCCGCGAGTCGTATTCGTATTCGAGGTGTTCACTTTTCGTCCTCCAGTTTCGTACAAAATCCCACCCGATATGGACCCGTCCTGGCGTCGAATCCTCGGATCTCTCGGCAACCCATTCGTCGTATGTTTCATCATCGACCCTCTCGACGAATTGTTCAAATGCTCACCGTTACTATCGCCGCTGTTATTCGATATGTCTTGAAAGTGCTGCCTTTGTTGTTGTTGTTGTTGTTGTCCTCCTCCACCGACGATATTCGATTTCGGTTGGGGAATAGTTTTGTTGCTCCGGGAAAAACCAAATTTACTTTTGATTTGCGCGGGCATTTTCGTCGCCGTGCGCGGGTTCGGGTCCTCCCCGTTCGTATCGTTTAATGTCGCAGACATGGTATTCTCGTTCTCGATCCTTTTTGGAATGCGGTACTCTTTGGTAGGCATGTAGTAGTAGTACTCGCCGCGCGAAAAGAAGAGGTGTTTGCAATGAAGAATTTTCTTTCCCCTTTTTTTTGTGCACGAGTGAAAATTAGAGCGTTTGCCAGTTTGGGTAGTAATTTATTTACAGCGCGTGCGATGATAGTATTTTTACAACGACAACATCAAAAACGGTCTTCGTTACTGTTGGAAGCAGACGGTTGGTTATTCTCGTCGTTTGCAGTATTCGATGGAGCAGCAGGAGCAGAAGAAGAAGATTGGACTTTTAATTTTTCCAACTTTTCCAACGCCTCTTTTTCTCTCTTTACTCTCGCTTCTTGTCTCTTCTTGGCCCCTTCGAGCGCTTCGTGGGCGACCCAGCCGAGCATGCTGAGCATGCCTTTACCTACTTCTTTTCCTATTTTACCCAAGTCTTTGGCGAGTTCTTTCAAGTCGGTCTCCGGTTTGGGTTGCGCTTTGCCGCCGAGTCGGACTTCACCTCGCGAATCTACGTCGATGATGTTCGTTTGGCCGGCTGAGGATTTTCGGTCCTTGTACAACGCCGAGTTTTCATCCGCGGCTTTCAGAGACACACGAAACGGCCGGTTGTCGTCCCTGTGTTTATCGTGTTGCTCGTATTTATCGTGTTTCTCTTGGCTAAATTGAACGTTTGACGTTTCCACGTAATCTAGGAGGCAGTCAACTGTCCAGTCGACTTCTTTCTCGTCCGAAAAGTCGTGAGTGGCTTCTTCGTCGAGAATTTCGTATATCGTCGAGGATTCTCCTTCTTTGTCCTCCGCTGTCATTCCTGGTTTCATCTGTTTCTTTTCGTTCCGATAACTGGATCTAATAGCCTCGTCTAATTGGTTATTCTTGTGCCTCCTCGCTTTCCTGGTTTCGTCTTGGACCAAGTTGCCCGCGATGTACCCCAACGCTAATCCCGGAGGGCCCATCATGAACGTCCCCAACGCGCTCAACCCAGTCGTCAACACGTCCCCAACCTGACTCGAGTGCTGAAACCCGTACCTGGCCCACGTCGCGAAATGCTCGCAATTATTCAGAGTCACCGAGTACCCTCCGAATTCGTTTTCGTAAAACTTATGCTCCAAAGCGACAAACGTTCGATGCAAAATCTGACTCGGTCGCATCGGCGTATACAACGAATCGTACTTATAATTCCCACAAAAAGGTCTCGGCGCATCCTTCTCGCAATTCACCTCGCTCAATTCGCTGTAAATCACCGCCGCGTCCTTGGACATCGATCGATCCTTCGCGTCCGCTGCGCCCCACAAGTGCACCACCGCCTCGGGAAAACTTTCATTTTCCACGAATTTATTCCCCATCGGTTTCCTCCGACCAATGTATACCGCCCAGTGCGTGTACGCTATCGGTTGGTCCGTCCTCGGCCAGAATAAAATGTCCCCGGGTTGTTTCGTTTTGTTCGGTCGAGGCCACTCGATCCGCTCGAACGGCTTTGTCTCCTCTCGTTGTTGTTGTTGTTGTTCTTCTCGCGATTTGGAAGAAGAGTCCTCCGACGCGGCAAACGGCGGCGAAACCACCACCATTTCCGACTTTACCCCTCTTTCGCGCTCCTCTTCTCCTTCATCCTCCTCCTCTGCCTCCATCGTTCTCAAAAGAAGACGACGAAGCGCGCTCGCTCCTTCACTCCTTTTCTCTTTGTGTTGGGGAAAAAATGAAGACATTTCCTCATTAAATTCTCTATAAATACGAAGAAGAATAGTACATCGGAAAGAGAGAGGGAAACGGATACGCGCTCTTGCGTTTGAGAAAAAGCGAGCGCGTGAGTTCGGTTTTCGTTCACTGTGTCTTTGTCGTCGCAAAAGTTTGGCGGTTTATTCGTGAAAGGAGCTCTCTCTCATCATCATCGTTACATTTCAGCCCTGCTTTGATTTTTGGGGGAGTAAAACATCATCATGTCCGCGTCGTCCTCCGCCTCCGCGTTCCGCCGCTCGGCGAAACACGTCACCAAACACGTCAAGGCGTGCTCGAACAAACTCATCAACAAGTGGAAAATCTTCACCGGCGATCGAGTGATCGTCACCTCGGGGAAAGATAAAGGCCAGATTGGCCAAGTCACGAAAGTGTTCAGGAAAGAAAACAAACTGATCGTGGGAGGGTTAAACTTGGTGAAGAAACACGTGAAGCCGCAACCGCAACCTGGGGAGCCGAATCCACCGGGACAGATTTTATCGGTCGAACAACCGATACATTACTCGAACGTGAGCTTAGTCGATCCGAATACCGGAGGGAGAGTTCGGATTCAATCGAGCTATTTAGACGACGGGACGAAAGTGAGAGTGACGAAAGGCCGATTGAGTTCGCAAACGTTCGTGCCGAGACCGGATCAACTTTTGGAGAGGAAGACGCCGAGAGGGACCGGGGTCGGAGCAAAAGATACCACGGAGGAGTTCGTGAGAAAGGTGACGTATTTAGGGCCGAGATAGAAGTAGCAGAGAGGGGGGTTGAGTAGTTCTTTTTAGCTTTTGTATTTGTATTTTAGATTTCTCTATTAAAAATGATTCAACGACGCGTTCAAAGCGCGCCTCGATGCTTTTTATAAGCTCGCATCTAAAACTGACACACACACACACACACGCTCCTCACATAACGTACATCGTCGCATTCTGTGCATTAAATAATAATAATAATAATATATACTCCTGTATTGGTACAACATTTTCGTTTTCGCTCGGCTTCCGGTTCGTTCGGCTTCCCTCCGGCGAGAAGAAAGAAAGAGAAGAGAGACTCATCAACACGTCTCCAACCGTTCAAACTCCAAAAACGCCGTTCTTCTCGGCGTCATCACTCCTGCGCTAAAAAAATGCGGCGTTGGTTTATTAAACGGCGTTTTCTCTCGTCTCGGCGGTTCGAAAGTTCCCGATCGAAACGCTTGTAACCGCCGTTCCACCTAAAAAAGAAGAATTTTCGTGCTGAGTCAGACAATTTTCCCAAACACCCTCTCTCGGTCAAACACACCGAGAAGAAAGAAAAAGTAAACGAGGATGACGTACCATTTGCGCTCGACTTCGCTCTCGGTTCTCGAACTGTTTCCTCGCCACGTCTTGCAGTTGAATCGGCGTCATCGTCGAATCCTGAGACGACGACGACGACGCGCTCGCGCTCGTCGGAAAACATCTTCGAGGAGCCTTCGAGCCTCGGGGGTCGTCCCGGAAATTCGATTTCGGTACATTTTTATTCCCACTAAAACGCCTCCTTCCCGAACAAGAAGACGTCGCGAACGCGCTGGATAAAATCCGAGTTTTGGTGTTCGTCGTCGATATCGGAAGCAGAGATGATGATGCGCTGATGTACATTCGAACTCTTTAATGAAGAAGTTTGTGTATAATTGTGTGGTCTATCCTTAAATTCAAACGAGGAAAAAGGAGTGAAAATTCACACAAAAACGTGCACCAAACAAACGATGAAACTCTCGATTGCATTCCTCCTGGCGTTTTGGTACCCGATTTTCCTCTCCTTGTGCTTTACGAGTTTATACTGCTACTGCTGCAATCCGTGCGCCTCTTTGTTCGGGAGGAAGAGGAAGAAGAAAGCGCCTCTGTTGCCGAATTGATAAAAGAAGAAACGGAACATGTCCAATTGGGAACAATATTTCTGTTCGGACGACGAAGCAGACGCACGAACGAGAGGCCGGGCGTATTACGTAAATAGAGAGACGAACGAGACTAGATGGACGGAACCGGAGCAGTTTCAAACGTTTCAGTTGCAATTAGACGTGGACTTGTTTGAGAGAGACGGGGTGACCAGAGAAGAGATTTTGCTGATTTTGAAGCCTTTGCGGTATTTGACGCGGTGCGAAAGCGCTCGCGAGTGCAAGGAGTGGGTGGACGCGAGAGACGTTTTGTATAAGATTTTGAGGAATATCAGCGAACAGCCGAACGAAGGGAAGTACAGAAAATTGACGAAGAAATCTGGGGGGTCGTTTGTAGAGAAAGTGTGGTCGAAGAGATTCGCGCGAGAGTGTTTGTTGGCGTGCGGTTTTACGGAAACCGCGGACGCGGTGGAGTTAACGATGGACACGCAGAAACCAGAAGTGAACGCAAAGTTGTTGACAAAGTGCCGAGTCTTGCTGCAAAGATTAGAGCCGGCGATTAAAGCGAGAGATGCTCACGTTCGCCTGGCGAAAGAGTCGGAGACCGATTCCGGCGTGAACCGACGCCACCTCGCGCCGAACAAAAAATGTAGCCACTGCCAAAACGAAATCGAATCCGGCGCTCGACGATTATGGACGACCGACCCGCTCGCTCCGAAAGGCCAATACTCCTTCAAATGTTCTCAATGCGTGGACAAAAATTACATCTTATGTGAAACGTGTTGGGATAAGAAATGCGAACATCGAGAACCGATACACGCGGAGCACTCCAGTTTCGAGCACTTACCGCCGATAGAGAGCAGACACAACACGAGCACGAGAGGTTTCGGACGAGGGCCGTGGGGAAACTTCGCGGCTTCCTCGGTTGGGAACGCGCGGGAACGGTTAAGGCAACGCACCGGGCTTTAGTAGGATTAGAGCGTAGAATACTCGTATGTATATTTAGATATTTAAGCAAAAAGAAGAATTTTTCTCTTCGAGTACGTATAAAACGCCACTTTGACGCACTCGAGAAAACATGTCCGGCCTTGAATGCAACAGCAAGAAAGGCTACCATTACTGGTGGGACAACGTCCCCGGAGGAGGAGACGGAGGAGGCGGCAACGACAACAACAACAACAACAACAAACAACTCACTCGGGAGGAGTCTCTGAGATTGGAGGAAGAAAGCCAGAAAGTGAAAGGAAGCAAATGGAACGCGGCGCAAACGTTCGAGGAGCGCTCGTACTTATCGTGGGCAGAAACGACGTTGAACGAAATTTTGAGGAGACAGTGTAAAGATGAGTTATGGTTCGCGAGCGAAAAAGAGCACATCAAATCGAAGGAGGTTCGAGGTGGATGGAGGAGAAGATTCTTGTTGTTGAGTGTGAAAAAGCTCACTGGGAACTGTTCGATAGTCTTGTCGAGAGGAAAAATGAAACACGGATTAGATTTGGAAACGACGGAATTTGAGATAAAAGCGACGTACACGAAAGGCGAAGATTTTGATTACGATGATGGTTACGTTGAGGTAGACGGGACGTTCACGGTGCCGGAAATTAGCATCGAAACTATCGCCGACGACGAGTTTGAGATTCGCGACGCGAAAGCGAAGGAACCGAAGGAAGTGGAAGACGAGAACGAGAGGAAAGCGCTGAAAGAAGATTGCGAGTTATTCATGAACGATTTGAAAGGGTTTGTGACGGGTGCGTGCGAACATTTAGAGCAAAAACTGGCTGAAAAAGCCAACGATTAAAAATAGGAGAGCGGTACGAGGACAGTTTCGCGCGCAACGCACATCGAAAAAGGTTCGAAAGACAGGTGGCGTAAGCGTCAGGTTTTAACAATGACACGCATAGATGGTATAATGAATAATAAAACACATGCTACATGTTGTTATAAGCGCAAATGCAAAGAACCTCTCTTCCCTCTTTCTTCATCTCATTTCTATAATAATATATAAATCTCTCTCTCTCTCTCTCTCTCTCTCTCTATTTAGCGACCTCGGGAAATTTGGGTTTCCGCACTCGTCAACTCCTCAAAAACTCGATCCTTTCTCTTCGCCGGAAACGGATATTTCGTCCCGAAGTTATTAAAGTGCCCAGACACCGCGTTCAACGCGGAATACGTGAGACCATACGACGGTCTGCCGGAATAATCCCCAGATCTTCTGTACCTCGCGACCCACTCGTTCGTCAACGCTCTCGTCTTTTCGATGGACTGTTCTCTCCCGTCGGCGCCCATCGGAAAGTCCAAAACTTCGCGAACTTGGTTGATGACTTCCTTGGTGTCCTCTTCGTACTTCGCGTCCGACTTTTCGCCGATACCGAACAACGCGAGCGCCTGGTGGTCGTTAGATTAGATAAAAAAAAAACGTTTCGTCAGTACATTTTTGCTCCGTTTTCTCACTTCACCTTTCGAGTGCGCGAGACGAGAGAGAAAAGTGAGAGATCAAACCCACAAACGCGCTTTCGCGTCGGGTTTCCTTCTCCGCCTTTTGATGATCGAGACGAAAGACAACGAAGCACATAAAAACGCGACTGATCATCGGTAAAACCAAACGAACGAACGAACGTACCGGCATCGGAGTCGCCGCGACGACGCCAACCGAGGCGACCAACGCGTTCTTTAACATTTCCCGGCGATCGAATTTCTCATCCATCTTAGAAGAAGAAGAAGAAGAAGAAGAAGAAGAAGAAACAACAATCGAGGAACACTTCGCGCGCTTCGAAAGAGACGACGACTTGTTATTCTTCAAGCTTCTCGTCGCGGAGGATGAAAGCGAAGTGGGAGTCGTGGTAACGGCAAACATGTGTACGTGTGTGTGGAGTTCTGATAAAAAACGAGAGTGATTTTGTGGAGAAAATCCGAGCGATTCCACGTCATCTTTTCTAAGCAGGAAAGAGGCAGCTTTTCGCTCAATAATACACGCGCGACGACAAACCCTTTGCCGCCAACTCCCTTTTTTTTTCTATCACCATCACGCACGATTTGTGTGTGTTGTTGTTGGCTCTTCTCGCGTACTACTACTACTATTACTATTACTACTATTACTACTATTACTACTAGTACTACGCCGGGCGGTCTCTTTTGTACGCCTCGGTTTTCATCTCGTACAAACGCGACTGGCATCTCGGCTTGGATTTGTCCGTGAAACTCCCCGAGGACAACGCAGCTAGGGAGGCTTTGGTTAAACCGGTGGCGGACCATTCGATATTTTCGGAAAGCATGGTCGCGTTTCGCCCGGAGGCGCCTCCTGTTTTGGATACGAACGTTGTCGTTGCCGTTGCTGTTGAGGAGGAAGAGTTTTCGCGCGACGGTGTTGATGATGATTGCGGGAACAAATCGGCTATGCTCTTCGTCGATGGCGATGAACAATAAAGCTTCGTTTTGTTCGCGTATAAAGCGTCGATGACCATCACGAAGCGCCGGACGACGTCTTCACCGAGAATGGCGACGTCTAATACCGGTATCGATTCCAAAAACACAAATTCGTACGCTTTAGAAAGATTCTCGTAATCTCTCGGAGACCATTTCGCGTTCGCGCCACACAAAGCGGCGAAATCAAAGTACGCCGCTTTCGCGTTCGCCTCGATGCTCGTCGCTGCACTTTGTATATCTTTCTCCAATCGATCTGAAAGAGCATGATGGTGTCTTTTCGACCTATTCTTCGAAGAAAGCATCAATTTTTCCCAGTGTAGTCGTAAACTGGCGTCGGCATCGTCCCCGAAAATCATCGACGACGACGACGACAACAACGACGACGTCTCTCCCTCGATTTTACGTGCCGATGCTTCTTCTGCGGCGAACGAAGCTTTTCGATAGTCTCGAAATTTCTCTGGCGACTCGTGCTCCTCGCCGTCCAACGACACCGCATCCAAACGTTCGCTCAAAACCTCCGACACCAGCAAACTCTTCCAATTCAACCCACCTTTATACAACTGTTTCGGCTTAAAATTCGACGTGCACACTAATATGTTTCTCTTCTTCGCGT
>Ga0181557_1003747_pt1 | contig 14641 bp, 15 predicted proteins | sample 011ome_23_FD_148632 | JGI IMG/M metagenome (GOLD analysis project Ga0181557, IMG submission 148632) | Coastal salt marsh microbial communities from the Groves Creek Marsh, Skidaway Island, Georgia - 011506CT metaG (spades assembly) | ecosystem: Environmental > Aquatic > Marine > Intertidal zone... | reverse complement strand
CGATGGTGTCGCCAAATTCGAACACCGAGTGCAGCAATTCGCGGTCTTCCTCCTCCAACACATCCTGGTGAGTGGCCTCATCCACGAGGCTGCGCAGCTGTTCTTCACTGGTGAGAGGCCCACCCGGGGGGCTTCCTGGGGTGACAATGCGGCCGAGCACAATCAAGCCCTCTGCAATCGGCCCCAACACCACGCGAACAGCCCGCACCAGCGGGGCGGTGGGCCGGAGAATGGCCCGCGAATGCGTCACCCCGATTCCGCGTGGCGAGGAGCCCACGACGACAAAGAGCACGGCAATCATGATTACGCTTGCGATGAGAAGTGCCTGCCACCACTGGTCGACAAGCCGAACCACGGCGAGGGTGACCAACACCGCAGCGAAGGTTTCAATCACAACGCGCACAAAAGTTAACGCAGTGACGTGGCCCGCCACGTCCATGGCAATGGAGCGCAGAGCCTGGGGTTTCTTGACTTCCTCCGCCTCATCGAGGATGTCGCTGCGAGAGAGCACCGAGAGCGCACCATCGATAGCGGTGAGAAGTCCACCAAAAATCACCAGAATGATGGCAGTGGTGATAAACAGTGCGGTCACGCCGTGCCCTGCCCACTTCGGAACTGAGCCAGAAGAGAGTCCTGCAGGCCAAACATTTCCTTCTCGTCTTCTGGCTCCGCGTGGTCAAAGCCCAAGAGGTGGAGCAAACCGTGAACGGTGAGTAGCTGGAGTTCCGCTTCGACACTGTGTCCCGCCGCCTCCGCCTGCTTGGCCGCGACGCTTGGACACAACACGATGTCACCCAACACCCCCATCGCGGGTTCTTCGTGGGGCTTTGGGGGACGCAGCTCGTCCATGGGGAAGCTCAACACGTCGGTGGGGCCAGGTTCATCCATCCACTGCACGTGCAACTGCTCCATCGCGGATTCGTCGACCGCGATGATGGCGAGATCGGTTTCTTCGTTGACTCGAAGCTGCTTAAAGGCGAAACGCATCAGGTCCTGAAGCCCTTCCAGGGGAACATCGACCCCCGATTCGTTATTCAGCTCGATGCTCACGACTCGCCCTTGGGTTGGTCGTGACGGGCGTAAGCGTCAACGATGTCGCTTACCAGCCGGTGTCGCACGATGTCACCTGCGCCAAGACGCTGGAAACTAATTCCTTCGATGCCATCAAGGATGCTGGTCACTTTTCGAAGCCCCGAGTGGCCACCGGGGACGTCCACCTGGGTGATATCTCCGGTAATTACCATTTTCGAATCAAAGCCCAAACGAGTGAGAAACATCTTCATTTGTTCGGGGGTGGTGTTTTGGGCTTCGTCTAAGACGATAAAGGAGTTATTCAGGGTGCGTCCGCGCATATAAGCCAGTGGTGCCACCTCGACCGTGCCGCTCGCGAGAAGCTTGGGAACCAATTCGGGGTGCAACATCTCGTGCAGTGCGTCAAAGAGTGGACGCAAATACGGGTCGATTTTTTCGCTCAGAGTTCCGGGCAAGAACCCCAACCGCTCTCCTGCTTCTACGGCGGGGCGGGTCAAGATGATGCGGTCGACTTCTTTGCGCTCGAGCGCCGCGACCGCTTTCGCCATCGCGAGGTAGGTTTTTCCCGTTCCCGCCGGACCAATGCCAAACACGATGGTGTTGTGATCGATGGCGTCGACATAGCGCGCCTGGCCGAGAGTTTTGGGGCGAATGGTGCGTCCATTTCGACTCACAATAGGCTGACCCAGAAGCTCCCTGGCATCGCGATGATCTTCTCGACGAATTCGGGCCGTATTGGCCACCTCAACGCCACTCACGTCTACTCCAGTCTTTGCTAATTCGATTAGCTCTCCTATCACGGCTACTGCTTCTTCGGCGCGCTTCGCATCACCCTCGACAGTAATCCGATTGCCACGAGCGTGAATGACAAGTTCGGGGAACTCCCGCTCCACTTCAGCGAGCACGCGGTCGTGAATGCCCAGAACGCGAATCATGGCCACGTCGTCCACATCCACCGTCAACACGGTGGTAGGTGCGGTGGACGAACTATCCGTCGGCAAGTGACCCCTCAGCGAGACCGCCGGCGAGGACGTGGGCGTGGGCGTGGAACACCGTTTGACCGGCTGATTCTCCCGTGTTGAATACGAGGCGGAATTCACCGTTCGCGTGCTCGGAGGCGATATTTTTCGCGACGGAAACGATTTCTGCGAGAAGGTCCGGGTCAGCTGCTGCCAATTCAGTCACATCGCGGTAAGCGCCAGTCTTCGGAATCACAAGAATGTGCACCGGTGCCTGAGGGGCGATGTCGCGAAAAGCCAACACGCGCTCAGAGTCGAAGACGATGTCCGCAGGAATGTCTCCTGAGACAATCTTTGAAAAAATCGTGGGTTCCGCCTCGCTCATGCCTTCATCCTATAAAGCCGGCGCCTGGCTCTACTGGGCCCTCACCAATGACCAAGCTTCTGGTGCAACAGGGCGAGAGCCACCGGACCAGCGGTGGAGGTGCGCATGACCCCTGGCCCCATCTTCACCCGGGTGGCACCCGAGACAACGAGTGCGTCTAATTCCTGCTCGCTCAGGCCACCTTCAGGCCCCACGACCACCGCAATCGGTGATGAATCTAAGGGGTCTAGCTTGAGGTCAAACAGTGAATCCTCGGCACGGTGATCCAAGGCGAGCACGCGAATAGTTCTGCTCAGATTGCACACCTCGTCGATGGTGTGGGGCTCGCGCACCAGGGGACAATAGGGCTGGATGGCTTGCTTGGTGGCCTCGCTGACGATGCGCTGCCACCGCGTCACGCCGGATGTCTTTTTCTCGCCTTCCCACGACACGACGCTCCGACTTGCCTGGAGAGGAATAATCGCGCTCACGCCGACTTCGGTGGCCTGCTCGATGGCCTGTTCATCACGCCCCGACTTAGCCAGTGACTGAATTAGCCACAGGGGTGGCGCCGACTCTGAATGGTGTTGTACCGACACCACCACCAAAGAAACATCAGCTGGGGAGACGGAAATAGCTTCGGCCACCGCGTGAGTTCCCGCACCATCTCCCAATAGCACCCGCTCCTCCACCCTCAAACGGGCCACTTTTGCGGCGTGACGCGCCTCATCACCGGTGAGCACCACCGTTTCTCCCGCAATGAGGCGGGTTCCCGCAGGGGTGAGGTAGAGGTGAGCCACTTAGGCGCCGAAGAACCTCTCGCGAAGACGCTGGAAGGTGCCGGAGGTGGCCGACTTCAGCTGGGGCGGTGCGGGCATTCGCATCTCCCGCAGTTTCTTCACTAGCTCGGTTTCCTTTCCCGAGAGCTTTTGTGGGGTGATTACGTGCACGTGCAGTTTGAGATCACCGCGACCCGCCCCCCGAAGCTTGGTAACACCACGGCCCTTGATGCTGAGGATGTCCTCTGACTGCACTCCCGGGCGAATCGTGATGTCAACGGGCCCATCCAAGCTTTCGACGGTCGCTTCGGTTCCCAAGATGGCGTCGGTGAGGTCAACATGCACGGTGGCGACGAGATCATCCCCGAGGCGGGCGAACGTTTCGTGGGGTTGAACCGCAAATTCAATGTACAGGTCACCCGAGGGGCCGCCGCCGTGTCCGACTTCACCCGAACCCGCCAACTGAATGCGCTGACCCGATTCGATTCCACCAGGAATTTCGACATCGATCGAGCGGGTGGCGCGCACGCGGCCTTGACCAGCACAGCTGGGGCAGGGAGTGTCGATGACCGTGCCATAGCCACGGCAGGAGCCACACGGGCTTTGGGTGACCATGTTTCCCAACAGGCTGCGCACAGTCCGCTGAACCTGCCCCGACCCACCACAAATGTCACAATGGCGTGGCTCCGTCCCTGGAGCGCAACAGGAGCCCTCGCAACTTTCACAGAGCACTGCGGTGTCGACTTCGATGGTTTTGGTGGTGCCAAAAATTGTCTCGGCGAGATCCACGTCCACCCGAATGAGCGCGTCCTGGCCCCGTTCGCGCCGTGGTCGCGGTCCTCTACTCGATGCACCAGCTGCCCCAAAGAATGTTTCAAAAATGTCACCAAAGGGGCCAAACCCGGCGAATTGGTCTCCACCGGTGTCGTAGCGCTGGCGCTGTTCGGGGTCGCTCAACACCTCATAGGCGTGGGTGACCAGTTTGAACTGCTCTTCCGCGCCCTCTTCCTGGTTCACATCGGGGTGAAGTTCGCGCGCGAGTTTACGGTAGGCGCGTCGAATGTCTTCCGTGCTGGCGTCGCGAGCAACACCCAACACTTCGTAATGGTCAACGCTCACGCGGGGTCTCTTCCGTCGAAGTGGTGCCGCCGAGAATACCCGAGAGGTAGCGGGCTACGGCCCTCACGGCGGCCATGTTTCCGGGATAGTCCATGCGGGTGGGGCCTAAGACGCCCACAACTCCGGCGTCGGACAGGTTGGCTTGATACGAGCCTGCCACCACCGAGGTTTCCGACAGCGGACCGCCCAGCTCGTTACCAATACGCGCCCCCACCTCCAGGCTCTCTGCCTGCATTTCGTGGAAGAGCTTCAACACAGTGACCTGCTCCTCGATGGCTTCGAGCACGGGATAGACACTCTGTGAGAAATCGGATTCGGTTTTCACAAGGTTTGCCGCCCCAGACATGAGCAGTCGGGTTGTGCGGTGGGCGTCGAGTGTGCGACAAATGCCGTCACTCAATTGCTCAAACAGGACTTTTCGCGCCGGGTGCACGGTCTCGGGCAGTCCCGCGAGAATATGTGGCACCTCATCAAGGTTTTTAGCCAACAGGGCTTCGTTGATGGCGGCCCGGATTTCACCGACAACGGCGTCATCGGGAACGTCACTCCAGTCGATCACACTTTGATCGACGCGACCCGAGTCGGTGATGAGGATCACCATGACGCGTCGGTCGTCGACGGGTAAGAGCTCGACGTGACGCACCCGCGCAGCACCGAAAGTCGGATATTGAATCAGTGCCACTTGGTCCGTAAGGGTTGAGAGTAAGCGCACGGTGCGCGTCAGGGTGTCATCAAGGTCGATGGACTCATCCAAGAACCGCTGGATAGCTTGGCGCTGAGCGTGGCTGAGTGGCCGATGGTGGGTGAGGGTGTCCACAAACACGCGGTAACCCTTGTCGGTAGGAACACGACCCGCCGAAGTGTGGGGGGCGGTGATCAGTTCTTCTTCCTCGAGGAGCGCCATGTCATTGCGGATCGTGGCGGCCGACACATCGAAACCGGGGCGTTCGGCGATGGCCTTGGAGGCAACGGGCTCACTGGATTGGATGTAGTCCTGAACGATGACTCGCAACACATTAAGCGCGCGATCGGAAACCACTCTGAACCACCCCTTTCCTTAGCAGTCGACACAGTTGTCTGCTAATGATACGGCCCCGTCCCCGCGAGCGGCTTAGAACAAACTCAACTGCCGAGCAATTGACGAGCGACCCCATCAGCGACAAGTCGGCCCTTGCGAGTGAGGACGAGGGTGCCACCCAGAGCCGCGTGAGCGTCGACAAATTCCCCCGCGATGGCCCACGCCACCGCCTCTTGGTGTCCCGGACCGAGTGAAGAAATTGGCAGACCGTCGCGGATTCGCAGCCGCAACATCACCATTTCCGTGTATTTCTCCTCGCCGGAGAGAATTTCTCGCGCGAGAGCAGGCGAGAGCCCCTGCTCGAGTCGATCGGCATAGGCCTTGGGGTGCTTCACGTTCCACCACCGCACCCCACCCACGTGTGAATGAGCACCGGGACCCACACCCCACCAGTCGGTGTTGGTCCAGTAAGAGAGGTTGTGGCGTGAACGGTGTTCCACACCACGCGACCAGTTGCTCACCTCATACCACTCATATCCCGCGGCACTGAACGTCTCATCGGCCATTTCATAGAAAGTGGCCTGGGTGTCCTCATCGATACCCGCCAGCTCTCCCCGCTCCACTCGACGAGCCAACGCTGTTCCGGGCTCAACAATGAGCGAGTAGGCGGAAATGTGGTCGGGTTGTAAGGCAATCGCCTCGTGCAGCGTGTGAGCCCATTCGTCTTCGGTCTCGCCGGGCGAGCCATAAATCAGGTCAATCGACACCGATAAGCCCACTCGCCTGGCCGCATCGACCACCTGGGGGACCGCCTCAGGATTGTGGGTGCGATCGAGCTGGGAGAGCACCCGGGGCACAAAAGACTGCACTCCAAACGACACCCGGGTCACGCCTGCATCGCGTAGTTCGCGCAGCGAGTCTTCATCGACCGTGTCGGGGTTTGCTTCGACGGTGATCTCTGCACCCGGGGCGATCCCCCAGGTTTCGCTGATTCGCCTAATGAGGGAGGCGAGGTGGCCTGGGGGTAGCAGTGTGGGGGTTCCGCCTCCGAAAAACAGGGTGCTCACCGGTCGAGCTGGTACCCCCGAGGCGTCGAGCACATGCTGGGCAAAAGCGATTTCGTTTTCGGCGATGGATCCGTATTCCGCCTGAGCGACTCCTGGCATATCGGTGGCGGTGTAGGTGTTGAAGTCGCAGTAGCCACAGCGCACTCGGCAAAAAGGAATATGAACGTAGATACCGAAATCGGCCTCGCCGTTATCGCGAGCCGAGGCTGGCAAGAGACCGTCAGGGGGAGCCGGGTCGCCGTCGGGCAGGGACGCCATTGCTAGGCCACCTGCACAAACCAGATTTCGTGCATGCGATATTCCATGACGGCGAGGGAAAACCCGACCACAGCTAACGCGACAGTCGACCAGCGTGAACGCTCAATCAAACCCCAGACGATGGCAGCAGGGGCTAAGAACACTGCGGTCGCCAAATACGCCCAAAATTCCACGATGTCGCCGGTGGGTGAAACGCCCGAGACTTGCAGACTTATCGTGATGATGACTTGCGCCACCATCGCGAAGGCCAACAGGAGGGTCAGACCAAGGGTGTAGTCGTTGGGTGCGTGGCCGGCAATAGCAAACCCCACCGACACGAGCGCTTGCGCGATAGCGATGGCCACGATGACCCAGGTCACCCACTCGATCACGCGTACTCCCTTATTCGGCTGGAAACCCGACCAGGATACGACTGCGACCCGATTCGATACTGACAATGGCGACGAGCCGACCGCTGGGGTCGATAGCGGCGACGGGGTCATCTTTCCCCGCTCCCGCAGGTGCTTCGAGGAAAATCGACTTTCCATGGCCTAGCTCGAGCGCCTGAGAATTCGTCACGGTAATCGCGGGCATGACCATCTGTGCGACCTGCGCCAAACTGAGCAGTCGTTCTACGTGTATGTCGTCAACACCGCACGCCTGAGGGACCTCAAAAGGTCCGACTGTGGTGCGACGAAGAGCAGTGAGGTGACCCCCGACCCCCAACTCGTCCCCCAAGTCACGGGCAATCGCGCGAATATAGGTCCCCGACGAGCACTGGACATCAACCTCGATGTCGATGGCGTCTGTCGAGCGTCGAAGGGCCACCAGGTCGATGCCATAAATCGTGATCGGCCGGGCTTTCAATACGACCTCTTCACCCGCGCGAGCCAGGTCATAAGCCCGCTTACCATCCACTTTGATGGCGCTCACACTCGAGGGAACTTGGTCAATAGAGCCGACCATGGCGTGAAGCCCCGCACGAATCTGGTCGTTTGAAATAGCCTCCAGAGCCTCTGCTGAGGCGGACCGGGAGAGTTCGCCCTCTGCGTCGTCTGTGGAACTCGATTGGCCGAGACGGATGGTGGCGAGGTAGCGCTTATCGGCCCCCACGAGATAGGTCAGAAGTTTTGTTCCCGGGCCTATTCCCAGGGTGAGTAGCCCCGAGGCAATGGGGTCCAGGGTGCCGGCGTGGCCCACCTTCTTGAGGCCCAAAGCTTTGCGGGTGGCGGAGACCACACCGTGGCTGGTGGGACCCGCCGGTTTATCGACGAGCAGAATGCCCGAGAGCACCTATCCCAGGGCCTTCGTGTGCCACACGGTCTTGACTTCGGTAAACGCAGAAATCCGGTTCATGCTGAGCCCCGAGACGCCGCGCACGGGAGTCAGACACCGTTTGAGGGTCTGTGCTGCCGCCTGCTCTAAGGAAGCCCAGTCGAGCTCGGCGGCCCCCATCAGATCGAGTGCGTTCACGTCGGCGTGCTCGGCCAACCACGTCGCCATGCCCTCACGCGTACCCGTGAGGATGTTCACCACACCACCGGGCACGTCACTGCTATGAAGAACCTCGGCGAAGCTCATCGCCGGAAGCGGCTGGCTGGGGTGAGCGAGAAGCACTACGGCATTTCCCGAGACGACAATGGGCGCCAGCGTTTCCACAAGACCCAACAGGCTCTGGCCAGTCGCCGCCGCAGGGGCGAAGGCGACAACCACACCGCTTGGTTCTGGAACCGACAGATTGAAAAATGGGCCAGCCACAGGGTTTGCCCCGCCAACGATTTGGGCGTGTTTGTCCGACCATCCGGCGTACCACACCCAGGTGTCGATAGCTTTGTCGACCTGAGCCCGTGCGGCGCGGGCACTCACGCCCTCGCTGTGACGGATCTCCTGAACAAACTGCTCTGCGCGACCCTCGAGCATCTCCGCGATGCGGTAGAGCACCTGACCACGGTTGTATGCCGTCGCGCCCGCCCACCCCGACTGGGCTGAGCGCGCCGCCGAGACGGCGTCACGCGCATCCTTGCGGCTCGCTTGCGCGACGTGGGCGAGGTGCTCTCCTGCGGGCGAAGTAATCGGCATGGTGTAGCCGCTTTCACTGCGGGGGAATTTTCCGCCGATGTAGAGCTTGTAGGTCTTCATCACTTCGAGGCGCTTGCTCATTTCGCCACCCCCTTAACCGGGATTGTGGATTTGAGGTAGGCGAGCAGACCTGGCACGCCGCCTTCGCGGCCGTAGCCGGATTCTTGGTAACCGCCGAAGGGACTGGTGGGGTCGAACTTGTTGAATGTGTTCGCCCAGACCACGCCGGCTTGGAGCTTGTCGACGATGGCGAGCATGCGACTCGCCTTCTCCGTCCACACCCCAGCGCTCAGGCCATAGGGGGTGTTGTTGGCTTTCTCCACCGCCTCATCGGGGGTGCGGAAGGTGAGCACGGAGAGCACCGGCCCGAAGATCTCTTCTTGGGCGATTCGGTGGCTCGCCGACACCCCCGTGAACACGGTGGGTGGGAACCAGAAGCCCTTCGAGGGCAGTTCGCAGTTGGCGCTCCAACGGCTCGCCCCCTCGGCGTCACCCGAGTTCGCGAGTTCGGTGATGGTGTTCAGCTGTGCTTTGGAGTTAATCGCCCCAATATCGGTGTTTTTATCGAGGGGATCGCCCAGTCGAAGGGTTTCGATGCGGCGGGTCAATCGGGACACCAACTCGTCGTGGACACTTTCTTGCACGAGCAACCGTGACCCGGCGCAACAGACGTGACCCTGGTTGAAGAAGATCCCCGAAATGATTCCTTCAATCGCTTCATCCATAGGCGCATCGTCAAAGACGATGTTCGCGCCTTTTCCACCGAGCTCGAGCGTGAGAGCGGTCGAACGGCCGGCGAGCGTGCGGGCAATCTGACGACCCACACCGGTAGAACCCGTGAAGGCAACTTTGTCGATTCCGCGGTGTTCCACCAAGGCCTTACCCGTCGCACCCGCCCCGGTGATGATGTTCACCACACCATTCGGAAGCCCGGCCTCTTGGCAGATTTCTGCGAAAAGCAGGGCGGTCAGTGGCGTGGTCTCGGCAGGCTTCAAGACAACGGTGTTTCCAGCGGCAAGAGCGGGCGCAATCTTCCACGCCAACATCATCAGCGGGAAATTCCAGGGAATGACCTGACCGACGACACCGTGGGCTGTAGGAGTAGTGCCGCCGGTGGCGTATTCGAGCTTGTCGGCCCAGCCGGCGTAGTAGAAGAACCATGCGGCGACGAGGGGAATGTCGACGTCGCGAGTTTCTTTGATGGGTTTGCCGTTATCGAGTGTCTCGGCTACGGCGAGTTCACGCGAGCGCTCTTGGATAATCCGTGCGATGCGGAAGAGGTACTTGGCGCGCTCTGCCCCGGGCATCCGCGACCACACCTTGTCATAAGCGACACGAGCAGCTTTGACGGCTATATCCACGTCCGCGGCCGTCGCCTCGGTGACCTTGGTGATGGTTTTTTCGGTGGAGGGAGAAATGGTGGCGAAGGTTTTGCCCCGCGAGGACTGGAATTTTCCATCAATGAACAGCCCGTAGTGGTCTTTGATGTTCAGAATCGACGTCGATTCGGGCGCGGGGGAATAGTCAAGAAATGCCATGGTCAGTCCACACTTACATAGTCGGGGCCGCTGTAGTGACCGCTCGCCATCTTCTGCCGCTGCATCACTAAGTCGTTGAGCAGGCTGGAGGCGCCGAAACGGAACAGATCGGGGGTGAGCCACTGCTCACCGGTGATTTCGGCGACAGCGACGAGGTAGCGAAGTGCGTCCTTCGCGGCTCGGATTCCTCCCGCCGGCTTGTAGCCCACCTTTTCTCCGGTCGCGAGATACCAGTCGCGCACCGCTTCCAACATCACCACTGACACCGGCAAAGTCGCAGCGGGTTGGACTTTTCCGGTCGAGGTCTTGATGAAATCGGCCCCCGCCAAAATGGCGAGGTTGCTCGCTTCCCGCACGTTGTCCAGCGTGCGCAGCTCACCGGTTTCCAAAATCACTTTCAAATGGGCGTAGGACCCATCGGCGCGCCGGCAGGCTTCCTTCACTCGGACAATCTGGTCGAACACTTCACCGATGCGACCGGAAAGGAACGCCCCGCGGTCAATCACCATGTCGATTTCATCAGCACCAGCGGCCACCGCGTCCTGGGTGTCCTGAAGTTTCACCCGCACGCTCGCCCGACCGCTGGGAAACGCTGTGGCAACAGCAGCCACCGCGATACCGTCCGGGCGTTTGCTCACGTGCCACTCCCCCAACGCTTCGATGGCCTGGGGCACCATGTCGCCGTAGACACAAACGGCGGCAACGGTGGGCGCTGTTCGATCGAGCGGATCGGAGTGAATTGCGTGGCTCACCAGTGAGCGCACTTTGCCGGGGGTGTCGGCTCCCTCCAGTGTGGTGAGGTCGACCATGGAAATCGCGAGGTCAAGTCCCATGCGTTTGGAGTCGGTCTTGATAGACCGGCTTTGGAAGTGTCCCGCGCGGGCAGCAGCGCCGACGGCGTCGACTCGGGGAAGCCCATGGAGGTAGCGGGTGAGAGCCTTTTCGCTGATTTCTCCGCCGATGACGCGAACGGCGCGGTCGGTGGGCGCCAGGGCTTTCGAGGCTGTTGCCATGGTGACCCCCTCCCCTCGATGTTCGGTGGTGCAAAGTTCGAGCGTAGCGGTTTTCTTGCCCGAAACTTAGGGCTTAGAAGCCGGCGTCTCGCAGTTCGTCTTCGATGGTGCGCTCTTTTGCGAGCACTGCGGCGGCCGGAAGCAGAACGGTGGCAAACACCGCCAACACAATCAGGGGCACAAACCAGCTATCGGTGATTTCGTGGATAGCTCCGACCACCACCGGACCTATCGCAGCAATCAAGTAACCCACGGTGTTGACGTAGCCACTGAGCTCTGTTGCCATCTGGTGGGTGGCCGTGCGGGCTCCAATGAGCGCGAGTGACATCGAAAAGGTCAAGGTGTTAAGGGCAATCAGCACCGTCCACACAATCGGCGCCACTGCGGGGACAAATGCAAGCCCTAAAAACCCGACTGCGCCTGATACACCGGCAAACACGATGAGCCTGCCCGACCATCCGGGTCGCACCGCGAGATTGGGTATCACTAGGGACATCGGCATTCCCATAATCGAAAACGTGGTGAGGGCGATGGCGGCCAGCTCGATACTGGCTCCCGCGTGGTCGGTGAGAATCTTCGGCAACACCGCGAACACGGTGTAGGCAGTGAAACCGGAGACGGCAAAGGCCAGCATGATGGAGCGAGCACTCGCCGAACGGCCGACGCGGACGCTGCCTTGCGGGGCATCCACCGGCGCGATTCGTTTCTCTTCTGATGAGCGAGACATCGCGATGGGAAGCAACACCACGTAGGGCGCAATGGCGAGCAGGCTCACGACACCCCAACTGGCGAGTGAGAGTCTCCAACCAAACTCATTCGCGAGCAGTAGCCCGATTGCGGGGGGAACGGCAGTGGAAATCGCCATCATCGTGGAATACAGCGAGGTGAGAAGACCAATGCGAGTGGGGGCATAGAGCTTCACGAGCCCCGGCAGAATCACATTGAGAACCCCCACGCCCAACATGAGCACGACAGTCCCCACGAAGAGCCCGAGATAGTTGGGGGCATAGCCCCGGAAAATATGGGCAGCTCCGGTGATCGCCGCGACGCCGAGTGCGACAATCTCCAGGTTCGTTTTTCGCACGAGCCGCGGTGTCAGCCAAGCAGCGACGGCGTAGGCAATGGGGGGAACGGCGCCGACCAGAGCCAGCCAGATGCCATCGAGGGGGACGTCAAGTTCCACCTGGTCGGCAATGGGTGAGAGGGCGGCGACCCCGCTGCGACCCCCCAAGGCCAACACCAACACCCCGGCCACACCAATGGCTGAGAGCGCGCGAGGGCTCAGAGTGCTGCGCCCCTCGATCACGAGAGGGTCTCTTTGATCCGCTCCGCGTCGCGGTCCATTTGTGCGGCGAGTTCATCGGCGTCGGAGAATTGATTCATCGGCCGGATGTACTCAACAAAGCTCACATCGATGACCTGGTCGTAAAGGTCGCCCTCAAAAGCAAACAGGTGTGATTCGACCATTCGCTGGGTGACGTCACCAAAGGTGGGGTTCACCCCAATAGACGTCGCGGCAGCGAATCGCTGCCCCGCCATGTGAACCCACGTGGCATATACGCCATCGCAGGGAACAAAACCCTCGACGGGGTTTTGAAGGTTTGCCGTGGGGTACCCCAAGAGCCGCCCGCGCTGGTGGCCGTGCACGACTTGGCTGCGCACCCGGTGGTGCCTGCCCAAAAGCTCAGCCGCTTCTGCGGGCTTTCCTTCGCTCAGCAGTGAGCGAATCCGGGTTGAGGAGATGCGCTCCCCCCCGGTGTGCACGATGTCGGCCACGGTGTGAACCGAAAAACCAGATCGTTCGCCCTCGGCCCTCAGCGTGTCGAGAGTGCCGCGACCTTCGTGCCCGTAGCGGAAATCCTCACCGACCAGCACCAGCTCGGCGTCGAGGCCCTCGGAAAGAACCTGTCGACTGAATTCTTCCGGTTCCAAGTCAGCAAAGTCTTGGGTAAACGGAATGACCGCGACTCGATCAGCGCCGGCGTCGATGAGCGCATCGATTTTTTGATTCACACTCAGCAGGTCATCTGGACACGAGGTCGGGTCGAGCAACGCCCTTGGGTGACGGTCGAAGGTCACCACAGTGACTTCAGCGCTTACGCTGAGGGCAGAGAGAGAACGAATCACTCCTTGGTGTCCCAGATGCACACCGTCGAACTTGCCGATGGTGACCGCGCGCTTCACACCGCGCCCGGGAAGCTCGGCGAGGGACCTCGTCACATTGGCGTGGGCGCTCATGCTGACACCTTTCCACGACGAAGCCACCACAGTCCAACAAACGGCAGTACCAGCGGAATAAACAGATAGCCCTGGCCAAATTGCGACCAGACAGTGTCTGCCGGAAACAGCGCCCGGTCAATCACGCTGAGCATTCCCACGCCGACTACGCCGGCGGCTTCAAAGAGTAGAGCGATGGTGGCCAGGCGTGCCCCACCGGCGGTGTGGGCACGAATAATGGCGATAGTGGCGATCAGGTAGACGATGGCCGCGACGGCAGAAAGAGCGTAGGCAACCGGGGCTTCATCGAATTTCGTAGCGATTTGATAACCGGAGCGCCCCAACGCGGCGAGCGTCAAAATGACGTACACGCTCACCAGGAGCGTGCGGAAACCAGAAGAACGATTCGACGCCACCGCTCTAGTCTTTCTTCTTTTCGACATCGCCAGATAGGGCTTGGATGAAAGCCTCCTGGGGAACTTCCACCCGGCCCACCATCTTCATCCGCTTCTTACCCTCTTTTTGTTTCTCCAAGAGTTTGCGCTTACGAGAAATGTCACCGCCGTAGCACTTTGCCAACACGTCTTTGCGAATGGCGCGAATCGTTTCACGGGCGATCACCCGCGCACCAATGGCCGCCTGGATGGGCACTTCAAACTGTTGGCGAGGAATGAGCTCACGCAACCGACCGGTCATCAAAACACCGTAAGCGTAGGCCTTGTCTTTGTGCACGATGGCGCTAAAGGCATCAACTCGGTCGCCCTGCAACAAAATGTCCACTTTGACGAGGTCGGCTTCTTGGAATCCCGAGGGTTCGTAGTCGAGCGAGGCGTAGCCTGCGGTCTTTGACTTCAACTGGTCAAAGAAGTCGAACACGATTTCTGCCAGAGGAATGACGTAGCGAATCTCCACCCGGTCGCTACCGAGGTACTCCATTCCTTGCAGTGTTCCGCGGCGGGACTGACAGAGCTCCATAATCACCCCGACATAGTCTTTCGGCGCCAAAATCGCAGCGTTCACGACCGGCTCCCTCACCGCACCGATACGGCCGGTGGGGAACTCGCTGGGGTTCGTGACCTGAACTTCTTCACCTGTATCCAAGGTGACGTCGTACACCACAGACGGAGCGGTCGCGATGAGGTCAATGCCGAACTCACGCTCGAGGCGCTCCCGCACGATTTCTAAGTGCAACAGCCCCAAAAAACCGCAGCGGAAACCA
>Ga0181557_1003711_pt1 | contig 14725 bp, 10 predicted proteins | sample 011ome_23_FD_148632 | JGI IMG/M metagenome (GOLD analysis project Ga0181557, IMG submission 148632) | Coastal salt marsh microbial communities from the Groves Creek Marsh, Skidaway Island, Georgia - 011506CT metaG (spades assembly) | ecosystem: Environmental > Aquatic > Marine > Intertidal zone... | reverse complement strand
TCTTTGCTTGGAGCCGCGAAATTTTTATTTCGTTTTCAACTCGCATTTTTTGCAAATTGCCAAGCAATCCCATTTCGATGTTATTCGGCAACGGAACGGTGGTGTCACGTGACTCAGCCTCTACAGGTCTGTAACCAATTGCATTAGGGCCCAGATAACCGTCGGTTCCTCCAGCAAAAACAGTTCCCACGTTGTCGAGGTTCATTGCTTTTGCATCCAGCGAGCTTTTATCAGCCAAGGCCTCGAGGGTGGCGTTTAACCATCCCTCTCTGCCATTCTGTTTGCCGTCACCACCCCTCTCCCAAAGCTCAATGGACCGAAAGTGAGAAAGTATTGGGTTTGGGTAGCCGAGATTTTGAATAATGCTGCAATCACCAGAGCCACAGAGGTCGGCTAAACCCTTTAAACTGAAATGTAACCCATAATTTGTATCAATACCTAAGATGTCTTTTTTGGGTATCGCTATGTTGGGTCGTAGCTTGTAATAACCATTATCTTTTGTTGGTATGACAGTATTTAAGCCGTCATTGGCACCTTGCAGCTCTATCAGTATGAGGATTTTGCTATTGGGTCTCGCTGATATAGAGAACGGTGACAGCGCAAAAAGCGCAGTTGTTGCTGCAAAATTAATAAAATCTCGTCTCTTCATCTTTTACCTCAATTGATAACCTTCGTGCGTTAGAGCTTGCTTGACACTGATGTCGCCTAACCGACTCGATAAATCCGGTAGCAAAAGCGTTATCAGGTTTTGCTTTTCTAATTCCGCAATTGCTCCACCCAAGCTGAAACCATCAAACTCCGCTGGAATTTGCCGAGCTTCCACAAAATTATGTTTTGTCTGATTAAAGCCGCAACGAAATGGGCGCATTTTGGGATAAGGAGTGCCGCCCCCTAAAACACCATTTTCTATCGCAAACATTCGCACTGGTGGATAGGTCTGGCCATTTTCAGACAACTCCTTCCACCCAACTTTATCTAAAAACTGCTTAAGCCATTTTTGAGCTGCTGAGTTAACAGACAACTGGGTGTAAGCTCTGTTGTGGTCGATCACAATCTGCATTGCCTGCGACAAACGTTCTACTAACAGTTTGTCCTCGGTGGCCGGTGGCAATCGGCGCTGGTCTCCCCCCGAAGGGTAAGAAAATTTAATTGTTCGCAAACCTCTGTCATTCACAAAACCTTTATTGAATGCAGACTGTGCAAAAGCGTCAGGGTTGCTTTTACCCTGCTCTACCCTCAAGTGATCGCCGTACCTGCCTTTGTCGTTTTTATCATTCGCAAAACGGATCGTTATGCCGTCCCATTTACGCCCGTTCAGCTGCACGTTGTAAAAAGCTGCCTCAATGTTACGCCAACGGTTTTTTTCAAAGTCTCGGGTAACTTCGTTGAGCAATATCGTCTCAACGCCCAATTGATCTTTTTTTAAATTCTCGAAAAACTTTATGCGTTCAGCTCTGTAGGCATCAACTTCTTTAATGCGAGATTGCTGACCTCTTGACCTTGCTGCATCCATTTTTGTTGTTTTCTGCGTGGATTGCATACCTGCTGAGCTTTGACTGAAATCACCGAACATACGATTAACGATTTCAATACGCTTTTCCATCATTTGACCAGCTACCCAAGCTGTCCCACCAGGAAAACCTGCAACGTTTGGAGGATTAAATAAGTCCTGCCCAAGCTCAGTTGCGAACGCCATCATCCAAATATGATCATCCATTTCTTGACCCGCAAAACCAAGTGTCCGAGCGGAACCATAGAGTAATTCTATGGGGCTTTTGACAATATTCAGTCTGCTTTCCTCCGACCAAAATGACCCTAAACTGATTGTAGCTTCAAACAGTTTTGGTATCGAAAATCCAGATTTTCGAAAAGAAGACATCATAATCGCGATATCATTTGGTTTTGGAGGTTTTACGCTGACAAATTCTCGGTAGAATTTCCGTGCGATCATCTCTCCAAAATCAGCACGATTGGATATTAGCTCAACAAATTCATCGAAGTTTTTATAAGTCTGGCCGAACGCTTTAAATTCGCGACCTGACGCCTTGGATGAAAACCAACTCGGCTTTTCAGAGACAAAATTAATACCATAAGGGGCTATTACTTTTGCCAGTGTTTTGATGTCTTTTTCGTTATATTTGCCCTCGCCCAGAGAGAATAATTCTAGAAACTCACGTGCAAGGTTCTCGTTTGGCTTTTTTACGGTGCTGGAGTCATTGTTTAGGTAAACTATCAATCCAGGGTCATTAACTACATTAACTAGTAAATCCACAAAACTCCGGTTAGAGTTTTCTCTAACTAGGCGCATATGCTCTGCATAAGCGTGACTTTGGGAATAAGCTTTAAACTCCACAGAAAAGTGATCCAGCCAAACCAAAAACAACCTCTCAAATTGAGGCGTCTTCGAAACCAATAACTTTTTAGAAAGTTCCATTCTTAGCGAGTCTTCAAACATCGACTCACCGCAATAGAATCTATTTCTTTTCTTTGCCCGTTCAAAAAAGCTTATGGGTGTAACGTTATTGACCCAGTCCGGCCACAAAAAATCATCCTGATAATTCTCCAGCTCTGAAACAACAAGCTGTATAGCTTCACGCCGCGTTTTGCCAACGTAGCGTTTCACTCTTTTCAATGGAGCGCCGATACCAATTCTGCTTTCAAACCGCGCAGCATCTTCGAATGTCATAACCAAATCCAAGTCTACTTTGTCTGGTTGAGCATCAGAATACGCGTATTCGGTTGCTGAAACTGAACCACCAGAGTCATAGGCACTAACGGTGGCCTTGCTAGAAACATTTACTGTGACATTGGTGTTGGAGGTTTGCTGTTGGCAGCCCACCAGTCCGAAGAGCCCCACTAATCCGGCAGCCGTAAATATTAATTTAATATTTAACATTCGATAACATTATTTTTTTACTCTAAAGGCGTCAAGCAAGTTAGCTTGCCAAGCTGATCTAAGCGCCTTTCAAGGGCAGATCTTTTAATCGCGTTTTCTCGGTCAGTGACGGCTTTGGAAGCCCGCCACCGCCGACTGCAGCCCAGACATCATCAGAGCGGTCTGGCGAGGCTATAAACCGCATTAATGCATAAAACGCCTTTAGGTTTGGCCTTTCTAGTTCGTTACCAGTTGGCCTTAACCTGTATTGCTCATTATATTTTTTCACACCCAAAGCCCATTGCTTTTGGCTGATGCCCAATAAATCAAAAAGCTGCCGATTAAACTCTTTGTGTAGGATCTGATAATCCATCCAAATGTGCTCTCTGATTTCCGCTGGCCTTGGATCTTGGTACCGGCGTTCTTTGCAAGCCATCTCCAGCCAGTTATCAATCGTTAAAAACCCAATATCATTTTCTAATCTCTTACGGCGGTTCGTATCGCTTAAGAGTATTTTAATTGGAGTAGTAGGTGTATAGATGGACTCTATGACCCTGCTTGTGGGACTTTCTGACCCTACCTGTGTGTCAATATGACTCTCACCAACGGACCCTTTGACCGCTTCCACCGCCACAGATGGGTCACAGTGACCCATCCCAAGCGAAGCAGGCGCAGTGTTTGGTAGGTGCTTATCGAGTTCTTTTTCATTGATTGTATAGATGCAGGAGCTGTTTTTAATACGGCTTTGCTTTGGCGATACCCAATTAAGGATGCCGCGATTGCGAAGGCTCTTCTTTGCCCTGCTGACCGTTTTTCTGCCAAAACCGGTTTTTACCGCCAGATATTCCTCTGACGGCCACGACTGCTTACCCTTTAGCTGGTTCGTTAAATCAGCAATTTGGATAAGAATGGCCTTTTCTGGCGGTTCAAGCCCTTCCGCTTTTACGGCTTTGATCAGCAGCGGAAACATAGTTAAAAGCTCTCACAGGCCACTGTAGGCCAGCCCCGAGGGTATTTTTTAGCGCGGGGTGATAGCGGGATTAGAAGCGCCGCTATCATTGAGGTCGGCCTTCGTTTTGTTTTTCGGTAAGAAACTCATCAAAAATTTCTTTCGGCCAAAACAAAGACTGAGAGTTGATAGAAATTGGCTTTGGTATTTCGCCATTATCTCGCCAACGCCTCACCGTATTTTTATGCACGTTGAACAGCGTAGCTATGTCGCTGATGGTGTAAAATTTGTGATTAATAGTAGTCATTATCTAACTCACTGATTGGTTGTAATCAGTGTCAGATTGAGCCAGTTAGGCTTCGTAAAATATGTTCTCAAATAAGTTTTTTTGCGTTTCAAGACACAAAAAAAGGTACCTAAAAGGTACCTAAATTTAAGTACAAATTCTGTATTTCTACAGAAATCAATAACTTGAAAACAAGCTTTGGCATCCCGTAGGGGATTCGAACCCCTGTTGCCGCCGTGAAAGGGCGGTGTCCTAGGCCTCTAGACGAACGGGACATCTTTAAAAGCAAAGCCAATGACGCTTGTATTAGTCAAAACCGCCGACCAAATCAAGCCGCTTTTATCATCAACTTGTGTTTTTCCGCAAAACAGGCAAAACCGGGGTGAAATTCGAGGCCTATCGCGCAAATGCCAGTGGCGGAACGGCAACATCATCAATTTCAAACTGCATGGCATTGCCGCCACGAAACCGGTCGCGCCGCACCCGACCAAGAATATGCAAATAGTGGCCATCGCGGGCATCGGCTACTGCCTGCCCCAGCGGCGTACCGCCTGCCTGAAAAGCAATTGCATTTAAGGTACCGCTGCCATCATCTAGCCGGCAGGATAAATGCGCCCCCGCCTCGCCCACAAATTTTGCCGATTTGATTCGGCAATCGGGAATGACAAATCGCGGCTCTGGATTACCACTGCCAAACGGGCCAAGCCGGTCAAGCCAATCCGCAAGATCAGGTTTGCATCCAGCAACGCTTAGCAAACCACTGGCTTTATGTAGTGTTTGCGGTATCACCCCATTCAGATCAGCCATCAGCCGGTCATTCAGAAATTGTTGTAGCTCGTCAATCTTATCAGCCCTGACGGTAAAGCCTGCGGCCATATCATGCCCGCCGCCACCTTCCAGAATTCCGGCCTGATGCGCGGCGATAATGGCGTTGCCAAGCCGAAAACCAGCAATACTGCGCCCCGATCCTTTGCCAATACCATCATCATTCATGGCAATGACCAAAGCAGGCTTGCCGAAACGTTCGCGAACCCTGCCCGCAACAATGCCAATCACGCCTTCATGCCAAGATGGGTCATGCATAATCAAAACCGGATGGTTTATTTCGGCAGCCCGATCAATGGCGGCAATGCGGATGCCTTCTTCAATCTGTTTGCGCTCGCGGTTCATTTCATCAAGCCGAAGCGCCAGACCAGCCGCCTCGTCACCATTATTGCAAGCAAGCAGCTTTACCCCAAGGCCAGATCCGCCAATCCGGCCAGCGGCATTGATTCGCGGGCCAAGCAAAAAGCCAAAAGCATAAACATTAGGCGCTGCGTTCATGCCGGCAACATCGGCAAGCTTGGTCAGCCCGGGATGACGACGTTCGGCCATCACCTTTAACCCCTGGCGGACAAAAGCGCGGTTTAACCCAACCAGCGGCACCACATCACAAACCGTGGCCAGCGCAACAATATCAAGACAGGCCATCAAATCAGGCGGGGTGCGGCCTTCGGCAAAATGGCCACGTTCACGCAATTCGCGAACCATGCCAACAAGCACGATAAAAACAACACCCGCGGCACAAAGATAGCCATATTGCCCATCTTCATCTAGCCGGTTGGGATTCACCACCGATTGCGCGCGCGGCAATTCAGGGCCGGCGATATGATGGTCGATCACAATGACATCAAGCCCTATTTCGGCCACTGCCGCCAATGGCGCATGCGCCGTGATGCCGCAATCGACCGTCACCAATAGCTGTGCGCCTTTTTCTTTGAGAGCGAGCAAGGCAGCCGTATTCGGTCCATAGCCCTCGGTAAAGCGGTCAGGGATATGGACATCACAGGCCACATCAAGATCGCGCATCGCCGAAATCAGCAGCGCCGCCGCCGCTGCGCCATCAACATCATAATCGCCAAAAACACCAATTGGGGTTTTGCTCATAACCGCATCGGCTAGTCGCTTGGCAGCCTTGTCTAGATCTTTGAATCTTGACGGGTTGGGCAGTAAATCACGGATTTTCGGGTCAATATAATGCGGTGCTGTTTCGGCTGTTAAGCCCATACCAGCCATGATGCGTGCCAAGGGAATGGGTAGGTCGTCAAAAACATCCATCAAGGCGGCGGCAAGTCGATCCTGATTTGGCCCTGATAATTTCGTTGACGCCTCGATCCAACGGGCACCACTTGTCGAATGGGTTATGCCAAGGAAAGCGTCCTCAGCCATTACCCCTCCGAATCTGCCAGCAAGATTGGCATGGCAACCGGCTTGGCTTTGACAATCGGCAAATCTTCCATCTCGTCCAAAGCTTTTTTCAAGCTGGCAACGGGGGTTTCATGCGTTGTCATGACAAGTGCCACAACATCACCCGGTGCGCGACCTTGTTGCAGCAAGCCTTCAATCGAAATATCGTGCTTTTGCAAAATCGCGGTTACGGTCGCCAAAACGCCCGGCTGATCAACAACCATCAAACGCACATAAAATGGTTTATCTGGCCCTGCCCCGTTTTTCACCACGCTGGAATCGGCAAGCTGGCTTACTGGCTTGCCAAACGCAAGCCCACCGCGACCAGCGGCAATATCAATCAAATCAGACAAAACCGCCGATGAGGTTGCGCCACCCCCTGCCCCTGGACCAACGGCAAGAACGCTTCCAACCAGCGTGCCGTGAAATTCAACAGCATTCAAAACACCATTCACCTTAGCCAACTGGCTGTTCAGCGGCAGTAAACAGGTTTGCATGCGCGGCATTAATCCGGGTTCGGCAACGCCGACAAGTTTAATGCGAAAGCCCAATTGATTGGCATAGGCAAAATCAACCGATGACACATCGCGGATACCTTGGATCGACACTGCGTTAAAATCAGGCTGATGCCCAAACGCAATGGCGGCCAAAATGGTCAATTTATGCGCGGCATCAATACCATCAACATCAAAGCTTGGTTCGGCTTCGGCATAGCCAAGACGTTGCGCGTCAGCCAGCACTTCGTCAAAATCGCGCCCCGTTGTTTCCATTGTCGATAGGATATAATTGCATGTCCCGTTTAAAATACCGGCAACGCGGTTAATCTGGTTTCCGGCAAGCCCTTCGCGAAGCGTTTTTACCGCCGGAATGCCGCCAGCAACCGCCGCTTCAAACATAAGATGCGCGTTATTGGCCTCGGCAAGCGTGGCCAGTTCGGTTCCATGATGCGCGATCATCGCTTTATTGGCCGTGACGAAATGTTTTCCTGACGACAGTGATGCGCGGGCAAGATCCAATGCCACACCTTCGCTGCCGCCAATCATTTCAACGATAATGTCAACATCGTCACGCGTGGCAAGCTGGGCTGCATCATCATACCAGTCAATGCCGTCAAGCGAAAAGGCGCGGTCAGCTGACCGGTCGCGCGCGCTAACGGCAACAATGTCAAGCGATTGCCCTGCGGCGGTCGCCAAATCACCATGCCGATTGATGAGCTGGCGGGCAACTTCGGATCCAACAACCCCAAGGCCAGCGATCGCAATTTTTAAACCGGACTTTGCTTTTGTCATCACAAATTCACTTTTTCACAAATTTTCGTTTCTGCCAGCAATAAGCGGCTTTGCAATGGTGTAACCATTTGCCCGATTTCTGGCAAGGCTCCTACCGGTCATTCGGGCAGTTTTACCATGTTTTCTTGGCCTACAGATTGGTGGCGCTTCGCGCGGCCTGATCATAAAGACCCGATAACAGCCGTAATTGACGCGCCACCTCACCAAGCTCGGCGCCACTGCCACCGTCAAAAGGCATAAAGCCATCGACAAGACAGGCCTCGCGAACCGCGCGATAACGAAGGCATAAATCAATGCCCATATCGGTTGTGGCGTAAAGCACTTCCTTGCCATGTTTTTCGCTGCTGACAAGACCAGCCTTGAGCAATTTTTTCAGCGCATAATTGACCGTATGGCTGTCATCGACATTCAATTTGAAACAGATATCGGCCAGCTTTTTTGGACGCGCCCGATGATTAACCGAATGAAGACATAAGATATCAAGAACATTAAGATCAGTGCCGCCGCTAACGCTTATGCCAGCTTCGGCAACCGCAGTTGCCATTGCTTTCACCATCCATTTGCCAAAGGCGTTCCACGCGACAATCAGGCCATATTCGACCTCGCTTAATTCAGCCGCCTTTTCCGAAACCAAATGCGATGACGAAACAATCCTTTTGGCATCAGGGGTTTTAGACTTTTCTTGTGCCATCAAATCTCCTTTCGTCATGTGCGGTTTGGTTGCAAAAGCGGTTATTTTGCCGGCTTGTCACTTTTGCCAAAACCGCCACCACCAGGCGTTTCAATGACGAAAACATCACCAACCCCCATTTTACGAATATCGGTTGCGGTAAGCGTTTCGATCGTGCCATCGGTTCGTTCAACCCAATTGCGCCCAAGCGCCGCCTCACCGCCACCATCCATGCCATAAGGCGGGACAATACGGTGATTGGCAAGAATAACCGCTTCCATTTCCTCAAGAAAGCGCAACCGGCGGCGAACACCATTGCCGCCATTATGCCGGCCAATCCCACCCGACCCGTGCCTGATCTCAAAGCTTTCCAGCAAAACTGGATAACGCCATTCCAAAATCTCGGGATCGGTCAAGCGGCTGTTGGTCATATGGGTATGAACCGCGTCAGTTCCGTCAAAATCTGGCCCTGCGCCTGATCCACCGCACAAGGTTTCGTAATATTGATAGGTTGCGTTCCCATAAAAGAAATTATTCATTGTGCCTTGCGCTGCGGCCATAACACCAAGCGCGCCATAAAGCGTGTCAGTGACAATCTGCGAGGTTTCCACATTGCCGGCAATGACCGCCGCAGGATATTGCGCCTTTAACATACAATCATCGGGAAGAATAATCTGAACAGGCTTTAAACAGCCTTCATTCATTGGAATATTATCGGCCACTAAGGTTCTGAAAACATACAAAACAGCTGCACGACAAACAGCGGCAGGCGCATTGAAATTATTCGCACCCTGCTTACTTGTGCCGGTGAAATCAACAATTGCCGACCGGTTGGATTTTTTGATTGAAATCGTGACCTTGACCTGTTGTCCATTATCCATTGGATAGGTAAAGCTGCCATCTTTGAGAACATCAATGACGCGGCGAACCGATTCTTCGGCATTATCCTGAACATGGCCCATATAGGCGATAACCGTTGCCAGCCCGTAATGCGTGACCATTTTGTGAAGTTCACGAACGCCCTTTTCATTGGCCGCTAGCTGGGCGCGAAGATCGGCGATATTTTGATCCGTATTGCGCGCTGGATATTTTGCCGAATCCAAAATGGCGCGCATTTCTGTTTCGCGATAGTTTCCGCCATCAACAAGCTTGAAATTATCGATCAAAACGCCTTCTTCTTCGATATGTTTTGAATCTGGCGGTGCCGAACCCGGCGTGCGACCACCAACATCGGGGTGATGCCCGCGCGAGGCAACAAAGAACAGGATATCCTTGCCAGCATCACCAAAAACCGGTGTGATGACGGTGATATCGGGAAGATGCGTTCCGCCATTATAGGGATTGTTCAGAACAAAGGCGTCGCCAGCATTGATATTACCCTGATTACCGCGGATAACAGCGCGAACTGATTCGCCCATTGACCCGAGATGAACCGGCATATGCGGGGCATTAGCGATCAACGCACCCGCCGGATCAAAAATGGCGCAAGAGAAATCCAGCCTTTCTTTAACATTGACCGAAAGCGCGGTGTTTTGCAGCGTATAGCCCATCTGTTCGGCAATCGACATAAACAGATTATTGAACACTTCCAGCATCACTGGGTCGCAATTTGTGCCAATCGCCACCCGCGGTGCAACGGCCACGACACGCCGAACGACAAGATTGCCAATCGCGGTCATCTCCGCCTGCCAACCAGGTTCGATCACATTGGTTCCGGTGGCCTCGCTGATCAGGGCTGGCCCCATAATTCGTTGCCCTGCGGCAATTGTGCTGCGGGCATAGACCGGTGCCGTCACAAATTGGTCATCCATATAGCATTGAACCTGATCCAGAATATCCAGCGGCGCGTCAGGAGCGGCAGTGACACTGGTTTCAACATCGAAATTCCGGCCAATTGACTCGACCGAAATCGTGGCGGCAACAAGTGCCTTATCCGGCATCAAAAAGCCAAAGCGTGATTGATAGGAGGATTCAAAATCAGCAATCATCGCCGCAATCGAGCCAAACGGCACGGCAAGCGCGGTATCCGACCCGTCATAGCGAAGATGGACATAACGATTTGTTTCAATGCGCGCGCTGGCAATATCCTGACCCACAAGTTCAGCCTCGCTTTGCGTGGCGAGATCATCCAACTCGCTTTGCAGCCTTGACGTCAGATTTTCATTAAATTCGGCTTCAAGTGTGCGTTCGCGAAGCGCCGTCACATCGGCCAGCCCCATGCCATAGGCCGATAAAACACCAGCAAAAGGATGAATCAAAACCGTTTTCATGCCCAGAACATCGGCAATCAAACAGGCATGCTGGCCGCCTGCCCCGCCAAAACATTGAAGCGCATATTCAGTGACATCATAACCGCGCTGAACCGAAATTTTCTTGATCGCATTTGCCATGTTTTCAACTGCGATACGCAAAAAGCCGCTGGCAATTTCTTCTTCGCTTCGTTTGATACCGGTTTCCGCTTCGACCTGTGCCGCCAGCGCGGCAAAACCGGCGCGTACCGGTGCCACGTCCAGCGCCTCATCCTGATTGGTGCCGAAAACATGCGGGAAATATTGTGGCTGTAGCTTGCCAAGCATGGCGTTGCAATCGGTCACGGCAAGCGGGCCACCCCGGCGATAGCAAGCAGGCCCCGGATTGGCACCAGCGCTTTCCGGCCCAACTTGGAACCGGCCATGTTCAAACCGGCAAATTGACCCGCCACCAGCGGCAACCGTATGAATCAGCAGCATTGGCGCGTGAATCCGTACGCCAGCAACAACCGTATCAAACACGCGCTCATAGGCATTTTCATAATGCGCAACATCGGTTGAGGTGCCGCCCATATCAAAGGTGATAACCTTGTCAAACCCCGCCTGTTTGGCGGTTTTCACCGCGCCAACAATGCCGCCAGCAGGACCTGATAAAATGGCATCCTTGCCCTGAAACAGGCTGGCATCGGTCAGGCCACCATTTGATTGCATCAATTGCAGCTTGGTGCCTTTGGATTGGTCAATATCGCGGGCAAGACGGTCGATATAACGCCGCAAAATAGGCGACAGATAAGCATCAGCAACCGTGGTATCGCCGCGCCCAACAAATTTGATCATCGGGCTGGTGCCATGGCTTGTTGAAATTTGCGTAAAGCCAATTTCGCGGGCGCGTTTGGCAATCGCCAATTCATGCGCTGGCACGCGGTAGCCATGCATCAAAACAATGGCAATGGCGCGAATGCCATCATCAAAAGCAGCCTGCAACCGCGGCGTTACATCATCAAGATCAAGCGGCGTAATAATCTGGTCACGCGCATCAACGCGTTCGATCACCTCTTCAATGCGGTCATACAGCATTTCGGGAAGGATGATTTCCTTGTCAAACAGGCGTGGCCGCGCCTGATAGGCAATGCGAAGCTGGTCACGAAACCCTTTTGTCACAACAAGCAGGGTTTTATCGCCCTTGCGCTCAAGAAGCGCGTTTGTCGCCACGGTTGTTCCCATTTTCACCGCATCAATGGCATCGGCTGGCAAAGGCGCATCTTTGGCGATATGCATCAGATCGCGCATGCCCTGCAAAGCGGCATCTTCATAGGCTTCGGGATTTTCCGACAGTAATTTATGCGTTAGCAAATCACCATCGGGCGTCCGCGCCACAAGATCGGTAAAGGTGCCGCCACGATCAACCCAGAATTGCCATCCTGATTTATCATTGGTTTTGCTGTTTTTATTGTGATCGGGCTTGGCCATTTGTCGTCATCCGTGAAGCGATTGTGATGCGACAACGTTTGTAAATTATCAACAAAATGTCAATGTTAGAATGATCAGCAATCAGAATGATCGGCGATCATTATCGTCGACAAGGCTCATGCTGACCCCATCATTAATATCGGTCACCAGATAGTCACGAATATTAATATCATCGAAACAGCCAATATTGACGCCATAAACACTTGGGTCACTTCGCCGGATATGATGCGTGTAAATCCCGCAAATCTTGCAGAAATAATGTTTGGCAATCGCCGTGTTCCATTGATAAAGGGCTAGCGATTCAGCGCCTTTTTCAAGGATAAACTGGTCAAGGGGACAGCTAACCATCACCGCCCAACGCCGCCGACATAAGCTGCAATCGCACCGCCGCGCCGCGGCAAAATCCAGCTGAGCCGGTGTTGAAAACACAATTTTTCCGCAATGACAGCGGCCATGCAAACGGCTTTGATCGTGATGGGGGTTGGTCATGGCTTTTTATCTTTATCAAGAGGAGTCATCATCGAGATTGGTCATCGCGCGTGCCAGATCATGATTGCCAGCTTGGTTTAAATTTGACACGACATTATCGAAATCAACCTTATCGCGGTTCTGGCTGAGTTTGGATTTGGCAAAATAGCTGGTGAGGTCAATTTCAAACCCGGTAATATTGTCAATCTGTTTGGCAAGATAGTCGCGCGGTGCCTGCGCCATTTTCCAGCCCTGTTTGCCATTGGTTTTATCTTCGAAAAATTTGGTTAGCTTGCCAACAATGGCGCCCTTGCCTTTTGCATCATGGATAAAGCGGATGGTGCCGTGAAAATGGATGGCCTGATAATTCCATGTTGGCACATGTTTGTGATGATCGGCCTTGGTTGGATACCAATTGGGGCTGATATAACCATCGGCGGCTTGGAAAATCACCAAAACCTGGCTTTCATCTTGGCAGATATCAACAAGCTGGTTGCGCCGCGCAATATGGCCAATCAACCGGCCGCCGCAGATGTGATCATCGCCATAATGCAAATCGCCATCGGGCAAAATGGGGATATGGTTTGCCGCCAATCCCTGATCTGACTGGGTGACCAAGGTCGCCAACGGATATTGCGCCAAGATCGCGTTGATCACGCTGTCTCGTTGTTCGGCAAATTCGCTTGGGATGAACATCGCGCTTCCTTTTGTTGGCAAGCCGAACAGCCTATGGCCTTTATCAAATACATAATAAGATATTTTCATGCGCTGGGATATTTTTTTGCGCTGGGATATTTTTTTGCGCTGGCATGTTTTTTTGCGCTGGTATGTTTTCATGCGCTGGATGAGATGGGCAAGATTGGGCGCGTCAGCAAGAAACCATCTAATAAAGTTAAAATATATATAACAAAAACAAAATATTAAGGTCTATTTCTGGCTTTTAAAATTGGGTTTCTTATGTGATTGTTTCGACATGAAACAGACGCTTGCCATGATTTCAATTACTGCCGCGCTGATCTTTGGATCAATCGGCGCGGTGGTGGCGGCTGACTTTGATGCAGGATTTGCGGCGTATCAAAAAGGGGATTATGCGTTGGCATTGCGTGAATGGACGCCCCTTGCCGAACAGGGCGATGCCGGAGCCCAACTTGTTCTGGGGGGATGTATCACAACGGACACGGCGTTAGCCAAGATGATAAAACAGCGGCAAAATGGTTCGTCCTTGCCGCCGAACAGGGTCATGCCGTTGCCCAATTTAGTCTGGGGGTGATGTATCGCAGGGGACAGGGCGTTAGCCAAAATTATAAAACAGCAGCAAAATGGTTCCGGCTTGCCGCCGAACAGGGTGATGCCGCTGCCCAATTTAATCTGGGGTGAATGTACTTTGAAGGACAAGGTGTTAGCCGAGATTATGTTACCGCGCATATGTGGGCCAATGTTGCGGCAGTGAATGGCAGTGAGATCGCACCACAAATACGGAATGTAATTGCCAAATTAATGACCCCTGCCCAAATTCACGCGGCGCAGAAACGCGCCAAAGACTGCGTTGCCAAAAACTATAAAGGCTGTTGAGTGGCCTCAATTTTCAATTTCGCAATATTCGGGTGCCGCCATGTGGCTTGTAGCTATGAAAAATGGATATTAACAAGCTAGATAAACGCTTGATCTGGATTGCACCGATAGCTGTTATGGCAATTGGTATTTTACCGATGCCCTATAGTTACTATACGCTGTCTCGATTAGTGGTTTGTGGTTGCGCCCTTTTCCTGATGCACAGATTGTATCTTAATCAAGACAAATGGTTCTGTTTTGTTTTTGGGTTTATCGCGGTGCTTTACAACCCTATTTTTCAAATGCAACTCAATGCGAGAGAACTTTGGATGATCGCAAACGCATTCACGGCAATTGTTCTTCTTTTAAAAAGAAATTCTGTTGGCCTTGATGATTGACCATTTTTTTGAAATGATGAATATTTATACACTCTTGAAAGAAAGAGTATTTCTATACTCCTGAAAGTTAGAGTATTTTTATACTCATAAAAAAATTGTTAAATACCTCTCATGGCAAACTCCACCGCGCGATCTATATTTAAATCCGCTCTATATCTAAATCCGACCCCTATCGAAATCCGATCCCTATATAAATCAAAGGTCGCGCCACAAAAAAGGGCCGGCAAAAGCCAGCCCTTTTCAAAATGGAAATCTTCCAACACCGGAGTGTCATATTACTCAAACCATCAAGTA
>Ga0181557_1003699_pt1 | contig 14756 bp, 14 predicted proteins | sample 011ome_23_FD_148632 | JGI IMG/M metagenome (GOLD analysis project Ga0181557, IMG submission 148632) | Coastal salt marsh microbial communities from the Groves Creek Marsh, Skidaway Island, Georgia - 011506CT metaG (spades assembly) | ecosystem: Environmental > Aquatic > Marine > Intertidal zone... | reverse complement strand
GGAGGTATTGGTTTACCGTCCAATCAAATATCCCTGGGCAATGAGGAAAAGCAAGGTTGTCTGAGGTGGTTTTTGGGCCGGGACCAATTAAAGGTAACTGGTATTGAACACCCAAGTTTTCGTCGCGGTAAAGAAAAAGCCCGTGTTCTTTACGGTGGGATTTATCAAATGCAACAAAGCGCCCACCCGTGGAAGAGCGCTGAGGAGCAGCCACTGCCATGGAACCGCCAATTACTTTGGCAAGGCGGGACCACTGACAAAGGTAACGGGCGGCATCAAAATTTGCCATACGGGTGGTGTGATTCGGCACGGTGTTACGCTCGTCATCACGGATAACTAATTCACCCTTTTCCTGATCCAAGTAGGTGACAAAGAAGTACTGGAAAAGCCGGCGAAGGGTATCTAAGTAAAGGGCATGCTTTTCCGGAGATATCCAATGGTCACGCATCGCCTGTAAAATCAAACTAATGCAGTGCAACTGTCCATAGGCACCAACCGATCGTCCGTAGGACCAACCCAGCCCGTCCTGCCGGGTCATATCGGGAAGAAGTTTGAGGTAGCGCTCTGCAAAGGTGCGAAGCTTGGGCAGCTTACGATCTTTTAAGTGCACATTGGCATGGAGCTGCAGGGCCTGACGGATGAAGATAAAAGAAAGCAGGCCGTAAAGATCATATACCCCATGGGTGCTCTGAGGGTCGTCATTGCAAAAGCCCCCAGTGCCATGGGCTTCGATGCGCATGGAGCTGCAGGGCCTGACGGATGAAGATAAAAGAAAGCAGGCCGTAAAGATCATATACCCCATGGGTGCTCTGAGGGTCGTCATTGCAAAAGCCCCCAGTGCCATGGGCTTCGATGCGCTCAACAAAACGGTCGATCACCTTGCCGGTATCGTCCTTCTTGGTTAGTCCAAAGCTGAAACGGGCAACTGATTTTGCCACATTGAAAACCTGGAAATGGTCATCATGGTCGCTTTTGGACAATAGGCATTGATCGAGTTGCTCACGGGTAGGGTCGGTCAGCCTTTCCCAAACTGCATTGCGCTCCTTGGAAGCACCAAAAGAAAGCAGGCCGAGAGCTGCATAGGCCAAACCATTCTCATGAGAATCTTCATTGAATGCCTGTTGGGTGATGCAACGGGCGGAGAGATCAAAAAGATCGTGACCCTCCAGCTCGACTTCGCCGGATGCACGAAAGAACTCACCGATGGCTAAGGCTGCATGGCCTGGCTCGTCGGCACGAGGAGGTTCCCCAGGTGCAGGAGTGACCGTGCCGTCTGGATTTAAATGCTTAAGATTATTGCCAAGTAAGGACCTCGCCAGGTCCAGGCATTGGTTCGAGAAATTCTGCATGAAGTTACCGGTGCGTGGAATTGGATATAAAAGGGTTAAAAATGCTGTTTTTCGAGAAGGTTGTCAACGCGTTATCCCGTCTTGATCAGGTCAAGAAACTCTTGGTTGTTTTTGGTCTTGGTCATCCGTTCAAGCAGGGTCTCGGTGGCATCAATTACTTTCATCGGAGACATGGCACGACGGAGAAAAGAGGTCTTCTCCAAAACCTTTGGATCGAGCAAATCTTCTTCCTTGCGGGTACCAGAGGATGCAAGGTTGAGAGCGGGCCAGAGCCGGAGTTCGGCAATTTTACGATCGAGTATAATTTCACTGTTTCCAGTGCCCTTAAATTCCTGAAAGATTAATTCGTCCATCTTGGAACCCGTTTCAACCAAGGCTGTGGCTACAATCGTCAGAGAGCCAGCTTCCTCAGAATTACGGGCAGATGAAAAAATCTGTCTCGGTTTTTCCAGGGCCCGCACATCCAAACCACCAGTCATGGTCCGCCCACTTTTTCCGGAGGCTGCATTGTAGGCACGGGAAAGTCGGGTGATAGAATCCATCAGTAAAATAACATCCTTTTTATTTTCCACCAACCGTTTCGCCCGTTCGATGGCGAGCTCGGCCATACGAAGGTGGCTTTTTACTTCCTCATCATTGGAGGAGGCAAAAATCTCCGCAGGCACGGTGCGCCTGAAATCGGTGACCTCTTCCGGGCGCTCATCCACGAGCAGCACCATGAGGTGGCAGTCGGGGTGGTTTTCTTCGATGCCCTTGGCAATGTCGTGCAAAATGGTGGTCTTTCCCGCACGGGGTGGAGCAACAATTAAGCTACGCTGACCTTTTCCAAGGGGGCAGAACAGATCAATCACGCGGGTGGTCATCCGGCCATCCTTACACTCCAGGTTGAGCTTTTCCTTGGGCTGGATAGTGGTTAATTGATCGAAGCGAAAGAGGGCTTTTCTATCGGCCAAAGACAAGCCATCAACCGAATGAATGAAGCGCACCTTTGGGTTGGGACGGTTGGGGTGCTTGATCCCGTCCGCCTTGATGTAAGATCCTTTTTTTAATTTAAACCGACGGATTAATTCCTTGGGTAGGAAGGGGTCGTTGGGCGTGGTCTTGCCTCCGCGTGCCGGATCCAGCAGTACACCAGACTTATTCTCGATGATGTCCAATATTCCTTCAACCTGAAGGGTATCAGACTCAGTATGTTCATTTTCGCTCATGCTGAGAGAGATTGGTTTGTTCAGTATAATAAAATACCGAAGTAAGGTTGGGTGGGTAGGGAAATGGTTAGTTACCCGGTCAGAACGACTGCGTTCTGATCAATAAAATAAAACGGGCAAGTGCACCCCAAGTCAACCTTGGAAAGCGGGAATAGGTTGGTTCTTTGTTTTATTGGTGATATAGAATACTGGAAAATGAAAAACTTTTATATCACTACTGCGATCGACTATGCCAATGGCTCTCCTCATTTGGGTCATGCCTATGAAAAAATTCTTGCAGATGTAATTGCCCGGGTAAAGAGGCTTGGCGGGCCGGGTAAAGAGGCTTGGCGGGACCAAGACAAAATTTGTTACAGGTCTGGATGAGCATGGGCAAAAAGTACAGCAGGGTGCCGAAGCGGAGGGGGTTGAACCACAGCACAGGTGTGATCGTATAGCGGATGAATTCAAGGAGGTGCTCACCCAACTGAATATTTCCCACGATGATTACATCCGTACCACTGAGGATCGTCACAAGCGGGTGGTCTCCGAGCTTTTGCAAAATTTATATGATGCCGGGGATATTTATCAGGCTGAATATGAGGGGTTTTATTCGACCCGTGCCGAGCAATTTCTTCAGGAAAAAGACAAGGTGGATGGAGAATGGCCAGAAATATTTGGCGAAGTATCCCGGATCACCGAGAAAAATTATTTTTTCAAACTGAGCAAATACCAGGACTGGCTGGTTGAGCATATTGAAAGCACGCCCGGTTTTATCCAGCCCGAGTTTAGAAAATCTCAGGTGCTGGAATTTATCAAAGAGCCCCTCAATGATTTGTGTATCTCCCGTCCGCTGGAACGATTATCATGGGGGATACCGCTGCCTTTTGATCCGCAGTATGTTACTTATGTATGGTTTGATGCCCTGGTCAATTACGTCAGTGCAGCAGGGTATGGCGAGGATGACTTTGGGGAGTACTGGCCCGCTGATATCCATGTGATCGGGAAGGATATTCTTGCTCCTCCGCATGCGGTCTACTGGCCGATCATGCTCAAGGCATGCAACCTGGCATTGCCCAAGCAAATTTTGGCTCATGGGTGGTGGACAACATCAGGAGCAAAGATGTCGAAAAGCACGGGGGAAACCGTTAGCCCCCTGGCACTGGCCGACCAATATGGTGCGGATGCTTTTCGGTTTTTTGTAATGCGGGAAATGACTGTTGGCCAGGATGCGGAGTTTTCCCTGGAACGGTTTTCATCCCGCTACAAGGGAGAACTGGGAAATGATCTTGGCAACTTGGTCAGCCGGTTGGTTCATATGTGTCACCAGTATTTTGACGGCCTTGCCCCTGCCCAGGAATTGTCCGAGGATCTGGAGCAGAGGTTGCAAGCAAGGTGGGCAGAAACCTCCGTAAAAGTTTTGCAATTGTATGATACCTGCCAGTTTCATCTGGCCTTGGAGGAGGCAATCGGTTTTGTGCGTGCAATTAATAAGTATGCGGACGAGAGGGCACCCTGGAAATTGGCGAAGTCAGAAGTGGAAGAGGATAGAAAAAAACTGGCCACAAGTTTAGCCACCATGCTGGAGGGTTTGCGCCTGGCCAATGAATTGCTCGCCCCAGTCATGCCGGGAGTGCATGCGAAAATTGCTGAATGTATGGGGCAGGAACCTGCAACTGAATGGGCTGATGAATGGGCTGACCGTCTCGAATGGGGTGCCCGGATGGAGGGTGTTTCCCTGGGACAAAAAATGATTCTTTTCCCAAGGGATTAGCGGACTCGTATCTCTTTAAGAGTCGTCTGGATTGGTTGATTCGTGGGAGGTTCGAAGCAACCGCACCTCTGCCAGGCCGATACTGGTATCATCGGCCTCAAGGATGGTGACAGCAAGGTTACGAAGTGTAAGTGTTTCATTCGCTTCAGGAATTTTTCCAAATTCCTGGGTAATTAAACCACCAAAACTGGTTACCTCCTCATCCTCCTCATCGATACCAAGCTCTTCAGGGAGTTCATGCAGGGGGGTAAGGCCGGCAATTTTCCAGTGGTCCTTATTGACTTGTTCGATGTCTTTTTCATCCGCATCAAACTCATCCTGAATTTCTCCCACAACTTCTTCGAGAATATCTTCCAGGGTAATGACCCCATCGATTCCTCCGAACTCATCCCCGACCAAAGCCATGTGCACCTTCCACTTCATCATCTTGCGAAGGGCCAGGGGAAGGGGGTCCTCTGCGGATACACGTGCAGGGGCACGGGTAAGGCTGCGGAGAGAAATCTTTTGTGGATCATTCCCGAGCAAACGAAAGGCATATTTTACATGAATGATACCCAGGCAATGATCGAGGTCGCCCTCGCAAAGGGGCAACCTTGTGTGCCCGCAAGACCGAGCAATTTCGAGGTTTTTTTCCATCCCATCGTTCACATCCAGGATTTGTACCTGTTTGCGAGAAACCATAACATCCTGAACTTTTAACTGCCCCATCTCCAGGGTATTGCCAACAATTTCAGCAATGTCAGGATCTAAGTTGGAGCCCTCCCGGGAGAGGGTGCGGATATGATCGGCCACTTCATTCTCCTCGGTACTCCCTTCCTCGCCATATTGGTTGTTGTCAGAAAACCGGGCTTCTACCCATAAAAGAAAAAAGGAAAAGGGCCAGGAAAGCACCCGGGCTATCAGGGTGAATGAATAACCTACAGCCAAATGGAAGGGGGATTTTGGGGAGGATGCGAGAAATCTTGGAATGGCTCCGGAAAACAAACGTTCCACCAGAAAAGACAGGGCAAAACAACCCAGCACCAGCGGTAGACTGAAAGAAGGCACCCATACAGAGCAGAGATAAAAGAAACCAAAAAACAACTGCATCCCCGAGAAGAGGGCAGATTCAACATGCAGGGGGCGTGCATGGTTGGGTTCCCGCAAGATGAAATCCAAAAATTTGCCAGATTTAGAATTTTCTCCTGGGGGTGTCGAAATTCCTGCACGTATACGATCGATCATCGAACGGAAGACACCAAGGTACAGGCCGGTAAGCAGACAAAATACCCAAAGGATCAGGAGCGTGGAAGAGAGTGTGGGGGAAATGTGCAGAGCGTTCATAATTTCGCCCCGTATACCGAACATGCTTTTTCAAGTGCGGTAAGGAGGCGGGTATTTTCTTCCTCAGTTCCAACAGATATTCTTAAATAGTCGGAAAGGAGAGGGCCAAGAGCCCGGGTAATTATTCCCTGTTTTTGAAGTTCGAGAAATAAGGATCTGCCATTTCCCGGTTTCGACAGAATAAAGTTTGCCTGACTGGGAATATACTCAATGCCCAGAGAGTTTAATCCTTGGGCCAGTTGTTCGAGGCCATCACGGTTTCTTTTTTTGCACTGGGTAACCCAGGCAGAATCTTTAAGTGCCCCGATCGCTGCAGCCTGAGCCACCGCGTTTACATTGAATGGCTGGCGTGCTCTTTGTAGGAGGGCAATCATTTCCGGAGAACTGTATCCGTAACCAATCCGTAAAGCAGCCAACCCATGAATTTTTGAAAAGGTGCGCAAACAGATAACCTTTCTGCCCTCCTCAATCAGGGGGCGTAGGTCGGGCGGGTGATCCAAGTATTCAGCGTACGCTTCATCGAAACAAAAGATAACATGCTCGGGGAGAGAACGGACAAATTGAAAAATTTCCTCTTCGGTATTTGCGGTACCGGTTGGGTTGTTGGGGCTGGGAAGAAAGACCAGCTTGGTTCGATCTGTAATCGCCTCCCTCATGAGATCAAGACAGTGTGCTAGCCCAGGCATAGGGGCTTCGACAGGCTTTGCCCCCATCAGCAGGGCGACCAGTTTGTAGACAACAAAAGCAACTGTAATCGCCTCCCTCATGAGATCAAGACAGTGTGCTAACCTAGGCATAGGGGCTTCGACAGGCTTTGCCCCCATCAGCAGGGCGACCAGTTTGTAGACAACAAAAGCAAATTCTCCACACACCAGTTCATCCCCAGGCTCGAGAAAAACATGCCCGAGCAGTTCGATAATCTCGTTTGAGCCATTGCCAAGAACGAACTGTTGCTCATCCAGGGAATGGAGATGGGCAAGGCGATGGGTCAATGCATGGGCCGATCCGTCGGGGTAGAGGTGTACTTTTTCTAAAGCTTGGATTGCTTCTTTTTTGGCCAATTCAGAGGAACCCCAGGGATTTTCGTTGGAGGCAAGTTTACAGATTTCATCCAATTGCAGGCCATACTCTCTGGCCACCTCTTCGATTGGTTTTCCTGGTTCGTAGACTGGTTGGTCTAGGATGCGAGCATTCGCAAGTTGGGATAAATTCATTAAGGCTTTTTATATTATCTTCCGCAAACTAGAGGTGCAAGCAAGGAAACGAAGCAATTCTTTACCGATATTTTTCTTCGTGTATGGTGTGTTTTACTGAATGAATGATCCCGCACATAAATGAAGATTGCAGTTATGGGAGCAACGGGCCTGTTGGGCTTCTCTGTTTGCCAGGAGGTGTTAGCCCGGGGGCACAAATTGTTGGCTTATTCGAACCAACCCTGGACTGATCCTAAGGGGCGGTTTGAGGTATGCCCCTTATCCCTGAGTGAGTTTGATCCAGTGATGCGCGAGCTTTTTGATCAATGGCCTGATGCATTGATCAATTGCGCTGCGGTTTCCTCGCCCGACCAGGTTGACCAAGACCCAGAGTTTGCTCATTTGATTAATGTGGAAGCTGGTAGAAGGCTGGCAGAAGTGTCTTCCCACCTTGGTGCCAGGCATATTCATCTATCCACAGATATGGTCTTTGATGGCACTGCATCTCCCTATCGGTCGACCGATAAAACCAATCCATTAAGCGAGTATGGCAGGCAAAAGCTGGAGGCTGAAAAGCAGGTGCTGCAAGTGTGTGACCAGAACCTTGTTGTCTTGCGCATCACTTTACTAAATGGAAACAGCCCGCGCGGAAACCGTAGTCCGCACGAACGTATTTTGCATGCATTGGCCAAGGGCCAGAAGCCGAATCTTTTCACCGATGAATACCGGCAGACCAGTTCCGCAGAAAATGTGGCCCAACTGCTGGTCGAATTAATGGAGCGACCAAATTTAAATGGTCTTTTTCACTGGTGCGGGTCTGAAGTGGTTACCCGCTATGAATTAGGAAAACGAATTTTGCAAAGGTTTGGATTTAATGAGAACAGGCTAAATGCATCCTCGCTTGAGGAAGCATCGGAAACATCAGGGGAGAGGCCCGCCCGCTTAACTTTTGAACTGGCGCCTTTGCTCAGCAAGGTGAAAACGCAGCCTTACAGCTTGGATCAACAATTGGAAGAGATGCACTTGCCTGCTGATCTTTATAGCTGGTATCGAGAAAATGTGGATGACCCTCATTGCTACACCCCAAAGTTTTAAATGAGTCTTCACCACTTAGCTTTCCGAAAAGAATCAGGTGCGGAAAATATGGCCACGGATATGTGGCTGTTGCAAAATGTCTCTGGCTGTTGCAAAATGTCTCCCATTGGAAGGGGCCCATCTTTCGCCGTTATGGGTGGTCGGTGCCCCAGGTTACTTTCGGATATGGGCAGAAAGCAGCATGGGTTGAGCAAGAAACCAACCTGCCTGTAAAGTCCCTTACCCGCCGGCCCACCGGGGGCGGGATTGTCCGTCATGGCAGAGACCTTACTTATTGCCTGGTTGTTCCCCGGGGGAGCAAGGGTGCAGAGATGGCACCGATGGATTTTTATGCCCAGGTACACAGAAGATGGGGAGACGCATTAACTGAGCAGGGCATCGCCAATTGTTTGATGCCGTGTCCTCAAAAAACAAAGGGCGGAATTCCTGGGGATTGTTTTAACGAGCCAGTGGGTAGAGACTTGATGAATGAACCGGGCACCCAAAAACTTGGGGGTGCGGCAATGAAACGGACCAGGCAGGGTGTTCTGCTCCAGGGAACCTTAGACCTGAGTGCTTGGCCCGCTTTGGATCACCGAAAAATGGAGAATCGGTTTGTAGAGCTCATTGCTTCCGACCTCGATGAAGAAGCCATTGTACAAGAATGGTCCGGTAATTTGGAAGGAGAGAGGAAAGAATTGGTTGAGATTTACTCTTCGCTCAGTTGGAATCGTGATCGCAAAGTTATTGAACCGGTCTAACGAACCAGGGTAAGGACATTTTCCACATGCCTGGTCTGGGGGAAAAGATCGAAGGGTTGGGCTGCAATTGCACGGTATCCCGCTTCCAAAAGGGCCTGGGCATCTCTTGCCTGGGTGGCAGGTTCGCACGATACATAGACAATGGTGGAAGGTGAAAAAGCGATCGCTTGTTTGAGAAAGTCTGGGTCACACCCACGCCGAGGAGGATCGATAATCAAAGCGGAAGATCCAGAAAATTCATTCACTTCCTGAAAGATCGAGGACGCCTCTCCGAGAAAGAACTGGGCATTTTTAATCCGGTTGATCTGTGCATTGGTGCGGGCACCTTCAAACCCTTCGCGGCTAATTTCAATTCCCACAACCTGCTGAAAACGGGAAGCGGCACTGAGCCCAAAAAGACCGCCTCCACAATAGGCATCGACAAGCAGGTTGTTCTCTTCTGCGTTTGCCTGGGATACAACATACTCAACAAGTTGGGGAAGAATGTAGGGATTATTTTGAAAGAATTCACCCGCTTTGAAATGAAAGATCAACTCGCCCACTTTTTCACTTACCAGTTGTTTGGGGTCTGTGACCACCCCTTCTAGCACATCGCGCAGAAGGAGGGTTCCTCCTTTTTTCCTTTTCGGTGCCTGGCGAAGGTCTTCCCGTGCTCCAGGCAAGGCATCGTTGATTGCATCGGTGGCGATGGGACAGTGGGAGACATCGACCAGGGCTCTTCTCGAACCATTCCTTAAAAAACCAATGGTCAGGTCATCTCCCTGCCTGCCCCCCTGATAATGAGGGGTGAGCTTGGAGCGATAGCCAAAAGGTTTGGGGGAAGGAACAACGGGGCTGACGGGCACGGATACCTTACCTAGCCGAACCAAGGAATTTTCCACCTGCTGGCGCTTCCATAAAAGTTGGGATTCGTACCGTGCCCCCTGGTATTGGCACCCTCCGCATGTGCCGTGTAATTTACAAACCGGCTCAATTCGGTCGCTCGAGGGAGTGATGACTTCGACCAAGTCTGCCTGGGAATAGTTGCTGTGATTGCGAAAGATTCTCACTCGCACCTTTTCCCCGGGCCAGCAAAAGGGCACTTGAATAACCCAGTCCCCATCTCTGCCAATCCCCACACCCAGGTTGGTGATATCGGAAATGAGCAGTTCCAGTTCGTGATGGTAAGGATAGGGTTCGGCAATAAAGCCTTTGGGTATGCGATTCATATGCTCATGGTTCGTAACGGGCTCGCCCTCGATCGGCAAAACCCTTTTTTTAAATAGAAGATGAATTTTTCCATTGATAGTGCAGCCAACCCAAGGATTAAGGAATTGGTAAAGCTCAGGGAATCTCCCAGAAGGAGAAAAGAGCTCGGATTGTTTTTTGTGGAAGGCAGCAGCGAGCTGATGCACTTGGTAAAATCAGGAAGAACGATAAAGGAAATTTATTATTCTTTCAGGGACATCGATAATCCGGAGGAAAACGCAGCACTCGAAGAATTTAAAAACCAGGGAATACAAACAGTCGAGGTTTCACCAGCGGCTTTGGCAAAAGCATCCTACCGCTCTGCTGAATATGGATGGATTGGTATGGTCAGCACATGGGAGCTCGGGCTTGGTAGCGTTTCTATTCCACAAGCTGGGCCCGTTATTGTATTGGATGAGGTGGAAAAGCCCGGAAACTTAGGGGCAATCTTACGCAGTGCGGAGGCTTTTGGCAGTGCAGGCGTGGTTTTATCGGATCCGGCAGTGGATTTTTTTAACCCCAATGTGGTTCGTTCCTCTCGTGGATTAATGGGATCTATACCAGTGGCAAAGGGCACCAAAGAAGAGGTGTTTCATTGGCTAAAAAATGAGAAGAGACCGATCTGGGCAACCAGTTCGCACACGACCCATGAATTAGGAAACGAAAAAATGCCCTCCTCTGTGGCAATTCTTTTCGGGAGTGAAAAATTTGGGCTGGGTCCCTTTTGGCAAAGCCCAGAACTGGAGTGGGTTAAGGTTCCAATGAAAGGCACAGCCAGTTCTCTTAACTTAAATGTTAGTGTGGCCTGTCTGTTGTATGAATACAACCGTTCCCAGCAAAGCTAACGAGTTACAGGCTTTGTAACCAGGGCAAGGTTTTTTCCATTGCCTGGTCCATCGAAAGGATGGGCCGGTAATTTAAATCATTGCGGGCAGCACGGGATGAAAACCAATGGTCCTGTGCAAGCTGGCAGGCAACAAAACGGGTCATCGGCGGGTCACTTTTTAGATGCAAGGTGCTCCATACTTTTTCGATAGACGCAAGGTGCTCCATACTTTTTCGATAAGCGAACCTAGCTGATAAGCGGTTTTGAATGCCACGTTTTTTTCCAGGGCGGGTAACCCAATTTTTGCAAAAATCAGGTTTAACCACTCCCAAAGACAAACAGGTTCCTCCTGTCCGATGAAGTAGGCCTTGCCACCCAGCGAGGGCTCCGAAACCATCGCTTGCAGGGCACAAAGATGGGCGTGAACTACATTGTCCACATGGGTGAGATCGACCTGGTTTTTTCCATCCCCAACAACCTTAAATTTGCCTGCTTTGTGACGGGCAATCACCCTCGGGAGCAAGTGCGGATCGCCAGCACCCCAGACCAGGTGTGGGCGCAGGGCAACCGTTTGCATCCCTGATCGGTCATTCGCAGAGAGCACAGCTTTCTCCGCCCAGGCTTTGGTTGTGGCATAGGGGGAAAAGTTTTCCGAGGAGTAGGGGAGGGATTCGTCCCCGTTGCAGATGGGAAATTTTGAAAAAACTACGCTCGGTGTGCTCGTATAAATCAACCTTTTCACTTGAGCTTGTTTTGCGGCTGCAAGGAGTTTTTCTGTGGAGGTAAGGTTGGCGTGTAAATATTCCTGGAACCGCCCCCCAACCCCTGCCTTGGCCGCCACATGAAAAACAGTTTCGGTTCCCTGAAACCATCCCTTGGATAAAACCGAATCGGATAAATCATGGCAGTGGTAATGCAGCCCATCTATGCGTTTTTCTGGGGGGGGAACAGATGTTCTGCCCAAGGCATGGACTTCGTGTCCTTGCTCAATTAATTTTTCTACAATTCGAAACCCGATAAAACCGAGCCCGCCGGTAACCAAAATTTTCATTTTATCTTTCCAAGATCTGGTTTCCGGCGGATGTGATGAGTCCACTTTTTAGCCAGGGAAAGCCGGTGAATTTTAGCGTTATGACGAGCATCCACCGGCAGGTGTTTCTCAAACAAGACCCGTTGAATATTAAACTTAGCAAACCGGTTTTTACATTCATCCAAAACCTCTTTTCGAAGAGCCACCTCTCCAACTTTTCTCATTTGTTCACGCACTGGTTCAATTACCAAACAGGGTTGCTGGTCGGGTGGGGCGCCCAGACCGATGAGGGCACATTTTTGAACAAAGGGTAATTGGTTGATCGATGGTTCACACCTCTCTGTTTCGATCGGGCCATCTTTTGTTACTATGCATTCCACTTTTCTGCCGAGAAAGCGCAAGTGCCCAGCGGAATCAAAGTAGCCCAGGTCCCCCATCCGGTGAAACGGGTCGTTCCCGATCTTAAACCTCGCATCACATGTTGCTCCGGGCATACGGTCGTACCCGGCCGAAACCATGCCACCAGACACACAAATTTCGCCGACCTGACCCGGGTTGAGGCCAGAAAAACCCTCTTCATAATCGGGCAATGGGGAAGGGACCGATGGAATAATACACACCTTTGCTCCTGGAACTGGGGTACCGATGAGCGATCCTTCGCCAGCTAAAATGGATGTTTTGTTTTGCAAGATTTCCGCGGCATGGGTGGAGGAAACAGGGAGGGCTTCGGTGGCACCATAAGGCACGATTACTTTTCCGTGGGGAAGGCATTGCTGCAGACCCTCAGCTAAGCTCGGTGGTACTGGTGCCCCTGCCAAAAAAAAGCGATTCATCGCCGGAAAAAGAAGTTTCTTCGCGTTGGATGCAGAAACAATTTTTTTACCAATAATAGGAGAAGCAAAAGCAGTGGTTATTTTGTGGTGAATAAGTGCGTGGACCAGTTTGGACGGATCTGCGGAAGCGGGCTTTCTTGGGTTGATCTCCGGGAGAACCGAGGTAATCCCAAGGGCGGGATTAAAAAGGCCAAAGATGGGCAGGGTGGTAAGATCAATTTCTCCGGGCATCATCCCAAATACATTTTTCAATGCTTGAATCTGGGTGTCGAAAGTGCGGTGCAAATACCGCACACCTTTCGGGGTCCCGGTTGAACCGGAAGTAAAAACGATCGCAGCCAGTTGGTTGGGATCGACATGATGATTGGCTGGGAAGGTTTTCTTTTCTGCAGGGCGTCCGAAGTTTCCCGGGCGAACCAGGTATCTCTTGCTTACGGACTTAAAAGGACCCGGTAAAATCCGGCTCATCCAAAAAGCACGGGAAATACCCACCATTGCATCGGGCTGGGTTCTGTGAATGCACTTAAGGAATGATTTCATTCCCATACCCGGATCAATAACTACAGGGACCGCTCCAATTCGGAAAAGTGCGAATGCCCAGATAATCAAGCCAGGGCCAGGGTTTACAAAAAGAAGTGCTTTATCCCCCTTTTGGATGCCCGCATCGAATAATTCTACAACTGCCTGATCAACTGTTTGATCGAGTTGGGAAAAGGAAAGAGGGCGAAAGGTGGGTACATTCGCACCACATACAAGAGCGGGTGTTTCCGGGTATTTTTCGGCTGAAAGAGTCAGGTAAGTCGCAACACTTGACCCCTGCTCAATCATACAAAACTGGCTTGCTTAAAAATTTAAACTAATCGATTTCGGCTAACCAACGCTCCGCCTCGATGGCTGACTGGCAACCCATACCGGCTGCGGTGATGGCCTGCCTGTACACATGGTCAGCACAATCTCCGGCCACAAAAACTCCGGGAACTTTTGTTTTTACCATACTTCCATCCGCGGGCACCAGGTAGCCATTGTTATCCAGATCAAGAATGCCTTCAAAAGGTTGGGTATTAGGCAGGTGACCAATGGCAATGAAAACACCTTTGCAATCTATTTCACTGATCTCACCAGTTTTGAGGTTTTTGGTTTGAACCGCACGAACCTTACCATCCTCACCCGGCAAAATTTCCTCTACACCAGAATCCCAGACCGCATGAATTTTTTCATGTGCCAAAGTACGCTCAGCCATAATTTTGGAAGCCCGCAGCTCATCTCTTCTGTGGACCAAGGTGACCTTTGAACAAAAGCGGGTAAGAAAAAGAGCCTCCTCGCAGGCGGAGTCTCCTCCACCGATAACGACGACATCCATATTCCTGTAAAAGGCACCATCACAGGTGGCACAGGTGGTGACTCCTTTGCCTCCATACATTTCCTGCTCACCTGGCACTCCAAGCAACCGGGGGGCAGCTCCGGTTGCAATAATAATGACCTTGGCCTGGTATGATTTATCGCCGGAATAAAGAGTTTTAACATCGCCAGAAAAATCAACCCGATCGATGAATGCATTTTCTACACGGGCCCCAAATTTAGTCGCCTGTTTGCGCAGGTTGGCCATCAAATCATAACCGTCCACACCTTCAGGAAAGCCAGGAAAGTTTTCCACTTCCGAGGTGGTGGTCAATTGCCCTCCCGGTTGTTTCCCTTCGAGAATGAGGGGATTTAGGTTTGCCCGTGCTGTGTAGATACCAGCTGTAAAACCAGCACACGTGCTGTGTAAATACCAGCTGTAAAACCAGCACATCCAGTTCCTAAAATAATAACATTTTCCATGGTTCGATAAGTTTTAGAAGTAAAAGAGTTAAATAAAAAGGTTTTAAGTCGCGATCATGGCAGAACTTTTTGTATTGGTCGAGTAGATGTCTTGGTTTGATACACATTGTCACTTACAAAGCTTTCTTAGAAATCACGAACTTGAGAGTGTTTTGGAGCGTGCACAAGAACGCGGGGTTGAAAAAATGGTCACCGTGGGAACCAGCCCTGAGGATTGGGCCGACTACCAACAGCTTGCCCAGAGTTACCCAAATCAAATCTATTACTCAGCAGGCTTGCATCCAGGCTATGTCGATGAAAATTGGCACGAGAAAGTGCAAGGATTAGAAAATTTTTGGAAGGGCATGACCATGCCGGT
>Ga0181557_1003677_pt1 | contig 14821 bp, 8 predicted proteins | sample 011ome_23_FD_148632 | JGI IMG/M metagenome (GOLD analysis project Ga0181557, IMG submission 148632) | Coastal salt marsh microbial communities from the Groves Creek Marsh, Skidaway Island, Georgia - 011506CT metaG (spades assembly) | ecosystem: Environmental > Aquatic > Marine > Intertidal zone >... | reverse complement strand
TCGTTCAGTCATGATGAAACTTGGGCGTACCAGTGATGGAGGATATGCGGTCATCATTGGAGGAATTATCAATTCGGAAGGGAAAATGGAAAGCCATGGTCGGTGGCTTCCCTATCCTATCCTTGTACCCATGATGGTCGGAACTGCTATGTCCATTGAGAAGGATTATTATTCCGGAGATACAGCTTTTGAGATTGGTCGTTTGTCGCAAAAGGCTCTTCAAGGAGATCATTCTTCAAAAGAGCGAATTAGATCCTTTTACTGGTCGGCACACCAACTTGCACGAAAAATGAACCTTATTCAGATGGCCGAACTCACTCGAAGCTGTCCTAATCTACAAGGAGTTTTTGACTTAGCCGCCCTAATTCGGATGCTAAATCGCCCATTATCCGTTTCAATTGGAGAAATTAAAGAAGCTCACAAATCTGCAGGTTTACTTCCCATGAGCGAACGTGAAGCTCACAGGAAGAATCTTTTGGAAATGATGGAGCAAAAAAAAGTCGTTCAGGCAAAATTTGAGCGTGATTTGCAAATCGTATATGCATCCACCCTATTGTCTGGGAATCCTTCTGGTATTTTGAAATTCGTCAGTAATTATCCCGTTTTTCAAAAAGATGGCGATGATGACGCTGTGGAAAAAGCTTTGGAAAATCTCAAATTGGCAATGTCTTACGGAAAAGGAGCTTTGGATCACTTACTTGATCGGAATAACCCTGTTCATGAAAAGGGGATTGCGGTTGAATTAGCTGAACCATTATTCCCTTATCTTGGCGGTGGTCTGCTTGCGAGCTTGTCTCATAAACATCGAGATCTTTCTTTAACTCTGAAGATTCTTCTTCTTTTGGCTTCTTTTTTTTGTTTTCTTCTGTTTATTTCAAAAACACTACCGAGACCTGGTTACCAACGCTCGCAAAGTCACTATGCACTATCATGGACACGAAGGTTCTCGGCATCGGCCTTGTTTGCTTTAATAGGTATTTTGGTTCTCGAACCATCCCTTTTGCAAACTCCAAGAGGGCAAGTGTCCGTAGCCGGGTTTGATTTTGCGCTTGCGAATCTTCTCGCCTACGCCAATGAGGAATCTATGGCGGATCAAAACTTAACTATCGTCACCGCGATCGTCGCAGGAGTGTTCCTGCTTATCCAAATTGTGATTTTCATGATTTGTATGTCACGCGTTTCGCAAATTAAAAACGAAGAGCTGAAGCCCGGATTAAAATTGGGATTGCTTGATAATGAGGAAAACTTGTTCGACCTCGGCTTGTACATCGGGCTTGGAGGAACTGTGCTTTCCCTCATTTTACTATTGGTGCTCGATGTTAAACAAGATGCACTGATTGGGGCATACACTTCTACCTTGTTTGGTATTTTGTTTGTGGCTGCATTAAAGATCGTAATCATTCGACCATATCGCAATCATTTGCTGGTCAAGGAAGCTGAAGATAACGCGGCATGAATCGCAGTCTGCTGCTCGTAGTCTGCGACTTTTTACTTCTTAGCATTTTAGCTTTGGCACGCTTTGATGTGCCCAAAGACGCGGTTATTGCCAAGGATGATCAAAAAGTCGTTTCCATGGAAGTGGTAGAACGCATCTCAGATGGTGAAAATTACGATGATGTTGTGGCGGAATTGGAAGCCACGAACGAAACTCTCCTCCAAAATCTGAGTAACGATAAGGACACCCTGATCGAAGAAAAACTCAAATTAGAGGCTGAAATAGCGGACAGGCAAAAGGAGCTGGATCGTAAAGAAAGAGAGATTGCATCTAAAGATGCAGTTATTGAGGGAAATAAAGAAGCCTTGGATCTCGCTAAAAAAGATGCCGAGCAACTGGAAGCACAAAGAAAAGAAATTGAACGCAAGAGAGAAGAACTCCTACAAAGCAATGCCGCTTCAAAAAAAGAACTTGAGTTATTGGCTAAGAATCTCGACGAGGCTAAGAAAAAGTCTGAAGAACTTGCAGCCCTAAAATCGAAAAAGGAAAGAGAAGCAGAAGCTGCTCGCTTGGAGTTAGCCGCTTCTGTTGAGCGTGCCAAGGCACAAGAACTTGCTGCTGCCGAAGCAAGAGCTCTCTTGATTGAAGAAAAGAAACGCTCAGATGAGCTACTTGCTTCAGCAGCAAAGATTGATAAGAAAATTGACAACTTGAACAAAGGGTTGGACGGAGTGGGGCAGGATCTAAAGGATGTAGGGCAGGGGCTCGTTGGAGTCGGGGAAAAAATATCCAATGTTTCACAGGATGTGACTTCAGTAAAAGCAGAAGTTAAGGAGTCTGCTGAGGTACAAAAAGAAAATTTTCTCAAGCTAAATGAGAGACAAACTCGTTCAGTGAATGAAATTTTTACCCGTTACGAACAAAATAAAGTTACCCTTGAGCTTTCTTTCACCCATAAAACAGGAATCATGCAAAACAATACGGATGATTCATTCTCGATGGATACTATCCTTATGGTGGATGGTAATTTTGTTTACGCCTTAATCCATGCCAAAAACAGTCCGTTCAGGGTTGATTATACTCCTCGTAAATTAGTCTCAGTTCGCGGACAAATAACCGCTCCGAAACTCAAATCACCTATCCCTGTCAAAGAAATTGCCTTCATGGATGATCCCCGAATTATTATTGTCCCGCTATACGCCAAGCCTGATGAGTTGGCTAAATCATCGGGTCTTGAACTATTTCGTGCACCTTCGAATCCATTTCTTTTTGATGATGCCGTTGTGGTGGATGTAAAGGATGGTAGGTTTGGTCAGACAAAATGTTTACGGGATGAAAAAGATGGTAGGTATATTCAGGTAGACGAAAGACACTTTGCTTTTCTGACCGGGGAATTTAATCCAGGTAAAGGTGACCTAGTTTTTTCCCAAAAGGCCGAATTGCTTGGTATTATGGTTAACGGAGACTATGCATTTCATATCAAAAACCTGGGTGGTCGTATCCATGGAGGATCGCGGACTTTGCTAGGGGCATCTTTTGATCCTACTAAGACTAATTCCTTACTCAAGGAGATGAACCGAAAACTTTCTGGGTTGTCTAAAAAGTTTAAGCACTAATTTACACAATAGGTGGTCAAATTATTTTGACGGTCACAAAATCATTTTTTTGTCTGCTAAGATTATGCTAAGAAAAATAGTCTTGGATAGGGGGGTGGGGAAAGGTTTTTTCGAATTACCTAAAGTCTCAACTCCTTGGTTTATCACATTTGGGCTCATTCTGTGTGCTTATGTTTTAAGCTTTTGGGTACGCCTAGACTGGATAGATTTCGCTCAGGCCCATTATTTAGATGAGGGCGGTCAGCCAGTCTACATGCGCCCCAACATGGTCAAGGATGGCGTTGCCCTTCCTAATACCCATGACAGCTTTTACTTTGGAAGTATAGTTCAGAAAGCTGCACTCGGTATGCACGCAGAAAATAACCTGCTCCCAGGAGTTTATCAAAATGGTATGATCACCGCCTTGCCTTATTGGTTGGTGAAATTATTTCCGGAACTTTCCATTGAATATTTACTTTTGTGGCTCCCAGTCTATGTGGCAGGTTTGGTTTGTATACCCATAGTCTTAATTGGGGCACTTTATCGATGTGTTCCTTGGGGTTTTGCGGCTGCGTGTTTGGCTGGAGTGACCCACAGTTATTACAACCGAACATTGGCCGGGTACTACGATACAGATATTTTTGCAATTACATCCCCTGCGTTTTCAGTATTCTTTCTTCTCGCTGCTTCAAGAAAAAATTCTATCCGCTATCTATTGGCGGCGGCAGTCTCTCTTCTTCTAGGAAGATTTTTTTACGGCTCCATCCAGGCAATTACCTGTTCTTTGTGTCTTGGGTTTCTTGGCTTCCGTTTAGGCATTCTTCTTCTTGATTCATGGCTAGAGGAGAGGAAAAAAGAGGATATTTTTATAAATATCATGAAAGGATTAGCCGATCCCTTCAATATTTCATCGATTTTCATTATTAGCTGGGTACTTTACGCGGAGAGTTGGTCATCAGGTTACTCCGTAGAAAATAATCCACGACTTTTCTTTGTTGGGATTTTAGTTCCTTGTAGTCTGTTAGTTTTTTCCTTTTTTCCTCGATCCACCGGCTTCAATTGTGCGATGTCCAAGATAAGTGGCTTTAAAGGAACTCCATATTTGGCACTTTTAGTGTTATTGTTTTTAGGTTTGGGAGTTTTACCTTTAACCAATTTTGGTCCTTATGCGGGAACATGGTCGAAAATTACTGGGAAGTTACAAAGTTATTCCGTGGTGGGAAAAACTGGAACCACTATGGCTTCCCAAGCGGATGCACTAAAATTTTTAGATGTAAAAACGACCATACGCGAGGCTAGTAGAATTCCTCATGAAGTCGTACGAAATCGAATACTGGCCGATACTCCAACTTGTTCCTGCCCAAGATGTATGCCCCAAGGTTTGGCAAATGCTGGCTTGGTGGTACCTGCTTCCATCCTTGGTTTACTCGGGTTAATTCTCTTGATCCTGAGGTATTGGGAATTTTGTATCACGCTTCCATTTTTAGTCATTGCCTATAATTGTTTCAAAGGTGCAGTCGGGCTAAGATTTACTGTACATGTGGGAAATTATGCAGCTGTTGGACTAGTCTTTCTACTCGGAGTGGTGGTATGGGGAATCTTTCGGTTGATAGCTAAAGAGCGAAGGAATTCAATAACTTTTCAAAACAAAGCAGGTTGGTTCAGTTGGGCCTTTATCGGATTAATCGTTGGATGGTTTGCAACGCCTAACTTACAGCATGCTGCAAAATATCATTCTCATGTGGTATACCCGGTTGAGACCATGAAAGTGCTTGAAGAGCTTAACCAGGCGTCATCTCCCGAAGATTTTGTTGTCACTTGGTGGGATTATGGTTCGGGTTGCTGGTATTATGGAAATACTCGTACCTTCACATCTCCTGCCCACCAGACAGTCGATAATTTTTTAAGCTCAGAAATTTTACGATCCACCTCCCCGGTAAAAGCCTATAATCTTTCAAAATTAAAAACGGAAACTTATGCGGGATTACAGCAACAAAGAGAAAGAGATGGAAAGAGTGAGTATTCAACCGCAGTAGAAGCCATTTTTCGTAATGGTTCCCCCGAACAACGGTTTTATCAAGGATTTTTAGCAGACATCGAAAATCCTAATTTTAAACTTCCACCAAAAACAAGAGACACATTTCTTTTTCTTCCCTATGAAATTTTGAGGATATTCCCCACAATTCTCAGCTTCAGTTCACGAAACCTTTATTTTTCGGGCAATGAGGGAAGTAATGCGGGAAATTTAAAAGAACCGCCTATGAAAATATTTCGAGGTGGCAGAAGGGAAGGGACATCCTACGCGTTTGAGGGGGGATATCGTATTAACCGCAGTGGAGACTTCCTGTTAGATGGTAAGCAGGGAGGGAAGATTGCTTATGGTCAGGCTTTCGAGGTGGACCCTAATGGTGGACCTGCTCGGGCAATTAATTCTCTAACAATTGATGGTCTAAGTTTGGCTTTAAAATATGATCCATCCGTGGGTAGAAGATTGATTCACATCCCACATCTCAACGAATTAGTCCTGCTGTCTGCGGAAACTTATCGTTCCTCCTTTGCCCGTAAATACCTTCTAACTTCTTTTAACGAATCAGTATACAAGCATCCACTTTTTGAAAAAGGGGCCGATCCTCGCAAGCAGCCCTTTTTTGCACAAGCAGATTGGATTACCACTCAAGGATCCAAGATTTTTCTTAACATGCGTGGGGGATACAAAATCGAGGCGGATTTAGCAAAGAATCTAGCCACATTACCCGGGGTATCAAAACCGGTTGAGTTTTCATTTCATCGAAAATTGCATGATCAAACAAATTATAAACTCTTAAATCTTCCTTCATCAAAAAAAGTAAATGCTGACTTCCACCTTATCCAAACAAGCGTACCTTTCTTTACCTCTGACCGTGAGCAGGTCATCTCAAAGGAAGGGAAGTCTTTGTCGCAAGTCGCATCAGAAAAAAATATTTCAGATTTGGCTTTTAGCCAATATAACAATCTTTCACAGGATCACATCTTTTCTAAAGGGGATAAAGTTACCATTCCCAGTCAAGGTTACAAATTGGGGCAAGCGTGGTTCTTTATGGATGATGAAGCTTTTCGTAGTGTGCTTGTCCAAGGATTTTTTATGGAAAACCTCGATGATCAATATTTTCAACAAGTTTTTGCCAATGCGTGGGGGAAAGTCTACAAACTGAAGTAAACAACCAATTTAGTGAAACTTTAGTACTTATTTGCTAAACAATTTTTTTACTTTTTTTGTTGTTAGTGGGCTGATTTATTAAATATAGTGATGGTGTGAATCGTCTCACACGCCTAATCTTTTTTGCAACACTGCCATTCTTCAGTTCTTCTTTGCTACAGGGGATCGATTCTAAAGGTGCTATCATAATCGCCAACATTGTTGGTCAGGTTGAAGTAGTTAACAATGCGAATCAAATTCCTCTCCCTGCTGAAAAAGTCAGAACTGGGGGCGTTCTTTTTGATGGTCACACTATCAGTGCCAAGAAAGGCTCTAAAGCTATCTTACTCATGTCCAGTGGTACGATTCTCACGGTTCGAGAAAATTCCACGATCAATTTAAAGAAGTTTGCCCAAGAACCCTTTCAACCAGGAGAAACAAAACTTTCTGAGCTCAAGGCCGAACCTAGTCCATCTGAAACTGTCGTTGAGGTAGAGGCAGGGGATCTCATCTTCAACATTAAAAAGCTAGATAAAAATTCGAATTTCGATATCGAGTCTCCACTCGGAACCGCGGGTATCCGTGGTACTGCCGGGTCTGCTGGTACTGATCAATTAACCCTAACCGAAGGGGCTGTTCAAATCACGCCCATCGGTGGTGGAGTTCCTGTACCGGTCGGGGCTGGACAAACCATTGCACCGGCACCCGGTGGAGGTTTGAACACTCAACCTGCCAGTGCTGAAGACATGAACAGTATTAACTCAGAAAATGCTGAAGCTGAGTCCAGTACTGCGGATGTTTCCATGGATGATGCAGCTTCTGCTCAATCTGAGGTGGAGGAAGAATCTGCTGCAGAAGAAGAAGCTGTTGCGGAAGAGGAGGCTGAAGAAGCCGAAGAAGAGACCGAAGAAGAAGCGGAAGCAGAGGAGGAAGCAGTCGAAGAAGAGTCCGAAGAAGAATCTACTGAGGAGGAGCCAGCCGCTGAGGAAGAAGAATCCACAGAGGAGGAGGCTGCCGCAGATGAAGAAAGTTCGGAAGAAGAAGCACCTGCTGAAGAAGAAGCACCTGCTGAAGAAGAAGCACCTGCTGAAGAAGAAGCACCTGCTGAAGAAGAAGCACCTGCTGAAGAGCCTGAACCTGCGCCCGAAGAGGAAGCACCCGCCGAAGAACCAGCTCCTGTTGCCGAAGAAGAAGCACCTTCTGAAGAGCCAGCTGCACCAGCCGAACCAGAACCGGCAGCCGAACCAGAAACCACTGCTCCCGAAGATGCCCCTCCTGCTGAGCAAGCCGCAGCCCCTGCTCCAGCTGATCCCGAACCGGCCCCTGCTGAGTCGGCTCCTGTAGATGTGGCAGCTCCTTCAACTGAATCAATTCGCGAATCAGACCCTACGATGAGAGAAAAGCAAAAGGGTAATGATGATTTAGACCCGAAGGAAGCGGCTATTAAGAATGCCCTCCTTGCTGCCGGTATTGATGAGGAACAAGCAGATGCCGGTGCTGCATTCATAGGCGAGTCTTCCAATTCTGAAAACTTTGAGCTTAGCTTGGATGATATTAAGAATAGTTCTGCTGAGGAGTTGAGTGAAGCTGCGGCAAATGTTTCTTCTGGGATTGACCCTGCAGTTGCTGATGCATTTAAGAAACTCAAGAGGGACTTCCCCTCCTTTTCTTCCCTTTTTGAAAAGTACAAGGATTATGCCTTAGATATTCTTGACCTTGTTTCATCACAACCCTCAAAAGAGCGGCAAGTCGCGTCTTTAAATGATCAAGTAATTGCCATATACACAGATGCAGAGAATAGTGCTTTTTTTGAAGATGAAATTGCGGATGAGGATGCTGATTCCTTTCGTAATTTACTTATCGATGACCCTGTCTTTTTCGCCAAGTTTTTACCAGCACTCAAAAAAAATCCTAGTCTTCCACCTCTTCTCTTTGCTGAATTAGCTAAATTATCCCTGACCGATTCTGAATTAAGTGAAGTTCTATCTGATGTAGGCGATGGTCCCGGTGATGCCTCACCATCGGGCAGTCCCCCTGCAACATCCTCTCTTAATCTTTCCCAAGAAGCTGAAATGTTGCACCTCTTGCAGGATCATCAGGTCTCTCCTGTGACTCTAGATGAATCTTTATTCATTTCATCTAACAATTTCGTAGCGAGCGTATTTTTTGACGATGTTATACAGGCTTATGCTGCACTGAGCCAATTGGAGGTTTCTTTATCCGAAGACAATTCTGACCCTGTCATCCTTGACAGCATCGATTCGATTCAGAGTTTCACCAAAGAATCGAAACAATCAAGCCCAACTACGAGTGATGAGGAAACCTTTATTTTCGGTGGTCGTAATGTGAGTTTCTCTGGAGGTAAGTATCCGGTACTCAAAACCCCCGCTTTAATTGCTGCATCCGAAAAACTTACACTCCTTGGGGATATGGTGTTTCAAGGAGATGAGAAGAGTGAACTAACCTTCCTTTCATCCGGTTCTATTGATACCACTGATTTAACCAGTATTTCTCATCCAGGGATGTTAGGATTTGGCTCATTTGATTCACTTGAAATTGAAAATGTAAGCCTGACTGCTTCTGAGATCCATCTTCGTTCGTTGGATAGTTTAATTCTCAAAAATTCCAGTCTCGTTACTCTATCTACGGGCGTAGATTTCATTCATTTGTTGGCAGCTAGTGAAATAGACGCTCAGAAACTATCTATGCAAACTCGTGAGATTATTATGTCTGCAATGACAATTAACTTAATCAATGTAGATTTCCCTGCAGGTTCAATTGTTGAATTAAATAGTGCTTATGGTGGAGTTGATGGAAAATATCCTAATTTTGGAACTAAGCAATATGGGAGAGTTAACTTTATTGAGGGTGTTAGATACGGTGAAAGTTTGATCAACAGTGCATCTACCTTTGATGCCACTGGGGTAAATATTTCCATAGGGAAATTGCAGTAACATATACCCCAATTTCTTTTAGGAATTGCCGTCATACTGCTCATTATAAAAGATATAATTATGTTAAGAGGTTTTTTCTTTTTTTGTTTTCTATCATCTTTTCTTTTTGCCACTGAACCCGAATCCACCAGTTCAGCGGACAATGCTGGTTCTCAGGAAAGTGTTCTCCCATCTGATTTCTTTGCCGGTGCTTTAGCGGATGCTACTGCAATTAGCGATGAATCAAGTAAGCAGAGGTTAATAGACGTCAAAAGCACCACACTTTCACCAGCTCTAGCTTTTGGCTCTTCGTTTAAATATATAAACAATCCCGAAAAGAATTCCCTACTTTCGCGTAAAAGAGACGGCTCTGCATTGGATGTGAGCCTTACTTTTACCATGGGTTTGGGGGAATATGGATTATCCGATTTTGTCGTCTCAGCTCCTTCACTCATGCTCATGAAAATGAGGACATATAACGATCCGAACAAAGATTTTGGTAGGGAGATGGAGGCTTATGACGTAGAGGTAACCATTGCTGGGCTGTCCATACCACTTGTTCTTCCTTATGATTTTACTGCCACCTTGGGCCATACTTATGTGGTACCCTCTCAATTTCGTAATGCTGATAATATTCTTTCTTATTCTAATACCCCAAACTTCAACATCGCCCGTCCTTTTTCACTTCCCAATGGCGATGTATTAGCCATTACCACAGGAGTAAGTTATACATTCTCTGAGGGCGATTCTTTAGAGGAAAGCCTCAGTGCCGCTGGTCTACCTGTATCAGTCATTAACACAATAGCTACACCGGAAGCCAATTCAGCTTCTCCTTACAACCTTCAGAACGGATTGAACCACTCGGTGGGAATTTCTTATCCCAAGCCGATCAACGATTACCTTACGATTACGCCAAGTCTGACTTATTCTAAAATGTATTATGATAAGGGGTCCAATGATGGTCGCAGGGACACCACTTATGTTGCTGGATTTACTGCAGCCTACAAAGTCAATGAATGGATGAATATTTCTGGGCTTGCTAACTATACCAGTAAGGAAACCAATGGAAATTTATCTCCTGAGTTTAAGGACTTTGTTGGAGGTGTGAGTGTTGGTTTTAGCCACGGATTTTAGGCAAAGATTATGAGAATGCCTCCAATTGGCATTTTTTCTTTGGTTTACTTGTGTTGGTTGTTCTCCCTTATTTCTTGCCGGTCGGATAATCAAAATACTATTACCCTGAAAGAAGCTAATTTGCTGCTAGAACAGGCACAATTAGACTTGGCTGCCCACAATTATACCGATGCACTCAATGGGTTTGAATCTGCTTTGAATTATTTTGAAAAAACTGGTTCTGATTCCTTAAAAATTGATGAGCTAAAATCTCTAATCAGACAAACAAAAGCAATTTCTCTAGTTAATCACTTTCGCCCCCTGCATCAAAACGAGGATAAAATAAATCAACCTAATTTACTTCCATTGACTTTGGAGGATAAGGATTTTGAAGTGTTACAGGTAGTAGGAAACCCTGCAGTGAGTCGGAAATGGACGAGTCGTACACTTAAGGAAACTGGAGAGTTTGTGGGTAAAGGAAGAAAATTTACTCTAACCTCCAAAGACGGCGTTGAATTGCTATTGGAGAATGAAAATGAAAATAGGGTACGGGCGATTGGTCCTGCTGGCTTTACTGTACAAGATTCAAATGTAATAGAGCTTACTTCAGGAAGCTATTTGGTTACCGGAAAGAAATTAGCTAAAAGTGGATGGAATATTTTCTATCCTATTGGTGAGGTTGTTCTGAGGTCAGACGATGATTTTGTTATCTTGATTGAAACCACGACCAATGGTGGTTGTAAGATCATCAACTTGGTAGGAGAGGTTGGATTGTTTATGAATAAACAATCACAGCAAACTCTCTATCCAGGAGAGCTTGTTTTTTTGATGACCCATGAATTTAGTGTAAAAATGAATATCGAGCTTTCTACTTTTATTGCCACAGCAAAGATATTTTCTGCTTTTGAATTTCCACCCAAGAGGCACAGGAAAATCAGGCAAGAGGCACTGATACAGGCTTTACGGACAAAGAGACATTACCGAGCCTTAGTCGGGGATGCGAAAACACTGAATGATTTTGAAGTAAAGATTCTTGAGGAAGAAAAAATTCAGGATTAATGAGGTTACCAACTTGTGGGGTTGACCCACTTGGTCACAATCATGAGTCTACTTACTTGCAGTAATCAAAGTTAAATCAATGCGTATCTCCATAATTCCATTCATATTATTTTACTCCCTGATCCCGCTGTTCTTTCCTCTTTGGGCAAGCAGTGAAAGGAACATCAAAATTGAAGAACATTATCGTGCCGGTTACGAACTTGCTGAAAGTAAAGAATTTCCTCGAGCTTTATTGGAACTCAATCTTGCCATGCGGTATATGAGGCATTTCCCAAATCATCCAGATCGTAAAAAAGTGGAGGATTTAATAGAAAGTACAAAGGAAAGGATGGTGGTGGAGAGGTACAGGCAACATAATCAATCTTCTGTCAAAAGAGATGACCATTTATTACCTATCAAATTTGAACCTGACCATTTTCGAATCAAACAAATCTATGGTAAGGTTTATATTCGGAAAATTTGGAAGGATAGAGAAAATATAAGCGAGAAGGAATACATAGGCGAGGGTAGGCAAGTTACTGTACTTCCTAATGCGGGTATAGAGATTGAAGAATCGCGTAGCCTGAACTTTATCATACGCAGTGTGGATGCGGCTGGTTTTTCATTAGTGTCTTCCAATACCATACAATTACATTCAGGTTCGATGTCCCTATGCGCAACGCGGCCGGGTTCGAAAATAAAGGTTCAATCAAACAAGGAAGACCTTACAGTATCTAGTAATCAGCCGTTTGCTTTATTTTTAGAGGTAGGAATGAATGGTGGCTTACATGCCACCTCGCTACTTGGTAAAATTACGCTCAATGGAATGAGTTCTAAACAGGACATCTTACCGGGTGAAAGCATGATCTCTTCATTGCAAAGGTTTGATCATGGAAGAGTGGTCGACCTCGGAGCTCATAGTTTGAAATCAAAACTCCTTGGTGGGTTCAAGCAACCCCCTGTTTTTTACTCACAACTTGTACAGCAGGCCCGTATGCAAATGCGGCACTCAAAAAGTTTTTAAGTTAAAATTACGGTCATAATTTGAAAAAAAGAATACTTAATCAAACGACCGTTGTTACCTTTGTTTTCTTTTTCCTTTTATTCGGGTGCTTTTCCAATCATTACGAGAGAACCGAAGACTTCCAGTTCCTTTGGAAAGTAGGCGATTTACCAAAGGCTGAATTGGAGGCTCAAAGACTTGCCCAAAGTGGTCCTAAAAGGGATAGAATGCTCTACTATTTGGAACAAGGTAGTGTTGCCCGTATGCAAGGAAGCACTCATTCCAGCATCGTTGCACTCCAGGCAGCTTCTAGGGAATATGAAAGGTGGTATGGTTCGCACTTGAGAACTGAAACTCGGGTTTCAGAAGAATTCTTATCTATCGTAAGTTCCCCAGAAACAAAGCCCTATAAATCCAGAATTTATGAGCGTGCTATGTTACGAATGTATCAGGCCCATAATTATCTTCTTGCAGGAGAGAAAGGATTGGCCCGGGCAGCAATATTTAAAACCCGGCAAGCGATCGAAGATGCAAAAGATCTATGGCGGGAGGAGTTGAAAAGAGCACATGAAGAAAATCAAAAGAGAAAAATTAACCTAGAAAAGACCCTCACTCACTTAAAATCATCTGTTCAATATTCTGAGCAGATGGAAAAGGTAAGAAGTTTGGTCCCGCCCAACTTTCCCAAGTTTGTAAATCCTGCGACCCTTTACTTTGAGGCTCTTTATTTTTTACATGGAGGAAGTCAGCAGGAAGACTTTAATAAAGCCGAATATTCCCTTCGATTGCTAGCCTCTCTATTTCCTGATAACAGATGGATTCAGGAAGATTACAGATTAGCCAAGCAGAGTGCTAAGCCATCAGTTTCCTCTACCTATGTTTTTATGGAAACGGGACGTGCACCTGTGCGTGTTGAAAAAAGGATTGATCTTCCTATCTTTTTCTTTTCCTCAACCAGTCGAATACCTTACTTAGGAATCGCCCTACCAACGCTCAAAATAAATGATCATTTTTTGCAGAATCTTGATGTTTTTCATACTCGGGATATATCCAAACTCCAGACAACCAAGCCTCTCTCAGATATTGACTCTATTGTTGCACAAGAATTTGAGCACTTTTACGACCTTGAACTTGCACAAGCTATTGCCGGGGGAATCGCCAAGGGGGGGATTCAATATTTAGCGACTAATTCTGTGCGTGGAGAAAGCGATTTAACCAAATCTGTCGTGGGTGCTGGAGTGGGTATGTTATCCCAGTTAAATACTCGGGCAGATTTGCGCAGTTGGAGTACATTACCCAAACAGATAAGGTTTTGTAAAATAGATACCCCAAGCGATAGAAAGTTGACCTTGCGTGGAACAGGTACGAATTTATCTACTGTCGTGAATTTAAAAAAAGGAAAGACACAGTTGGTATGGGTTCGCAGCGTCTCTGAATTTACACCTTTAAGGGTTGTGGGAGTATGTAACTTGTCTCAGATATAAGATTTATGAAATTTAAGGTTATAACATTTCACTTAAGCTTTCTTTGTTTTATTCAATTTTCCTGTTCTCATGGAACTCTTAGCACCCCTAATCACTCAACAGACAAGGCCCAAGCAGACAGCCAAATACGAGTCGGAGAAAAAATAGAGTTGGGTGGTGGTTTACGCCATGTGTTGCAAGTTGGCCGTGTCATCCAATCCGCAACGAAGTCTGGAGTGTTACGCACCCAAGTTGAAATCAAAAATACTTCTTCTAAAGAAGTTCGGTTTTCTTATAAATTCGAGTGGTTGGATATGGATGGCTTGTTAGTTAACAACACTGCGTTGGTTTGGAGTTCCCTGCTGGTTAGGGCAGGGGAATCAAAAATGATTCAATCCACGAGTACGATGGATAATATTTCTGGTTTCATACTTAAGATACAACCTGCCAAAAAATTATGAATTATTACTTGGTCAACTTTTTACTATCCATTTCATTTCTTTTTTGTTCATGCAGTGAGCGCAGACCAGTCGGGCGGGCTGCAGATGCTCGCTACCTAGAGGATGGCAGCAATAAGGGCTTGGTTAACTTAGATAAGATAAACGCTCAGGATTTTTCACGGGCTGCTAATCAATTAGTGGCTGATTTACTTGCAAGTGGAAGTTTGGATGAAGCACCATCTCAGCCAGTTATTCTACATATTGGTGAAATTCGTAATGATACCCAGACTTACTTCGATACCGATTTATTGTTGCAGGGCATGAAGAGGGACTTACTCGCCAGTAAGCGGATAAGAATTTCTACGACCTCTGGTCCGAGGCAGAAAATTTCGGACTCCTATGCTAAATCTGTAAGAGCAGAACTTGGTGCCGGTGGGGATTCCCAAATTACTCGTCCGCGACCATACTTTTCATTATCTGGCAAAATCATTGAAGAAACCTCACGAGTTGAAAAAGTGACTCAGAAGGATTTTTACTTTTTACTCACCTTAACTGAGCTTAATGGAGGAACTGGAGTGTGGTTCGGGCGTGAACTTATTACCAAGCAGGGAAGGCGGGGCGCTATC
>Ga0181557_1003669_pt1 | contig 14840 bp, 7 predicted proteins | sample 011ome_23_FD_148632 | JGI IMG/M metagenome (GOLD analysis project Ga0181557, IMG submission 148632) | Coastal salt marsh microbial communities from the Groves Creek Marsh, Skidaway Island, Georgia - 011506CT metaG (spades assembly) | ecosystem: Environmental > Aquatic > Marine > Intertidal zone >... | reverse complement strand
AAAATCGGCCTCAACGGTATCCAACCGACTATCATGATCAACTAACGAAGCGTCATGGGCATTCAAAGTGGACTTGTGGTCTACAAATGAAGTATCATGGGCATCAAGTCGGGTCTTGTGGACGGCCAGCGAGGCATCGGCGTTATCAAGACGGGTCTTGTGGACGGCCAAAGAAGCATCGGCAGTGTCAATACGGGTCTTATGAACGGCCAATGAAGCATCGGCAGTGTCAAGACGGGTCTTGTGGACGGCCAAAGAAGCATCGGCAGTGTCAAGACGGGTCTTGTGGACGGCCAATGAGGCATCGGCTGTGTCAAGACGGGTCTTGTGGACGGCCAAAGAAGCATCGGCAGTGTCAATACGGGTCTTGTGCACAGCCAAAGAAGCATCGGCAGTGTCAATACGGGTCTTATGAACGGCCAAAGAAGCATCGGCAGTGTCAAGACGGGTCTTGTGGACGGCCAAAGAAGCATCGGCAGTGTCAATACGGGTCTTGTGGACGGCCAAAGAAGCATCGGCAGTGTCAATACGGGTCTTGTGAACGGCCAATGAGGCATCGGCTGTGTCAATACGGGTCTTGTGCACAGCCAAAGAAGCATCAGCGATGTCAAGACGCCCCTTTTGGACAGTCAAAGAAACATCATGAATGTTCAGGGTAGTCTTATGGTCAGCAAGAGAAGCATCATGACTATCAAGCCGTCCAGATTGAGTCAATAAATCTGTCGTATGGGTATTGATAGAGGTTCTTATGTTATTGATAGAGCTATCCACATTTGTCAACTTAGCTGTGATAGTTGTAATTGAGACATCAATCGTTGATATTTTCGTATTAATATTTGTTATTGCTGCAGTATTTGTATTAAGTTTTGACTTATGATCCACCAATGATAAATCATGTGCATCAATCTCATCCTCAGCATCAGTCATACGAAGTTCAAGTGCATCAACAGACGCATCAACAATATTTAATTGCGAAGACATGTTCAACACAAAGGAGGCATCGCCATTAATAGCGTCGGATAACTCTTTCAGGGTATCCAATGCCTCAGGTGCGCTATCCAAGACAGCATTGATTGCACTACTGATGCTTGCATCAACATAAGACTTGGTGGCATAATTGGTCTCAATTGCATCAATTGAAGCATTGATATCAGTGATATCGTCATCGATGCCATTAAGACGGGTGACATTACCACTTACGCTGGTAATGGTGGCATATTTGGTGGAGATATCTACACCATTTTCGTAGAGAGTTGTACCATAGACATTGACACCAGAAATATCAGCAGTGGCATACACATTCGTAGCAGACACATCTTGCGACGCATACACATTTACGGGGTTCACGTCTCCAGATACATCTACGCTGGTTGCGGTAATCTCACTTACATTCATTGTGGTGCTGAGTTTTACCTTTGCAACACCACCACCAAGATCTTCCACGGCAAAACCATCATCTTCGTCGAATCGGATGGCACTTACCGTGTTTACCGAATCAGCCACATTGCCTGATGTGTCTACCACCGATACGACAAGATCAGGGGTCATGTCAGCAATTGCTGATCGTGGAATGGAACCGGCGGGGTAATTCGCACTTAAATCTCCGCGAATCACTACGTTTCCACTAACCTCAAGGTTTGATTCCATAGATACATCACCTGCCATAATCACGCCTGATTTTAAGGTGGTTTCGCCGGTGATAACAGCAATCCCGGAAATGTCCAAATTTTCAGTGGCATTGATATCACCAGTTACATAAACATCGCCATTAAGACGAGACGTACCAGCAACATCAAGATCGCCGTTAAGGCTCACATCATCACCAACAGACAATTTGCTGTTCATACTCACATCACCCACAACATCGAATGTACCACCTACAGTAGTATCACTGGTAACATCCAGTGTACTGGATAAGGTTGCTGCTCCGGTCACATCCAATGTGCTCGTCAAGGTTGCTGCGCCAGTCACATCCAATGTGCTTGACAAGGTTGACGCGCCTTGGACGGTGAGCGTGCTGCCAACCGTTGCGTTGGTGGCAACTCGTAAATTGCTATTGATGGAGGCATCGCCGTCAACCACGATATTCTGTGCAAATGACACATCACCGCCGTCTTTCACAATCATAACCATGTCGGCATCATCGTAAAATTCAGCTATGGGTCGATCAATGCCGTGCTGACGCGCGATTAACGCGGGCCCAGTGCCGTCATTAGAAATATCAAACTGTTGCGTCACTGTCACCTGCGTATCCGTCTGGATAAATTCTCCCAAAAAGCTGATGGAACCGTCCACCACCAGGTTTGAACTCATCTTCACCGTATCGCGGAAGATGGATGCCCCGGAAACATCCAGAACATTATCCGGAGTAGTAGAAAGACCATAACCAACCTTGACGACATCCTCATCTGTAGAAATAACGTGTCGCTCGGTTGACCCCACGGCGGCAGGGGTAATGGTAATTGCACCTGCATCACTCACTGACAGCCCGGTATCATCACCTGTTGACGAATTGATAAAATGTACCGTGTCCTGCGTTACATAAAGGGAACCAAATGGATTATCGGGAGAGCCAAGATCTACGTTGCTGTTGTCAGCCACCATAGTTTTCGTCAGCTTTACGACATTGCCTGATGCTTCAAATCCAGCAGTTCGTTCAGTAAGATCCGTCAATCTTGTCTGAACATTTTCGGATAAGTCGCGCAAATAAATAAATTTGCTTAGGGAAATATCGTAACGAGTCGATATCCCATCGTGCACTCGCATCTCGGTGGACCGAATACTAAATTTCGGCGTGACATCATCATTCTGGTCATACAGATTGATAGAATTGTCGCTTCTTACGTAGACACCACCACAGATGTCCAAAAAGCCTCGGACATAACTCTGCCGAAACTTGTTAGCATTGTTCGAAGCGTCCAACCAACGAGACATCTCGCTTCTTATATAATATGCAGTCAAATTATGATTTTCATTTATACATACATGTTTTGTCAATGTATAAATTAGAACTGATACATGGCACCACTTTGCTTTATGTCGCCCATTACATCAAGCACCACGCCGTCACCGTCAGAGAGGGTGGGTGCGTATAATGTGTATACATTCGTGCATCCAGTCTGTACGTCCCCTGCAGTATAAGTTGATGGCGTCGTGTCGGCAATAACGCTGTATAATCCGCCTCCAGTTTTATGTATGTCGATGGGTTTGCTGTTGGGTCCTATAATTGCGTCGGTAGATCCATTGCCATTGAATTCATTTGGGTCCTCACGCGTCCAGTACGAAAGTGTCTCTAATTTTGTTTTTCCGGCATAGTGTGTAAGCATGATGTCTTCTCCTACAATCACAATTTCGTCCAATAGGCTACCTGAACTACTTGTGATTTCGACACCTCTCAATACCGGTGCGGTTCCAAGCATGGAGGGTATATCGCTCACCGTAATATCATGCCAGGTGACCCCTGCGTCAAGCGTATAGGTAATGACATTATCACCGGCCATGATGAAATAGTTGGCGTCGCCTTTGTAAATACCATAATATGCTGTCCCGGACCGTAAATTCGTATATGTCAGTCGAGCAGTTGATGTTGACCCTTGTGTATCGTCATAACCTAAAATATGCACGCCATTGTCGCACATTAAGTACATTTTTTCACCAACGGTAAATGAATTATGTATCGTGATATTTGATAACTGTGTTTGGGTATATATGTGATTAATGATAGGACGTCCTATGTCATACGATAAGCTGGTTGCATAAAATATGGATGGCGGTGTGCCAGTTGTGTTGCTAACTTCACCGGTAGGAGTATTAAAATCTAATCCGCGAATTTTATTACCCGTATTCGCCGTTTCCTGTAAAAGCATAAACAAATGGCCACCGAAATTTGCATTTTCAACATATTTATAATCTGCACCGGCGGACAGATCAAGGATAGTCATTTGGTAAGGAGAACCATTACGCCAACTGCCATTTTTCGAATTGTAATAGAAAAATTTATTATCCTCGTATGCAGCAATTTTTAAGATATGATCAACGGTAGTCGTAATATCAATGCGTTTTTTGACATGCAAAGGAGAACTAACAGACATAAAACTTGTACTTTGACCCAAAGCATCAAGCTGATGAAACATCCATGGTCCTATTCCATAGTTTGTATTTTCGTAAATCCCAAACACGCTATCCCCTTGGGTATTTTTAAATGTAGGGCCTCCCGCAAAGTATTTCACTTTGCTGAGATTGGGATCAGTAATCGCGGGGTCAAAATCAGAAATGATGCGGCCTGCAATCGCATCGAGCGACGATGACAAAATGTGTTCACTGTGACCCACGCGCGTTTTTCCATTCAATGTAATGCTGTAACTGGGGTCAGGGTTATACGTATGGATTCCGGATCGTACATAATTATAGCATATGTCCTCGGCGTTGTTAACAAATACGTATGAAGGACGGGTTGTACCATTGGCGGTGCGGCTTGATAAGATGCCAAATGCACATGCGTCGTCACTGGGGAACATACCGCCGCCGAATCCGGCACCTACGCCCGTTTGTGTTGTGGCCGTGATGAAGGTGTTTGCGCACGCATCTCCCACATACCCTGAAGTCATGCTTAGCGTTGTCCCGGTAACACCGGATAGATCATATGCTTGTGGATAAAATGGCGAGTGCGCGCTGTCGCTAAACCCAATAAGAGGAGCCTGGAAGGACATGCGAACCAGTTGTGCTGTCGTACAAATGGCGGCGAGGGACGCGGCTCCACCCTCCACGGTTTGTGCGCCATTAAAAAACTCGATGGAGGAATTTGTATCCGTGGTGGTTGCGACAATACCGCGGTCATTTACATTACGTGCAATTACCGTTTTCGCTTGAGTATCAGACGAACTTACGATAAAGTTATATGGTATTCCTGTGCGACCAACAATTTCAAATGTGCCGTCTGGGGTCGTGGTATTCAGACCGATCCCATTCGTACCGCCCGATAGATAATCGGTACCGTTTGTACCGAGATACAGCTGATTTCTTAAGAAGGCGTCCATATGAACACTCATCACGCTTGTTGATACCTCAAAACGTGGTGAGTTATCTGGAACAGGGTTTTTTATTAATAGGTTTCCAGATCCGATAATATCGCCACCAACATTGATGTCAGCAAGCACTTCGAATTCACCTGAGTACTTTTGGCGCAGTAAAAGTTCGTCAGCGACAATAACCCCGGCTCTAAATTTATTTACGGTATCAGTCATAAGCGTCCCGCCATATTGTTTCCAAGAATTATTAGACATGTATATACATACGGGGGCATTTTATAACAGCATTAATACGGTAAAAATATATACTATGTAATTAATCTTGCATGTCTTTCACGGTCTGTGCGTTCCAGAAATCGGTGATTTTGTTGCGTCCCATGTTCATCGAGATGAGCTTCACGTTAGGTTTTCTGGTTTTCTTGGGCTTTGGCGGTTCTGCATGAGCGGGTTCTGGAGGACGCACCTTACTTGTGTCGGTGCATGTACTGTAAAATTCCTTCACCACGGGATTCGCGCGAATCTTGGTGGGGTCAAACCCGGTTAGGAAGAGTCCTTCCAGACTTCGTATGCGCGACAGTGCTACGTAGGTTTGTCCATACTCGAACACATGGGATCCAATGTCCACTGTGGCCGCGTCCAACGTGGTACCCTGGACTTTGTGCACGGTAATGGCCCATGCCCAGATAAGCGGGTACTGTCCGATACCAACTGACGGGAAGAACTCGCTCTGCCAGCAATTCCGCTCTATCTTCATAATGAGCCCGTTGTCAAATTTCACAACCGGGTCGGGTGGCGTGTTTGATTCGGCGGCAGCGGGCGACATGTCAAAGCTAATTACCGTGCCCTGGGAACCGTTACATATGCCCTTTTTCAGGTCAATGTTCTTGACGCACATCACCCGTGACCCCTTTTTCAGGGGTAAGAGATGCTGTATTGGCGCGCTGTTCAAGAGGCTCTTGATCTCAATCTCCCGCTGCACGTCGGTCATGAGTTTGCAGCGGTAACGCATACTCGTGTCAAAGGGCTCTCCATTAACGGCGTCCAGTGTCTTGTATACCTGCACCGCATACGTGTACCCCGGATGCTCCTTGTCAATGGCGTCGTACATGCGCTGGTTCTCGCGTTCGACGCTGTTCTTGCGCGGGAATATCTTGACGTGCGATGCATCGCTTTCAACGAGCCGTTTGCGCAGCTCCGCTTCGCCTTCCTCGTCCAATTCTCCCTCACGAATCTGCAACAGGATGTTTTTGTAGAGAGGATCACTCTGTCTGAACACAGTGTTGAGAAGAATATGCTCGCTTGGCGCAAACGTCATATCCCAATGTTCCGATTGGAAGCAGAATTGGGCGGATTCGGGATCATCCTCGCCGGTAGCCACTGGAGGCAGCTGGTAGAAGTCCCCTACCATGACCACTTGCATACCCCCAAATGGCTTGTCGCTGCGGCGCAGCCGTTTTCCCACGGCGTTGAGCAGGTCAAACACCTTTCGCGACATCATGGATACCTCATCTACAATGAGGATTCCCGTTTTTCTCCACGATTTTCCGTAATACCTGCTCTTGGCTACGTCGTTGCAGGTTTCCTCAATCGTTTTGTTGCCCAGCTTGATGCCGCTCCAGGAGTGGATCGTCTTGGCACCGCATTTCAGCAAAAGGGCCGCACAGCCGGTCATTGCGCATACCTGGATCGGTTTGGACGCCTCGTTCACAAACTGTTTGATGAGCTCGGTTTTTCCGGTGCCGCCAGGGCCGCTGATAAACAGGTTGGAGCCACCTTTAAATAGCTCGAGTGCACGGGTCTGTTCTTCGGATAGTTTCATACTTGTGATTGCATAAACCCTTGTTTGTGCAATCGTTCAATTTTACTTGTGAGTGATTTTCAGAGAAAACGAGAAATCCAGTCCATTAAGGTCAATCTTGCGATCAAACTCGTCGAGCAATTGAACATTGAACCGCTTGATATCGCACTTTCCGTCGTAGCGGCGGGTATCGCTCAACAAAAATCCGTTCTTGTCGTTTGCAGGGAACATGGTGGCGAACCCATGAGTAGCGCGGTCCACGATGATCTTGGCAATCACATTATTGCTTGTGCGAGAACGGGCCATTGCGGTAAGAAACGAGTTGCGTTTCGTCTGAGAGTACTCATCCAGGTACAGATAGAGCACACGCGGACGGGTGAGATCGTAAAAGTTTTCTGCAGTGGCCACGGGGAAATTCATGGAGTTCAGGGGAAGAGATGGGTCAGCGGTATCATAAGTGAGGCCGGTAAATCCCAGCATCCAGCCAAATTTCCCCTTGAAGTTGTACTTGTCAAAGTTGCCGGTTGAGTCAACGGCAAAGTTCACAATGTAGTTGTAAGTATTATTGTTATCCACATTGTTCACATAGAAATTGGCGCGGTTGTTATCAAATGCAAATTCAAGACGGTCGTATCCTACAGGAAGGGCATTATCGATGGCAATGTTAATTGCAGTAACAAGGTCTCCGATGGTTGCATAGTCGCCCTCGGGTACGGTCACGGTATAGGTGGATTGTTCCACGGTGTTCAGAAACGATCGAATCGTAAAGTATGAGTTCCCCAGAGCGCTGCTTACGTTGTAGTACGATATAGGCATTTCCACATTTTCCACCTCAATGGACTGGACCTGGTTCACTGGCTCGGGCAAGGTCACCATGAAATCAACGGGTCCGTCGGCGACTGAGTCGTAATCGTCGCGGAACTTGCTGTCGATATTTATATATTTCACATGGGTTTCCTGACTCACGTTCGTCATGACCATATGGCTGGCATATTGGTCAACTTTCGGCCCCATTGTGAGGTCATCTGCGTTGAAGTATCTTGACATATATACTCTAACTTGTTATTTTTTTGCACCTACGGACGAAAAATTGACAGCATCCGCGGCTGTAAGACTGATAATCAAAATATGTTTACTTGCAAGTATTGTGGACGCGAGTTCAAAAACAAAACCGGTCACGAGCGGCATCATGCATTTTGCGAATTCCAGTCCACTTGCGATACGGACGGCGATCCGGAGATGGCGCACCCGCCGATCCACGTGATGTTCGGGTTTATGAAGGAGATGATGTACAAGATACAGTGCCTGGAACGGGACAACCAGCGGCTCCGGCAGCACATGTACAGGAGCGCCCGTAAGATAGACGCGGTAAAATGGCTAAACATCCATGTAACGGATCCCATTCACATTCGTGACTGGCTCGGCAACATTGACTATGCTGACTATATCGATGTCGCTGTTTCGCAGGGGCTTCATGTTGCGCTACGTCAGATCATTGAGCACTATATTGAGTCCTGTCCAATCAAGACGATGCAAACAAAGCGCAATGTGTATTATGTGTATGAAGACAAATGGGTGACGTATACGCCGGCGAAGATAAAAAAGTTGCTACAGCAAATGACCGACGATCTCGCCACAACCTTTCAAGAAAATCATACGCTCCCTCTGGACGCCGATGAAGAGACAGTGAACCACTACATGAGTCGCTTGGACCGCGTTCTCGGAAGCAGCAAGGATGACCGCATGTATCCCGCTCTGTGCACACTTTGGCACGACCGTTCAGTTACTGATATTGCGTAACGTAAAATTGATCTCGGCCCCCTTTTTTATCGAGGCAAAAAGTATGGATCCCCCAACGTATCTCGCCAACAAAAACAAGCACCCCCGTGACGAATTCATCACGTTTGATGAAGGGCCGCACATTTACACCGTACATGGCGACAGTTCCTTTACCTCATGTACCACATGGGTGCATTCGCACTTTGAACATTTTGATGCTGAAGCAACCGTGGCCAAGATTTTGGTGAGCCGAAAGCGCAGCGATCCCAATTACAAGTACTACAACATGACCCGCGAGGAAATTCTGGCCATGTGGGATGCAAAGAGGGATGCGGCGTCGGCAGCAGGGACGAAAATGCACTATGATATTGAGTGTTACTACAACGAAATAGAGGTCAAAAATGACTCTGTGGAGTTTGAATACTTCAACCGCTTCGTCAAAGACTTTCCCGAGCTCAAGGCCTACCGCACTGAGTGGATGGTGTACTACGAGGAACTCAAGTTGTCTGGATCAATCGACATGGTGTTCGAGCTCCCCGACGGAAGCCTGCAAATCTATGACTGGAAACGGTGTGAGGAAATCGTGCATGAGCCTCATTTCCCCAAATTTTCGACAACCCCCTGTGTAAAACACCTACCTGACTCCAACTTTTGGCACTACTCGCTCCAGCTCAACATCTATCGTGGGATTCTTGAGCGTAAATATGGGAAGAAAATCAGCGGCCTTTATCTGGTATGCCTGCACCCCAATAATATGTACAAGACCTATGACCGTATCCCCGTCCCGTTTCTCGACAAGGAAATCGAGGATTTGTTCGCATTACGAGCAACGCAAGTTGCGGAAAAATAACATAAAACTCTTTATCGGATATTGTTAATGAACTTGCTACGTTTTTTTCAATGTTTTTCCAAGCCTCCGCCGCCCCCGCCGGCAAAATCAAAGGAGGAGCTCCTGATTGACACCCAAAAGGAGTTGTTTGTGGCGATACCCAACGAAGCGGCCTCGAATACCGGGATTGAGTCTGAGTTTTACGATTCTGCGAAATACAACGCCAGCATGAATGACGCGAAGAATGCCATAGAGATACGCTGGCGGTCCAATATTATGCATAGTACTAAATATGGGTCGGTGTTTATGCATTATGATGCATACAAACAGGGGTTTTCATACTACAGTGACAAGAATGTACCCCAAAAAGTACTCAGTGCAATTGCGGTTGATTATGTTATACGGTACAAATGTCGAGATTTCTTCATGGACGAGGGGTACTACCCAGAGGACGTGAAAAACCCGCTTATGGACATGTATTTTCCGGTGGAAGAAAAGCAAAAGGTGGCTCGCCTAACAGGAGGCCCGTTTATTAAACGAAACGCGGCGTCTCAAAATAAGGAGAACGAATCCAAAAAGGGCAAAAAGGGCCCGAAAAAGTCAAAAAAGGCATTGGCGGCTGAAAAAGAGGCTGAAGAAAAGCGCAAAGAAGAACAAGAGCGAGCGAAAAAAGAGGCGCGCATGCGCAAGAACAAGTTTATTTACATGGGGATTATTCGCAATATGGAGCTCTTAAAAAAGCCCCCTCGCACAGTGCGCATAGAGACGGATATAAATTTTTCAGGGGGGTGGAATGAATTCAAGAAGAAGCATTCGACGGCTTCCTCTCCTCCTTCTTCGTCTTCCAGCGCTTAAACCCGATGCTCTTTTCAATGTGAAAGGTACAGCCTAAATGATCCTTGGCTATTTCGAAACCCTGACGCTCCTTTTCAGTAAGGCTATCAACGTACTCTTTTATTTCTCCGGTATATGACATATTATTTGCGATGTGCATATAATATGTTTGCTCTCAATTTTATGGTTTAAACCAAGGCACTTCCTTAAACCACCGGGACCCTGCAAACAGCTGTAGGAACAGTGAATGTATCATTATTGATACAGGTACGGCTTAGAATACTGATAAATTCACTCTGCTTGATCGAGCTGTACTCGCTTTCGTCCTTGTTAATATTGCAAATCTTGGTGCCTAACTGCGCATTGTAGGTAGGACAATTATTGACATAGGTTGGCGGATTCACGCAATTGATAGTCTCGTTAATGGCCTTTTTTGCAACATACTTCGTATATGCCGATTGCGTATTTTCATTTTGCGTATTATCGGGCTTTACGGTCGTATCTGCGCCGGCAATAATACACTGGAATGTTTTGCTTATATATCCATTCGTGTTGATGGAGCTTGTTTTCACAACACTGCTGTCATTAAGGCAGCAAATATTGGGGGAAACAATGCTGTTCTTATATGTATCGCAACATCCACCGTGACCTCGGGGGACATTGGACTTCATCGGCGTGAATGAAAGCGCACGACCGTGGGATGTTTGGCCTACGTACCCCTGGTTACGACGTGTTCCGTTAAGCGAAAATCCAATAGTTGAGACACTTGCATTGTTATATTTTGCACTTGTTTTACGTTTAAGAGCCACTACTGACATGGTATATATAACTCCCATATATTTTGGTGATGTTAGAACTGATAAATTGTACCGTCCACATGCAAATCGTTCATAGCAGTGATGTTATTTGCACTCAAGTCAGTTGCAATATCCACGCGACTACTAAACGATGCATCTAATGCGCTCAAATTTGCAGTTATTGTTGTTACATCATTGAATGTGGCTGTGCTCGCTGCAGTCAATGCAGCGTTCATTTTTACTATACCATCGAAAGTGGATGCACCTGAAACATTAAATGTACCTTTCACTGACTGATTTCCTTCTACACGCAGGTTGTATGCCATAGATACGTCTCCCCCATCCTTGATAATAAGTGCCAAATTCGCATCATCATAAAATGTGGCTACTGGTTGAGCCCCGTGTTGTGTAACAATAAGCGCAGGACCAGTACCAATATTCGATATATCAAGTTGATCGGTAACTCGAACATTGGTATCAGTTTTAATCATATCACCATTAAAGTTAAACGATCCGTCTATTGTCAAATTTGCCTTGATGGTAATAAAATCACCAGTGGGTTCAATGATCATGTCACCAGTCGTTGTGCTAATTGTGTTACCGGTTATGGATATGTTCCCTCCGGTGAGAGTTTGGGCCGATAAATCACCTACAACAAGCATATTGTTGTTAAAATGGCTCTTGCCGCCCACGGCAAAGTCGTATTCAACGCCCGGTAATGAGTTGACACCCAGTTTTAAACCGTAAGATACATTATTATTTGTCAAGTCGGTAGCTTGTGTCTGAAATGCAATAAATTTATTTGGGTCTCCTCTTGCACGATATATGTACCCTGATGATTTGTTACCGTCAATCGATAATTCTCCATCAGTACCAGAAGTATTGTAACCCATCATGACCATCTCGTCTTTATAATAATTGCCGTCTGTATTCCAGAAGCGCTGAAACACTGAATACTGTCTGTTATTAACATTATAATAGTTGGTGATATTGGTACTGTTGACCCAGTTAGAAACGTAATTTGAAGGGTGTATACCTTTGAATTCTGTGGCGTTTACAGTAAACCTTGTATCGGGGTCCAATGTGCTTCCTTCATAATTATTTTGATGAACCCGTAAGTACGCTTTCGCGTCCGCTATAAAAAACTCAATTCCTTCGGGTGCCTGACCCATAGCGTCCTTTTGCACACCAATGGTTAGAGTGCCACCTAAGTCCGCATCGCCTCTTCTATCTGTAAACTGGATGTACCCATAGTCGGCTGTATCCCATACAGATTTGAACACAATGGAGTTCTGTCCGCCGTTGTCGTTGGTAGTGTGTGATAGCGTAATGGTCCCACCGGTGGCCGACGCAGCGGTGCCTGTACCGGCCTCGTTGATGGTGAGGGTATTGCTCATGGTGGTGACACCGGTCACGCCCAATGTGCTGCTGAGGGTGGTGGCCCCGGTCACCCCAAGGGTGCCATCGATGTTCGCATTGCGTGTCACATGAAGATCGCCCTCTACAGTAGCTTTAATGACGGATGATGCCAATGACTGCAGCGTTAGACTACCGCCGTCCGGTGCATACGGTAAAAATTTAAACGCTTTTGAGGGACTACCTCCGGCTCCATAATAAAATATTGAACCTTCACGGTCTGTTGCTGATGTTCCATTATTTACGAAATCAATCCACGATAACTTCTCGGAGTTATTACTGACAATTTGCATGTTGGCATATTCATTAATAATATTGTTAATAGTGTTCACGTATTTTCCGATGTATATCCCCGCGGGGCTGGTGGTGTTGTTATAATTAGTGGAAACACCAGTGAAAATACCCGCGCCGCCCACCGTGAGGTCTCCTGTGACAGTGGTGGCCCCGGTCACCCCGAGGGTGCCATCGATTTCCGCATTGCGTGTCACATCAAGATCGCCCTGTAGAGTGGCTTTAATGACGGATGATCCCAATGACTGCAGCGTTAGAGTACCACCGGTGTGTCCATAAGGGTGAATTACAAACGATTTTGAGGGGTCAGTGGTAGTACCTCCGGCTCCATAATAAGCTATTCGGCCTTCAAAGTCCTGATAGTTATCATCCCCGGTAGGATTAATAGTGCCAGTATTTGTGAAATCAATCAACGATTTCTTGTAAACATTATTACTGACAATTTGCATGTTGGCATATTCGTTCGACTCCGACACGTATTTTCCGATGTATACCCCCGCGGGGCTGGTGGTGTGGTTATAACCAGTGGAAGCACCAGTGAAAATACCTGCGCCACCCACCGTGAGGTCTCCTGTGACGGTGACGTCGTTGCCGAAGTAGCTCTTGCCGCCCACTGCGAAGTCGTAGATATATCCAGGTACCGCGTTCACGCCCAGTCTCATACCATTGACTGTAGCGCCGTCACTGTATCGCAGTCCGCGTGTCTGGAACGAAATGAATTTATTTGGTGCACCTTTCGAACGGTACATGTATCCGTAAGATAAGTTGCCGTCAGGGTTGACACCGGAACCATTGCCTGCATTGTATCCCACCAAGGCCATATCATGAATGTCTAACTGCGTGTGTTTGAAATACTGGTACATCGTATAACGATTGGTATCGTTCACTGTATCATAGTAATCCAAGGTTGTACTCCAGTGAGTGTTAAGATTATATGCTCGGGGATCAATACCATTCACCTCGGTAGCATCTGTCGTAAATATCGAACCTTTTACTGCCCCCGTGGAGTCTGACCAACCTTGCATGGTTGCATACGTACCCGCAACAGTAAGTTGCAATGTTTCATTATAATTTATAGTAGACAGTATTGTCGTGTCATCTTGAATACCAATAGTCAGTATGCCGTTTTGGATACCATTGCCAGGACCGTCATCGGTGAACTCGATGTATCCATAGTTGTCACTGTTGGTTGACGATTTGAACACAATGGAGTTCTTTCCGTTGCCGTTGGTATCGGTATGTGACAGTGTAATAGTGCCACCGGCGGCCGACGCTGCCGTGCCTACGCCAGTCTCGTCGATGGTCAGGGTACCGCCAAAAGTTACGTCGCTGCTCGTCTTGAGGGTTTTGGTGGAAATAACGTTATTCACACTGAGATCATTAGTAATTGTGAGATCAGTAAGAGTTAATGTTCCTCCTGCGCTCGTAATACTTCCTGTTACTGACAAATTTCCCAGAACATCTACATCATTTCCGAACGTTGCGTCGCCGGTTGTATGCATTGTTGCACTATAAATATTCGCATTTACACTGAGATCACTGGTGACGTCGAGGTCTCCTGTAATGGTAACTGAATCAGCGCTGATGTCGCCTACATCCAGACGTCCATCGATGTTTACATTGTTTCCAAACGATGCGTCGCTGCTTGTCTGCAGATTCGCAGTGGAAAACAGGGCAACCACACTGAGATCACTGGTGACGTCGAGGTCTCCTGTAATGGTAACTGAATCAGCGCTGATGTCGCCTACATCCAGACGTCCATCGATGTTTACATTGTTTCCAAACGATGCATCGCTGCTTGTCTGCAGATTCGCAGTGGAAAACAGGGCAACCACACTGAGATCATTCGTGACGTCGAGGTCTCCTGTAATGGTAACTGAATCAGCGCTGATGTCGCCTACATCCAGACGTCCATCGATGTTTACATTGTTTCCAAACGATGCATCGCTGCTTGTCTGCAGATTCGCAGTGGAAAACAGGGCAACCACACTGAGATCATTCGTGACGTCGAGGTCTCCTGTAATGGTAACTGAATCAGCGCTGATATCGCCTACATCCAGACGTCCATC
>Ga0181557_1003658_pt1 | contig 14869 bp, 26 predicted proteins | sample 011ome_23_FD_148632 | JGI IMG/M metagenome (GOLD analysis project Ga0181557, IMG submission 148632) | Coastal salt marsh microbial communities from the Groves Creek Marsh, Skidaway Island, Georgia - 011506CT metaG (spades assembly) | ecosystem: Environmental > Aquatic > Marine > Intertidal zone... | reverse complement strand
TATATCATATGGTGAGGTTGAGGAAGCAAACGAGATCAGGAAAGAATACGCAAAGCTTCTGAAGATTTATGGTTTGATCAAGGGGTTTGAGAACGCTAGGAACAGATTGATCAGGAAGAAGAACGAAATCAAGAACTCACCACGCATACCAGAAGAACGCAAGTCTGACTTGATCCAGAAGATCAACGAGAGGATCAAAGAGATAGTCACAAGATCAAACAAGGTCATGTATGATGTGGGGATACGGTGACCTACAGCAGTGTTATGTGTTCCAGTGGTGTTAAAACACAAAGCCTTAATATATTTTTTCCAAAAAAAATGGGCAGTGGCAATCCAGTAGATATGCCCTGCCCATAATACAAGTGAAACGATTACAGTTCAGTGAATGCTGCCATAGGTATTGATGCTACAGGCTCAACGTCCTGCCAGTCTTCACGATCCTTCCTTCCCCCTATGACATATTTGAATTGTTGACATATGTTTGTCCAAGCAGTTGCATCAACCCATCGCACCGCAAGTATAACAGGTATGCCTGTCACGGCCTGTAGATTGCATGCCGACATTACCTTACTCAAAGATAAAATGTAGCTTGAGTAAGTATCCTTACTAACTGATCGGCACTTCACCTCAACAAACGCTACGATCACGCCATCCCTTACAGCAGCAAAGTCTACACCATACTTGACTGGTAATTTGTAATAAGTGCAATCGAACTTCTTTGCGAGTTCTTCCATGACCGCAACTTCATTAGTCAAGTCAACCTTCCTCTCGTAACGTGGGCGCAATCTTCTTCTCCTCGATCCAATTTAGAATGTCATCCTTAGCCCACCTGCTGGTGCGCTCACCAAATTGATATGGCTTTGGAAATGTTTTGTCACCCTCTATTATACGATAGACAGTAGTCCTGCTAACAGCAAGAAGCTTTGCCACATCTACTAATTTTAGTAGATCATTGTTATCTGTCATGTTTGATACCCCTGTTTCCATCTTGTGAACTCCAACGTAAGTTCTTTAAATTTTTCCCTAGCTTCTGAGTTAGTCTTCAGGTCTGCCCTACTCTCTATGCCAAGGGTTGATCTCAGGGTTTCAGCAACAGCCACTTCCCTTTCACCAAAGCTACTCTCAATGTAATCATTGTCTGGCATGTACCCTCTTTCATAGAGGAACTCAGCGAACTCGTCACTCCTGCAAAGCATCCCAGCACTGGCGACCATTCTGTCAACCTCTCTTTGCTGATCGCTGATCTCTGGCATGTCCTCATCGTTAAGCTTGACCATCGCCACCATGTATCTAGATCCTACCCAATCAGTGTGAAGGCTGGGCGGCACTTCGTTTGGGTGCAGGGCAAGTCTCAGTATGGTTCCCTGCTTGCTTTGAGACATTGATGTTTTAACAGCCTCAAAGTTTACCGCTGCACTCCTAACATCAACGTCATCATTTTCCATGTGGACTCTCCGTTAAAAAGAACTCTGACTTTCTTTCATCGTAATGATCTCTGTCAGTGAAATTTCTGACATGCGTCATGCGCTTTATACCGCTGTCAGTTCTCACCCAAGTAATCATCTCCTGACGAAATACGTTCTCAGGATTGTCAGGGAAAAACTTTTCCGGCAGTGTCTTTGACAAATGGCAAAGACCCTTTGTGGGAAAGTAACAAAGGTCTTTCTCTTCCTTTAGTTGTTTCATCTTTCTATCCTCGAAATGTTTTGTTTAGTACCAGTGTTGACGCTGTTCCTTAACTCATTCAAACCATTTATGGCCTGTCTCACTATTGAGTTCCTTGAACTATGCATAGATGGATTTAAAGTTAACCAGTTACTGCTGCCTTGAAAGTTTCCACGCCTTGCATTTCGATAATGCCTTGTTTCTCTTGGGAACTTTCTTTTGTCCACCTTTGCGTTTTTAAACTGGGCATTGTAATCAAGAACCTTTTCGTTCAAAGCCTTTAACTCAAGCCCAAACTCTTCAACAGTCATGTCAGCCGCGTTCTTCATCCACCGTCTCCTCAACCAATTTAACCCTACCCAAAGCCACATCAATCATGGCACACCACATATCAAGCCTGTTGTGGTGTTGAGGTAAGGCCGCAAATACCCTCATCATCTCATCTGTTGGGTATCTCATAGCGAGTATAGCCCTTTCCGCAAGGAACTCAGGCGGCACTGGGTATGTGCCGAAGGTTTCCTGAGCTTGTGATATAGCCTTAGCTACATTATCAATCGCTCCTACCATTAAACTTCTCCCAATTTAATTTAGCCCACTCTTTTGGATCGACCCCCTGTAGATCCCACCAAGTTCTCTCATCACCAAAAGCATGTAACTTCATGTGGCAAGAGTGGCACAGAGGCACACACCAGTTGTCTCCAACCTTCATTCCCATAGCGTTAGGCTCTGCGAACATAATGTGATGCGCCTCTGCGCCATACCCACAGACCAAACACGGTCTCCCTCGCAGGGTCTGTAGATATTTCTTTGACCTAACTCGTTTAGAACGGAATGTTGTCATCAAGTTTCTGTGGCTGCTGTTGAGCAGCGCCATTAGGGCGCTCCTCATATGCGTTACCAAGCAATGAAAGGAATGGCTTGCCAGTCTTCTGGCTAACTTTCTTCCATCCAATCAATGAGACCTTGGGCTTTGTCACACCCCTGCTCATTTGCTCAACAAGGTCATTCACAACCTCGTCTGAAAGTTCAAGCTGTCCTGTGTAGTCTGGACTTTTTTCATTCTTCTTCCTGTCGTTCTGGAACAGGACTCCTGATGGTGGATAGTCATTCATGCCGCTTCTCCTTTTGTTTCTAGCGAGTCTGCATGTTTCTTAAAGTTCGATAGAACTTCTTCGTAAAGTTTTTTATCACCCTTCTCCAAGGCGGATCTTGCGCCCTGATTATCTGACCAGAACTTTCTTAGTGCTGGTATTGTCTGGCAATCAGGGATGAAGGTATTAAACACCTCAGCTACCAGCTTCACACCCTCAACCTCTTCCTTCTTTCCATCAGCGGAAGTGATAGTGTGCTTGGCCTCAGCCCCATTGGGTAAGTCCTCACCTGCGTATATGTAATGCCCAAGGCCGTGCATGGCACAGCACTTAGCAAGGCAACGCTGTAAGGCAGTGTTTACTTGGAAGCTGTCTGGATTTGATACAGCTTTGTTGGCGTGATTAAGGACAGGCAAGACCTCAGTCTGGCTATGCCCTTCGATGTCAACCGATACAGTAACAAAGGCGTATCCGTTTTCATCCAGCATGTAGGGGCGAGAGCCACCCGCCCCATCATGTAGGTGTTTGGTGTACTTAGCAGAGGGATAATGATCTTTCACTATGCCCCAAGCCCAAGCCCAACTCAGATATGTAAGACCATTCTTTTCCTCTGTATGATCAGACACATCAATCAGTGAAAGAGTTTTCCACACTTCACTCATTCTATTCTCCCTTAAATTGTGAACAAAACTCAGCAACTCCACAGTAGTTGCCATTACACCTTACCGGCTCTCCGGCTCGGTATTCTATTTCTGTTGCAACGCTTTGTGCCTCAGAAAAATCCTTAGCCTCTGCCTCGTTATCGAATACGCGCATGGCTCTCTTCAAACCTTTCTTCTTTACCGCCCAAGCATCATCCCTTTTCCATGTCTCTTCATCTGAGCATGGTGGAAAAATCTGTGCCAAGTCGTAATTCATCTGTGCATCCTGATGCAATTGCACCCGCTCCTTGATGTAGTCGATGCGGTTTTCCTCTGACCAAATAGGTATATTAACCAGCACAACAGGAGCCTTTGGATAGTCAGTCTTGAATTGTGCGTCACGGTTATTCCAGTCTCTCAGTATGGCACAGATCTGTATCTTGCTAACCTTTAGCCCCTTGTTCTTTTGGACTAGGTAAGCGTAGACATTAAGCTGGTTCTCCCACTCAGGCTTGCCATGAATGACAGACCAAACACTAGTGCATTTGTAGTCTGTGATCTCGACAGATGTCCTGCTAATTTTTTGGTGATCAATAGCTCCAGATATAGTCCAATCGTTTACAACGGAATACAATCTTTCCTCAAGGATAACATCATCAGACTTATCGCTTTCCAGTATGTGATGAACGGCAGTGCCAAACAAAGGCCAGATCATATCCGCTACATCAACAGCCCTATCCTGAGCGTAATGCTCACGCATAAGCCTAACCCTTGGGCTATCGATTAATGTTGTCGCTGATATATCAGCTTTGCCTTTACTGTATTTGTCATTTCTGGCAAACTCAACAAATGCATTTGGTAGATTGTGTATGTTAGTTATTTTCATAACGTCCTCCTAGACCATAAGATACCACGGCTAACCATACAGTCAACTACTTTTTTTGGGGGTGCTATGACAAGGCCGACACATCTATTCACAATCGTTGGTGAGCCAGCATCGAAAGCCAATAGCAGGAAGTTTGTAGTCATACGAGGGAGGCCAGCCTCAATTAAATCAGACAAGGCCAGAAACTATGTTAAGATGTTTGATGCCCAGTGCGTCAGGCTAGATAAACTTTTTACATGTGATGTGTGTGTGGAGATGTTGATTTACTACTCAACCAGAAGACCTGATCTGGATGAGAGTTTGATACTCGACTGCATGCAAGGAAAGATTTACGAGAATGACAGACAGGTCAAAGAGAAGCATATATACTGGGGATTGGATCGGGGGAACCCAAGAACAATCATCAGAGTGTCGCCTCTGGAGACAGGTAATATCCCAAGCTATTTCGGATGCGTATCTGGACGACCAGAGGAATAAGGTTGCTGTCATTACATGGCTTGAGACACCAGACTTTGATGATGTCTGTGACTTTGCCGCGCTCCACCCTGAGCAAACAAAAAAACATTTTTACAAGATACTCGAAAGCAAGCCAGCCATCGCAAGATTTATTGGAAGAAAACTTAAAGATGCTATTGAGCGACAAGGCAACTAGTTATAAACTACTAGTGTAACTACCCTACTAGTTATAAGTTACTAGTATAATATTATATATATATAACTAGTAACCTTCCGACAGGCTCAATATTTCAGTGTTGACAATGCTCACTGTTTAACATAATGGTGTGTATTGTACATCATAGGGAGGCACTATGGACAAGTCATCACTGAGGAATGCAGCAATAAAGCTTGGGGGTGGGCAGCACAAGATCAACTGCCCAAGCTGTGAGTCGCAGCGCAAAAAGAAAAACCAGAAGACACTTTCAATCAAGATCGAAATGGATAGCATCATGTACCAGTGTTGGCACTGCCAGCAGTCTGGCGTGATCTCTATTGAGGATCGCATCCAGCCAATAAAAAAGGAGAATGCCATGCCGCTTGCCGTAAAGAGAGATTGGGACAACCTGTCCAAGAATGCAGTTGATTATCTCTCTGAGCGTGGCATATCAAAAGCAACAGCGGAGTCGGCTGGCCTCAAATCCACAACCCACTACATCAATGCTGTGGGTAGAGAGGTTGAGTGTCTTGTTTTCCCCTACACAAATCAGGGGCAGAACTACGCTGCAAAGATTAGATCACTGAGCGAGAAGGGCTTTGCTTGCAGTGGTAGCCCACAATCATTTTTCAATATTGATAATGTTGATCGCAACGACTGGCTGATAATCTGTGAAGGCGAGATGGATGTCCTCTCGTTCTTGGAGTGCGGTTATAAGAGCGTTGTGTCAGTGCCGAATGGTGCTGTCATGAAGGTTGTTGATGGCAAGATAGACCCACATGAAGACAACAAGTTTCAGTTCCTGTGGAACGCAAAGAAACAAATAGACAAAGCCGACAGAGTTGTTATCGCTACAGATGGAGACAGTGCCGGTCAGGCTATGGCAGAAGAGATGGCACGGCGTATCGGTAAGGACAGGTGCTGGAAAGTTGAGTGGCCTGATGATTGTAAGGATGCCAACGATGTACTCACCAAGCATGGAAAGAAAAAGCTTGATGATCTGGCAGCATTCTGTAAGCCTTGGCCTGTCTCTGGCTTGTATGATGCGGAGCATTTCTATGAAGAGGTTGACGAGATCTTTGAAAAGGGAATGGGCAAGGGCGAAAGCACAGGCTATCCAAATGTGGATGAACTTTATACTGTCGTTGATGGTCAGCTTACCGTTGTCACTGGGCATCCGTCATCAGGTAAGTCTGAATTTATAGATCAGATACTAGTTAACCTAGCGGAATCAAAGGGTTGGAAGTTTGCTCTATGTTCTTTCGAGAACGAACCGCGTTTGCATATCGCAAAGATGGCAAGCAAGCATATTAGAAAACCATTCTTCACTGGGCTTACACCAAGGATGACAACTGAGGAGCTGAAGAGAGGAAAGGAATTTGTTCAAGCGCACTTTTCTTTTCTGTACCAAGCTGATGGATCTCAGTCCACCATTGAAAGCATTGTCGAGCGGTTAAAGATTGCTGTTCTTAGGCACGGCATCAGGGGTGCGGTCATTGATCCGTACAACTACATCGCCAAGACCAAGGGCGACCAGAGCGAGACCGATTGGATCTCCGATATGCTAACGCAGCTTCGCGTGTTTGCTCAGGCACATGGCATTCATCTGTGGTTTGTGGCACACCCGACAAAGATGTTGCGTGGTCAGGATGGCAAGGTTCCTGTACCAAAGGGCTATGATATATCTGGATCGGCTGCTTGGTTTGCCAAGGCAGACGTTGGCCTGTCGGTTCACCGGCCTGAGCCGGAGACATCTGGATCAGAGATACACATATGGAAGTGCAGGTTCAGTTGGGTTGGCAAGCAAGGTCAAACAGAATTGTTTTTTGACAGGACAACATCAACATATCACACCGGATACCACGATGAGATGCTGTCTCCCACTACCTACGCTGAGGCAAAGGAGGACATTCCGTTTTGAGTAGTACAAAGTCAGACTTCGGTTCGCCAAACCTGTCCAACCATTGCACACTGAGGCCAGAGTTCCTTGGCAAGGGCCACTCCCTACGATTGAAAGTGATTGACCAGAATGTTTTGGACAAGCTTTTGAACGATGAGATTGTGTCCGTTGAACAGTACATGGTGATCGACAGGCTGGCATCAGATTACCATAAAGCCAACATGTCGGGCGTTAAGGCAGCGTCATACATGCCAAGGGTAACAGGTCTGGGAAAGAGGGAGCCGACCAATAAAGAATTTATGCAGCGAAAAAAGATTAGCTGCTGCATAGAGTCGGTATCTAATGTGGCGGGAACTGATCTCGCAAAAGTTCTAGTGAACATTTTGGATGACAAGGCTCTGACTAAAGAGCAGATAAAAGATTTGTGGAATGATGGTGTCGATAAAATAGTGGCGGGGATTAACATGTTTTATAAGGAATGGGAAAGATGAGAAGGGGAAAGATATTGCTGGAAGAGGCAGCACAAATCATTGACGCAAGGGGGGATCATTACGGCTCACCTCTTGATAACTTTACTAGGATCGCAAAGCTATGGTCAGTTATATTAGACAGAGAGGTCACGCCGATAGAGGTGGGGCTTTGTATGGATGCAGTTAAAACTGCTAGGCTTGTGGAAACGCCAGAGCATTACGATAGCTTCTTGGATAAGGCTGGCTATGCAGCAGCCACTGTCGAGTGCCTAGCAAAGCAGGAATAAAAAAGGGGGCAGCACCTGCCAGTGCTACCCCCTATAACCACCCCGCTCACAAGGGTGGTTTTTTTTACAGGATATCCAAGACCCAGAGAGGAGTATGGGTGTAGCTGATCTTGGACTCAACGGCGTCCTGTACCTACCGTTAACCCGCTACACCCTAGCCGGTAGTGTTCCAATGCATACGCAGGACTTTCCCGCCAGCATCAAGATCAGCAAAGTCACCATCCTTAGAGTTTGACAATGTGTATTGTTCGCTGATCCTGTCATAAGATAATGATGTCACAAGCAAGGGAACCTTTCCCACCTTGTTACATTCTAAATTGTAAGCTTTCCTAGCCTCGTCTAAATTCATGATCCTCTCCGCGCTAGAAGTACAGTTGCATAACATAACCATATCGATCCGCCGTATAGAAGTAAAGTGCCAAGCAGCATACTTGATCCGGCGGTCTCTAAGGTTCCAGCACCTACAGCCATCAGCATAAGTGCAGCGGTGAACTGAATGTAATCTCTCATGATGACCTATCTCCATAAGTATTTTTATAGATTGTGCTTTCGGTGTCATAAGGCCAATACTTTTTTGGGGTGTTGACATGATCGTTAAGCTTATTGACATCCTTAAAAATCCAATGTCTTGAAGCGTCATATCTATTTATCCCGCAGTTCCAGAAGTAATAGAAGCCATGAAACTTTTTCCCATTAAAAACCTTTATGGCTGGAGCGTAAAAAATTTCATCAGCGCCATGACCTTTATCAGTTCCAGAGTAACCGTTTCTGTTAGGCTCGTTAAACCTTTCCTCTGAAATTATCATAGGCTCAAGAGTAAATCGTTTGTATCTTTGGATTGCGCTAGATAATTCCCGAATAGTTTTCCCCTCAAACACAGCGTGATGATCAATCCTTCTGCCATCAGCTTGATACCAAACATTAATTTCCGTCCAATACATTGTCTCATCTCCATGTTATTTGATTGAACTTCTGCCGCAGTGAGGGCATTCATGCAGCATCATATCAACATGATACTGAAACTCATCCTCAGTCATAAACTTGTACGGCGAATGATCGGCAGAGAATATCGGGGTAACAACCCCGTAATCTCCAGCCACTTTTGTTTCATCATAGATGTCATGGAAAACTTTCCGAACATCAAGCGAGCCATCCTCATTGTGCTGCTCGTCAACATAAGGCATGTAAACCACGCCACGATACCTGTACTCAGGTGCAGTATGCCAGCTAATCATATCATTCTCCCTTAGCTTTTGTTAACTCGTCAATAAACTCGCACAACATCTTACGCATAATCATGCTGTCGAATGTACTGTTAGGCTGTATGTTGACGCTCATAATCTCTGAGCATCTAGCGATAGCATAACCGATATCAACACGCCCATCGGCATAGTCTTCTATGCTGTCCTCAACAGCACTCTGCACTGCCACTTGCGCTGACAAAGACCACTGCAATTTCTCGCGGTTGTCTTTGCTGTATGGATCGGTTAGCTGTTCGATCAGGTTGTCGAGCGCAACATCAATAGCGTTGCACTCAAACTTAGTCAGGTTAGGTTTTATATTCATGTTATTCTCCCATAAGTTCTATTGAACTTCTAAGGTTAAAGGTCACCCAAAAGCTGGTCAAGTATTTCAGCTTTCACTCTACGCTTTAGAAGACTGTGAGCCTTGGCAACATCATTGCCGACAGCATGGACACGCTTCTCATACCCCTCTTGAACCAACAGCCAGCGATCTTCAGTGAAGGCTATGCCATCCTTGGTTCCGACAAGCACAACGCGATAGGCATCTATGTTGTCCTGTCTGAGGAACTTGATGTCTCTTTTCTTGGCACTGAGCGTAAACCTCATACCCTCTGGAGCCTTAACAGCATACAGATCCTTTTCGTATACAAATTTAAACCAGCTTATTGGCACTGTTATATCGTTGCTACGCCGGTATGATGGTGTCTTCTCGTCTGCCGGATCAAGCTGCGCTGTACCTGAGTTAACATCGAACCTAGACCGCTGGAACAGATCGGATAAAACTCTATCAGCATACACCTTTGACTTTGCTTTTTGCTCAATGACAGGGTGATATTCTTGCCGATTTTTTCTTTCTCTTCTCATTATCACGACTGCTGAGACCAAGCCTTCAAAGTAGTCGAAGGCTGCCTTGGCACCTGTTCTTTGCAGATCATCAATTCTGTCTTGAAAAGCTTCTGCCTCACCATCGAGATTGTAACGGCTGCGCGTAATGGCCTGACACACCCATTGATTGGGTGCATTCCAACTTTTTGTAAAGCGATCTATTTCTGTCAGTAAAAACCGCATGTGCTTATACTCTTCTATATTCATAATCGTCTCCCAAGTTAGGTTGAGAGGTGAGGCTTACGCCTCAACCTCAATGCGGGTGGTCTGACCGAATGGTGCATCATCGCAGTCAGGATAGGTTGAAACCCAAAGCACTGGGTAATCAGGGGCATCATCGGGATAATCCCAAATGCCCATGTCAGTCAGGTAAACCATGTTATCAACAGGTAAACCCTGATCTTCGATGTAGTCAAAGACAGGCTGCACTCGCGTACCGCCGCGCCCCTTGGCACTGATCTTGTCAATGACCTCACCCTCACAGTAATGTTTCACATCCTGCACACGGCTATCGCATGTAATTACTGTGACAGAGCGGGGCTTGTGTTCTTCTGTAATGGCGTTTAGTTCACCAACGAATTGCTCAAGTTCAAACTGATTGACTGAGCCGCTGGTATCGACAGCAACAACCACATCACCGACACCGATCTTGTCGATTGCTGGCATGTAAATGCCCTGCTGATAATAAACCTTACGATTGCAACGCCGGAACGTGTAGTCATCGGGTTGATCACCGCCTACGAAACGGTGGAACACATCACGCCAGTCAACCTTAGACCTACGCATCTTGTTGACCATGCCCTCAATCGCCGCAGGAAGCTTACCAGCGGCCTTTGCAGCATTGGCAGCCATAAAGACACGCTGATCAATTTCAGCCTCTATCTGCTTGGCCTCAGCGGCTGATGGATCTTTACCATCCTTGCCCTTGGCATCCATAACCGCGCCCCATTCGGGTTGATCGGTCTGGTCTTCGGGCAGTTGATCGTAAACTTTTTCTGCTGTCATGCCCTTGTACTGTTCATCGAACAGACCATTTTCTGGCAGGGTAAAACCAGCGTCAACCAGTATGTCATTGATTACATAGTCAGCGGCAATGTTCCACCGCTCATGGTTGCGCTCACCGCGCCGCAGCATATGCTTCATGGCAACATGCATTACCTCATGAGCAATGACACCTGTCACCTCGTCCTCACTACAGCGGTCTACAAAATCCTCAGACCAGAGAATTTTTGTGCCATCGGTTGCCATCGTCTCGCCATCGGGCTGCTGTACGAAATGCAGCGACAGTGCGAGTGATCCAAAGAATGGATGCTTGATTAGTAGTTTTGTCTTAGATCGTGCGATCTTCTGGGTTGCTTCCATGATTGTCTCCGAAAAGTGCAGTTGAACTTTTGGAAGGGGGCGTAACCGCCCCCCTCAAATTTACAGGATAAGGTGCTTGCCATCAGATAAGATCCACTGGCGTACCGCCTCAACATTTTTTAGATCACGATCACGAGCCAGAGCATCTTTGATCACAAAAGCTGCGAACTCTTGCTGAGGTAAACGCTTGAGGTATCGGATCACATTGCCAGCGTTGGCTTTGCTCATTTTGTATGCCAGTGCTGACGACACCGCATAGAGTACCGCCGGATCATCAGGCAACACCGCGCTATCAGGGTTGGCGATTAGCTGATCCATATCAGGCACTGCCTCATACACACGCAGGAAGCCGATAAAATCAGCAGCCGCTGGGCGTCCTACCTGACCAGCAATTGCCTCAGTCTGGCAGACTGCATCTAATCCCCACGATAGGATCGATGAAACCCTGTCCCATGATCGAGGTGATGGGCATGCATTAGCGTCACGCTCGAACTTGTGCAGGAACTCAGGCCGGAACCTGATAAAAGCGCAGACCTGCTGGGCAACGCCCTTGGCATTGTAATATTTTACAGTGTCATCGAGGTCTGCCTCGACTTCCAAGAACATCAGCCGGTCACGCAGGTGCGTTGGCATTGTGTTAGTGCCAGCCCTGTCACTGGTGCGATTGCCAGCGGCAACGATAGCCCAGCCATCAGGCAAGCGGTGGTCACCAACGCGCCGCTCATTGACAATCTGAGCAGCAATATTCTGATTAGACACTGGTGACTGTGGCAGTTCATCCAAAAACAGAATGCCCTCGCCATCTTTAGGCATCCAATCAGGACGCAACCGCTTCATCCCATCGCCATCATTGACCAGCCAGCCAGCCAGTTCGCCAGCATCGTATTGGGCAAGGCTCACGATCTTGCAGTCTAGGTCACGTTGCTCTGCAATCTCTTGAATGATTGAGGTTTTACCAAGACCAGCACCGCCGACAAGGTACGGCACGACACGACACGCATCACGGCCTGATGATTGGTTTACTTGGCTGTCGATTGAAGCCTCGACAATGGCTTTTGCTTGCGACAGTTTCATCGCTATCTCCCATTTGGTTAATACAGCAAGACGCTGCGACACCGCATAGCGCGGTGTTTCGGGGGTGTCTCACGCCCCCATCGTCAGGCAGCTTATGCAGCTTCAAATGCGGCAATGACATCATCGACATCATTATTTTCTGCCTCGGCGGCAGCCTTAGCAGCAGCGGCAGCCTCGTCAGCAGCCAGCCTTGCGGCCTTGTACTCACGGTAGAAATTGTCGAACTCATCCCAGTCATCCTGACCAAACTTGGATGCTTTGAAATTGCCAGCCACTGTTGTTTTGCCGAACAGTTTTTGCGCTAGCTTTTCCATTTCGCTTGCTGCATCAGCGTCTTTGACAAACGCCGCCAGCTTGGCCTCTGAGGTAATGCCTTCATCAGTGAAAAGTTGATGCACATATGAGGGTGTGCAGTTAGCCGAGGGGATATCCAATTTGCGGAATGCGCCAGCCGAATTTTCGACATAACGCTTTGTTGTCGCGTCAGAGCAGCCGCCATCAGTGCTGAGGTCTTCCCTAATGCGCTTTGAAACTGCGCGTGGGAAGTGTTTATTCTTACCGTTGCCGGTTAGCTTTATGCCAGCGTTGGCAATCGCGCTGATCAGTTCAGCGTAGGCCGTGATTTTTGCAGCGTTAACTTGCTCAGAGTTAGCCTTGTTGGTGGCCTTCAATGCGCCGATTTCGCCTTCGGTGTTTGCGATAGTGTCGAGTGTGTTTTGTGAAAGTTCAAAAGTGCTTTGCATGTCAGTCTCCCATGCTTCAAAGGTTAATATAGCAGGACGCTATGACCCAGCGGGTGCTGGGTTTCGGGCGTGTCCTACGCGCCCATCATCAGATAGCTAGAATTGCGCTTCATATTTTGCTGCATGATCTGGGTAGGTTTCTTCAAAATCGACAATCTTATCTGCCGCCTCAACCATTGCCTTAACTTCAGACGGTATGTTTGTCGGCTTATAGCCTTTGAGGTAAATGGTAACCATTGCCTCGTAGGCCTTCACATATTCAGCATAGTTCATATGCATTCCCCTGTTTCGCGTGTCTCTTCAATAACTGGGTTACGATCCCCAGCGACAGGTTCTGATATCTGGTGCGCTCTAACCGGCGCATTACAGGATGGGTGCTAGTCATCCCTCAGTCTTGCCACCGCATCAATTATCCTAGTGTCAGGCCTAATCAATTTTTGCTTGGGCGTAGGATCTAAATCCATCAGAGCCGTAGTGCGGTGGTGTCCAGTTTCGGGGGTGCTAGCCCCTGCCCCAGTGGGCGTTTGATCTTTAGCGTTGGCCTCCCAAAAAATTTCAAAATTAAAAATTCTTCCTTTCGTTACCATGCGGCAAATATATCTGTCAAACAAAAAAATGCACATAGAGTAATTTTATTTTTCATAGTGTTCCATAGCGTCTCATTTAGCAGACGATCCAAGCCCTAAAATTATTGTTGTGCTAGTGAACTTTTTTTCATTTTTTGCCTGATGCTGATGTGGCTGCTGTAGGCGGGTATATATATAAGTGTAGCGATAACCCCTAAAATTCGTTTGTACACAAACAAGTTTGTTCATGTTCTGTTCATGGCGTGGAACAAACCGTGAAAACGAGCGAGGTTCACTTGTGAGGGGGGTCTGGCGTTTGCCGTGTGGGATTGTGACCAAAAACACCTAAAACCGCTCAGTGAGCTTCTATGGGCGATTAAACGGCATGAACAAAAGGTGAACATTGCCATTTTGGCTGTTTTGGGGGTATCTCAAAAAAACTTGTTAGTACACAAACAATATAGGGGAAAGTTCAATAGAACTTTGATGGGTTGGGGTTCTGGCGAGGGCGTGCAGCATGTACGATATGAGACAGGACAAAAGCCCGCCAAGCGATAGCGCATGACTGCGGCACATAGGGTACAAGACATAAAGGCTAGTGAAATGACAAAGAAGAAAACACCTGATCACCTAAGGTTAGTGGGATCAGACAAGGATAGACTGACAGCCAAGCAAGAAGGGTTTGCCCAAAAGGTATCAAGGGGTGCAGTTCTCAGTGACGCTTACAGGGAGTGTTATGCTGCCGATACCATGAAAGACAGCACAGTCTGGACAGAGGCTTGCAAGCTTGCACAACACCCCAAGGTGTCCAAAAGGATTAAAGAGCTACAGGCTCAAATAGAGCAGGATCGCCGCACGATAGAGCGCAGAAGGGAAGAGTGGGTTTTGAAAAGGCTCCAAGAAGAAGCAGACCAAGCCGACAATGCATCATCACGCATTCGGGCATTGGAGTTGGTTGGCAAGACCATAGGCATGTTTACTGATCGCATAGAACAGGCTGACGAGACACAACGCACTGCTTCCGAAATTGAAAAAGAGCTTGAGGCGAAACTGTCACGGCTGCTTGGTGGTTGATCGATGCCCCCGCCCATGACGCAATCCACGATGTCCTGACCCCCACCTACCCCCCACCCCCCTGTGCAGAGGTGGCACTACGCACTGACTATATACTGGGTTCCACACAAACAATGAGCAAGAAAATCAAAAAACCCACCCCTTGTACTGGTATGTGTACTTTAGATGAAGATCTGGAGATATGCCTGTCTTGCAGTAGGACTATTCATGAAATAGCCGTTTGGGGCGATTTAACGCTCGCTGAGGCCACTCAGATGATGGAGGTGGTACAGGCTAGGCAAAAACTGTTATGGGCGCTCTGGGACGATCCTGAAGGGTTTACGGTGCAT
>Ga0181557_1003627_pt1 | contig 14933 bp, 20 predicted proteins | sample 011ome_23_FD_148632 | JGI IMG/M metagenome (GOLD analysis project Ga0181557, IMG submission 148632) | Coastal salt marsh microbial communities from the Groves Creek Marsh, Skidaway Island, Georgia - 011506CT metaG (spades assembly) | ecosystem: Environmental > Aquatic > Marine > Intertidal zone... | reverse complement strand
TGATAATGAGGATGGGTAAAATGGCAGAAGAAGAGGTCAACGAAGCCGATCTAAGCGGTCGTCTTGCCACGGTTCTTGAAGAAATTCGCGACGTTATGGAAAAGCGCAAACAGCGCATTGAAGAGCTGCGTCAGGAAATCACCGAAATTGAAAATGACAATGATGATCTTGAGAAAACGATTTCCGAATTGCTCGATAGCTTTGGCTAATTCGCGTCGTCGTCGATTACCGCATGGCCTTGGATAGCAACCGCGCCAAGCTCGTCAGTCAGCTCTGGGTGCGCCATGATAAAGCGCCGCAGTTTCTCATCAACCAGCGCCTCTGCCGCTTCGTTTGACGCGGCTTCAATTTCCATTACACCATCAATTATCCACTGAACTTTAACTTTCATTCTTGTCTCCTTTGCGCTGAGCCGGCACAGGTTTGAAGTTATATTTTTCAAATAGGCTTTGGGTTTTCATCTGAAGGTCGACAAGGTTTTTCGTCTCAATTTGTGACTCGGCATCGTCGCGCGCGTCAGTGGTGTCGGGAAGGTTCAAAGCTGCCGCGATCGAATACCAGATATAGGCATTTTCATAATCAGGTTCGGCGAGAATTGTTAAATGATAATTGGCGAGTTGCGGAATTGCGGTCAGGTCTTTGGCGTCAATGCGCGTTTGTAATGCGTCGGCAACCCGCTTGCGCACCTCATCGGTGATTTTTGGCGGCAATAGATCAACGATATCGCCCGCAAGGTCTTCGGCATCTTCAATGCCGCCAAGCTGAGCCTGCCACGACCAATAGAGTGCCTCGACATAGTTGCGCGGGCGCCCTTTGCCAGCATTGAGCAGAACGGCAAGGTTGTATTGCGCGTCATAGCGCGGCAATTTCGCCTGCGCCTCAAATAGTGATAAGGCGTGGGCGTAATTTTTGTTCTTCACCGCTTTAACCGCCTCTTTAAAAGCGCGGTTTTCCATTTGGGTTACCGGGTCACTGGCGGCGGCCGGCAGGATGAAAAGACAGCTTGCAATCGCCAGGAGGCCAGAGATTTTTGCTGTATTCACCGTAAAACGGGCCATCAGCGCCCCGCCATCATCACCAACTGAAGATAAAGAACACGCATTTTAAATTTTGAGTTAGGCTGTTGCTCGTAAACAACAATCCGGGGGCGATCCGCATTCTGGCGCTGGAATTCGATTGACATATTTTCCGGCAGAAAAACGCCATGGCTTTCCAATGTGCCGCACGGATCTTTGTCAAAGGCACTGTGGAACTCAGGATCGATCCATGTGCGGGCAAGTGCTTTGCCAAGAATATCGGGCAAGAATTCGCGAACATCCTCACGGCCGGTAAAATGACGCTCGCCCTCATACAAGGTAAATGACTTGCTAGTCGCATCATTAGACCTGACTGCGGGCAGCTTTTTTTCTACCGGAACCAGTGATGTGTTTTGGTGCTTGGTCATTTTTTGCCTTCATATCTCTCAGTCTCAATATGATGCATTAGCAACGGCTAAACAAGTTGAATTTTAAGGCGGATAGATATGCCTTATGCGCCGAATGCAGCGTTTGCTCTGTAATCTGCCAAGGTTCGTTGGTGAAAATTATCAGAGATATTTATTGGTCGGCCTTTGGCACGGAATTTGCTGGCAAGGGGCAGGAAAACAAAATTAGGTCCAGTGGTTATGATTTCGGTAATTCGCAGCGGTATGACGGCAGCTTTAAGTGACCTTGATGTCACATCAAATAATATTGCCAATGCCGGAACCACCGGTTTCAAGCGCCGCGAAGCCAGCTTTACCGATGTCTATGCTGATACGGTTGCGATTAGCGTTGGCGGCAGGGTAGGGTCTGGTGTCACAACGCCGGAAATGCGCATCCAACGCGCGCAAGGCGAGCTAAAACAGACCGGCGAGGTTTTTGATCTTGCGGTCGAGGGTGAGGGGATGTTTACCCTTCGTAACGCAGCCAATGCCGACGATTTTCTCTATACGCGCGACGGGGCTTTTTCGATTGGTCTTAACGGCGAAATTGTCACCAATGAGGGGCATAAAGTTATGTCGTCAAATGGCGCGGCAATCACTGTTCCGACTAGGGCGTCGGGGTTCATCACGGATAATGGTGTCCAGCAGTTTGACGAGGTTGCGCTAACCGGAGTTGTTATTCAATCTGATGGCACTGTTGAGGCCACATATGGTGGCAATCAGGTGATTGCTATTGCCAAAATTGGCCTGTCGACATTTGCCGACGCCAATCGTCTAACCCCGATCGGTAATAATATGTTCCGTGAGAACGGCCAGTCTGGTGGCGGTAATCTTGGTCAGGCGATCAATGATGGTCGTGGCAAAATCCATTCTGGTGCTTTGGAGATGTCAAATATCGACATGACTGGCGAACTGGCGAAGCTGATCCGCGCTCAACAGGCTTTTTCAGGGACATCACGCCTGCTTCAATCAGAAACCGAGATGGTGCGGAAATTCCTTTAATTGACCAATAGTCATTTATTTTAAAGGGATTGTCCAGGCGATGCCGGTAATGTCAGCGTCTAGCGGTGGATCGACAAACAGAACACCGTCATGGTCGACTGATAGGGCTGTATCCAAAGTGACAATAAGGCTAATCGGACGCGGCGCGGCGTGGCGCAGTTTTCCTGCCAAATCATCAAACTGAATTTGATCCAAACTGATGTTTGCGCTCATCACTGCGCGACCCTCGGGGATATGCAAATTGCCAAAGGGCATGGTATTCGCCCCACCATCAGGGCGGATCAGCATTCGGCAAGACCCGCGGGCAATTGATACCAGCGATAATGATAGGTTTAGCTGTTCTTGAAACGGATTGTGGAAAAGCTGATGCTCTGCCAGTTGCAGTGACATTTGGATGTGAATGATTTTTTCAAATCCAGCAGCTCGCATGATCAGTCGATATGTTGTGATTTGCCGATATAAGCGCGCAGGTTGCCGATCGCTGCTTTTTTAATCTGTGAGACGCGGCCGGTGGACACTTCAAGCACCTCAGCAATCTCAAAGACGTTCAATTCTTCAACATAATAAAGCTGAATGACGAGGGCTTCTTTTTCGTTCAATTCGTGAAGCGCTAGTTTCAACAAATCTTGCAGCTGGTTCTGGTTCAGCTTTTCTTCGGGTGAGTCCTCGTCCGAGGCATACCAGATCGAATATTGGTCATAAACATTATCGAGCGAGTCATGCGCATTCGCTTGAAAGGCTTGCTCCCATTCCTGTAACTCGGTCTCGGACATGTTCATTGCAGCGCTAAGCTCAGTAATGGTTGGCTGGCGCATAAGCTTGGTTTGCAGATGGCTTTGCGCCTGATTATAGCGTTTCTTCATCTGGATTGTGGTCCGACAAAGATTTGAGCTTTTCCGCAAATAATCGATGATCGCGCCTTTAATGCGGATACTGGCATAGGTGCCAAAAGTGGCGCCCTCTTTGCGGGTATATTGCTGGGCAGCATTAACCAGACCGGTAAAACCAACCTGCATTATATCTTCGATTTCGGTTGTGTGACGGGTTCTGCCATGGACTTGCCATGCGATTTTGCGAACCAAATCACTATGTGACTTGATTAATTCGTCAACATCATCCTTCTGATTGGCATAATGATCACGTTCGGCCATGCCCATTACTTCATCCCATCAAAGAATTTCACCGCGTCATGTGTGCTTTTCTTGGTCGTCATCAATTTCTGCGCCAGCGTTTCGTAATTGCCGGCCAAAGTTGATTTTGGCTGGCTAACACTAATCGGCTTGCGCTGGATAATTGACTGCCGGATTGCTGTTGATTGCGGTATCATGCCGACGTAATGCAATTTTATGTCCAAAAACCGCATTGCGATGTCACGAAACTTCTGAAAATTGATTTCGGCCGTTTTTGAGTTCTCCGCCATATTCACCATCACTGCAAATTCGGTGATGCCTTTTTCAAGGTGAGCGGCCTTTAGCAGGGCATACGCGTCCAAAAAGCTGGTCGGTTCGGCAACCAGAACAATCAATGCGATATCGGCTGCATTCACGAAAAATAATGTGCTATCAGACGCGCCAGCCGGACAATCGACAATCAGGTAATCAATGTCTGACGCCAGCCCTGATAGCCCTGCCAGCATCCGGTAGCGTGCCTGATTATCAAGGTTCAGAAGTTCGATCAGACCCGAGCCGCCGGAGATGAATTTCAAACCAAGGGGGGCGGCGGTCAATGTTTCGGCCATGCTGGTTTTTCCGGCCAGAAAATCAGCAGTTGTGGTTTTTGGGTTGGCACCAAGCAGAACATGCGCATTAGCAAGGCCGAAATCGGCATCAAACAGCACGACACGCTTGCCAAGTCGGCAAAGCGTAGTTGCCAGATTAACAGCGGTATTGGTTTTACCAACCCCGCCTTTGCCACTGGTGACTGCAATGGATGTTGCCATAATAATTACTCTGCACCTGAACTTGTTGGCATTACGGTATCGTGATTGCTGAAATTCTCATTAAGATACTGCAACAAGATGTTTTCTGACGCAAATATTGACGCGCCAATAACGGATTTAGTGCCTGATAAAAGGCTGATGCGGGCATCTGCTTCGGCATAGGCTGAAAATTCACTGGCGGTGGTTTCACACTCATCAAGTTTGGTCAGCGCAATCATCGGTGCCAAGGCATCAAACCGTTGCAAGGTCAATTCGATCATGGTGCGGCTTGTGCTGCCGGGTATGGTTGCGATGATGCCGACGTCTTTACTGCCAACATGCGCTTTGATGGCGGCGATTTTCTCGCTGGCTTCATCTGGCATTGCGGTAACGTCAATTACCATAATATCATAATCGGCCATTTTGTTGAAATCGGTCACCGGCGTGTCGAGTGATAGCGCGCAAACCGGAACATTCAGCAACCGGCCAAAACTCTGGAGTGACTGGTTCGTCGTTGCGGTTTTTCCATGCAGGGTGGCAGCGATAATTTCCTTTTTCGGGTGCGCATCACGCAGCATGGCAATCAATTTTGCCACCATCGTCGTCCGGCCAGTACCACTGGCACCAACAACAAATATCAGCCGGTTGGATAATAGTTTCTCGGCATTGGGGTGGGCCAGCCTTGCCGCCAAGCCACCAAGAAAAGCAGCACAGCCTTCGTTATAATCCAGTCCGGCATAATGCGATTTTAGCTGGTTCAATATTGTCGCGGAAAATCCAGCACGTTGTAATTCCAGCTTTGTGCTGGCCGAAAGGCTGGGGTTAACCCCGTCAAGATCGGTTAGCACCAGCCCCGACATCATATCCTTCATGGCAATAATTTCACGGCGAAGGGCGGCGATATCTGCGCCGCCGCCGGTAACAGCGGGCTGGCGTGAATGGTCTGGGGTTTTGGTTGTTGATGCGCCTGCTGGTGTACCGGTTGGGGTGCCTGCTGGGGTGCCGGTTGGCTTGGTAATCATGTGACCGGTAAAGATATCACTGAACCCGGCCTTTACCGACGGTGCCATGGCAGGTTTGGCATTGTCGGTTGTGGCCTCCATGACGATGCGGCCGTTGCGTTTGCTGGTAGATACGATCATCGCATCTGGGCCTAGCTTTTCCCATATTTCTTCCATAGCCGTTGCAGTATCTGCGGCTTGAACGGTTAAATTGGGCATTGTTCATCCTCCTTCTTTGGATGACGGCAAATGTGCCGGTTCTTTTCAGATCTTATTTGTCTTCCAGTTTGTTGCCGGTATCACCGCTGATCGTGGCGATGACGTTAATTTTGCGGTTATCTGGTAACTCGGTGAAACCAAGCACGGCCAGATCGTCGATATGCTGACGAATGATTGTTGATAGCTGCCGACGAATTTGCGGTGATACAACCAGCACGGCCTGACGGCCATCAGCAGAGGTCTTTTCACTGGCCTGTGCGATTGATTTGATCAGGCGTTCTGCTAGGCCGCTGTCCAGCAGCAAGCCGCCATCATTACTCTGGCGCGACATTGAAATCAGCATATGCTCCAGCTCAGAACTGAGGGTGATCACTGGCAGCGGCTGGTTCAATGGGGCAATCTGCTGGATCAAAAGTCCGGCGAGGCCCGGGCGCAAGGCCTCGGCAGACTCGATAATACCAAGATTACGCCCTGCTAGATTAGCCAGTGTTTCCAAGATTTTGCGCAGATCGCTGATGGGCACACGCTCGGCCAGAAGCTCACTCAAAATTCCGGTCAGAGCGTGCAGCGGCACTAGCTTTGGCACCACAGACTCGACAAGGCTAGGCGAGGTTTGTGACAGATTGTCGAGCAGCAGCTTGACATCGTCCTGACCGATTAGCTCATGCGCGAATTTATACATCACCTGCGAGATATGCGTTGCCAGAACCGACTCCGGCTCGACAACGACATAGCCGTTGCTTTCAGCCTCGGCTTCCTTGTGCCGGTCAATCCAGATGGCATCCATGCCGAATGTTGGGTCTTTTACTTCGATACCGGCGATTTTAACGCTTGTTGCATCGCCGGGGATTGCCAGTTTGCGGTCAGGATATACCCTGTCTTCGCCGACAATCGTCTGGCCAATTCGGATACGGTAATCATTTGCCTGTAACGCCATATCGTCGCGAACCCGCACTGGCGGGATGACAAAGCCCAATGCCTTTGATACCTGTTTGCGGATGCCGGTGATGCGGTTTACCAATGGGCCGCCAGTGGTCTCGTCAACCATGCCAATTAACCCATATCCAAGCTGCACAGAAACTGCAGAATTGTCAGTAACATCGACAAGGTTGATCTGATCGGGGGCAGTTTTGCCTTCATCTTCAACAAACGCATCAGCGCCCTGAGTTTGATCAATATCCCCCTCAGATTGTTCTTTGCGCCGCATCATAAAGCCGGCAAATCCGGCCACCGCAGCGGCAGCAAGAAACAGGAAATTCGGCATGCCGGGAACAAAACCAATAAGCAGCAAAACAGCTGAAACCGGTATCCAAGCACGCGATAGGCTAATTTGCTGGCCGATATGCGCGGCCATATCTTCGGTTGTCGAAACGCGAGTCACGATAATCGCTGTTGCAATGGCCAGCATCAATGACGGAATTTGCGCAACTAGGCCGTCACCAATTGACAGCAGGATGTAGGATTCGGCGGCGCTGGAAAATGACATATCATGTTGGGCAACGCCAATAATCAGGCCACCAATAATGTTAATAGCAAGAATGAGAATGCCGGCAATGGCATCGCCTTTCACAAATTTTGATGCACCGTCCATGGCGCCATAAAAATCAGACTCTTTGGCAATATCCTCGCGCCGAAGCTTGGCCTCTTCATTCGTTAAAACCCCTGCATTCAAATCAGCGTCAATCGCCATCTGCTTGCCGGGCATCGCATCAAGGGTAAAGCGGGCGGTTACTTCTGAAACACGTCCCGCGCCCTTGGTGATAACGACGAGGTTGATAATCACCAGAATTACAAAGACAAAAATACCAACCGCATAATTGCCAGCAATGACAAAGGCGCCAAACGCCTCAATCACCTTGCCGGCGGCCGAAGTCCCCTCATGCCCATTGCCAAGGATAATCCGTGTTGAGGCAACGTTCAGACCAAGCCGCAGAACGGTGGCAATCAACAAAAGGCTGGGAAAACTGGAAAAATCAAGCGGACGGTAGGTGTGCAAAGCCACCATGAGTACCAATAGTGATACCAGAATATTTGTCACAAAAAACGTATCAAGCAAAAAAGCGGGAAGTGGCAACACCATCATGGCGACAAGCACTAGGATACCAACAGGCATCACCATTGTGGACAGAAACCCTGCCGCACTGCCAAGCCCAAATCTTGATAGCGTCATATTCATGACATTAATCCTGCTTCACGGGTCAAGCGGCACAATAAATTGACATTGCAATCTCTTAAAAGTGAATGTGCCAAATTTTAACCCTCTGATTAAAAACGCTTTATATGGCCCTTGTCCGGATGCCGTCAGACGGCGCTAGGCAGGGCGTTGTTGGATAAAGGCAAAATCTGTGCCAACCGCGCTACCAGTATGAAAACACGGCATGATTAGCGTTCACGTCCACTCTGAAAAGCCTTGCCAGAGGAGGAGGGCGCATAAGGCGTCATATAAGGAGCCATATGAGGAGCCATATGGCGAGGGGTCGGAGGCGTCCCTGTCAGTGTGGATTGTAAGCATCGCGGCGGGCACAGAAACGGTTGGCATAGAAAATGCATATTTTGGCAAGGTACCTAATATTTTTGATGTAACGGAGCTCAAAATGCGCAAGATTTTCAAGACAGCTGTGATCTGTAGCCTTGGCATCGGGTTTTTGACAGCCTGCCAGCACAATGGCACCGCAAGCCTGAATATGGCTGGTGCAACGAAAATGGCAGCGGTCGAAGCCTCTCAAACGCAAACAATCGTAAATTTGAAAGACGTGCTTGACGCAAGCGCTGAAAACATCCCGACGCTTACCGCAGTTGGCTATGCCGTGACATCGTCACAGCCCGGTCGCGGCGAGGCACAAAAGCGCCTGATGGCGATCCGGTCTGCACGGATGGCGGCGATGCGTGATCTGGCTGAACAGATTCATGGCTTGCAGGTGGACTCAAGCACAACAGTCATCGACCTTGTGGTGCAGAACGACACCTTCCGTGGTGTGGTGAACGGCACAATCCGCGGGGCTCGCACGGTACGGATCAACCCGACTGGAACCGATACATATGAAGTCGTGCTGGAAATTGATCGCGAGACGATCAGCTATCTTCTGACAACAGCGCGGAAGACTGTTTAACCCATGTATCGCCTGATCGTCACATGGCTGACCGCCGCCAGCATTGCCCTTTTCGTTGGGACGCCCGTGCGTGCCGCCCAAGGTATGCACGCCCAAGGGTTGCAGGCTCAGGGTATGCGCGCCCAAGGTTTGCGTATGGTGACGGCAACCGGACGTGCGGTGATTAATGATCAGGCGGCGATACATGAAGCAAAAAACACTGCGCTTGAGGATGCATTATATCTTGCCGCCCTTCGCGGCGGTGCCAAGATTGACGGCTTTTCATCGGTTCAGGCCGATACCAGCCTTGATGATCATTTTGTTGTGCGCCCGTCAAGCGAGATTCTTGACTACCGTATTGTGAACGAGGTCAACGATGATCTGCATTATGAAGTGACCGTCGAGGCGGCGGTTGGCAAGATGGCGACCCCGGCCTGTCATGATCGAAAAATTGGGCATCTGACGATGTTTGCGCCAACGATGTCAATGACAAGATCGGTTCCGGGCTGGTTATCGACAATGCCGTCGATAATGGCGCTCGATCTTTATCAGGCGCTTGGCAGTACGGCCAATCTAACGCTTTACAACGCGGCTGATACGGTGCTTGACCCGGCGCGCCTCAAGCGGGATGCCCGCTATGATTATGACGCGCTGGTCAATGGCAAGCCAATGATCCGGGATGGCGATTTTGCCTTTGCCTCGCGCATTCGTTTTGAGACCTATCGCACCGGTTCGACGATTGGTTACAGCGATCATTTGCACGCCGTTATTACGACTAGCCTTTACGCTGGCAGCGATTTGATGCCCATTGGCGAGGTGCGCGACGAAATGAAGGTGAAGCTTGGCGAGGTATCGCCCAGCCTGTTGCTAAGTAAATTAGGCACAACCAAGCGCGACGTTATAAAATCGGTTCTATTAGACGGTGTAAAGGGTCATGCAGCGGGGATTGCGTCAGCTACATTATGCCTGCCACTAAAGGCGGTTATCGAATTGAATGGAGATAAGGTGCAAGTTGGACTGGGCCTGCGCCATGGTGTTAAGATGAACAATCTGGCAATGGTTTCAGGGGCGGGCGCGAAATGGTCGGTCTTGCGTGTGGTTGACGCCCAAGACGGATATTCGATCCTTGAGCCGCTTAGCCGCAAACGGAAACCGGCGGATTTGAACGGCAAGCTTGTGACGTTTCTGGAGATGAATTGATGCGCTATCTAAAGTTTGTAATTCCTTGTTTTTTTGGCGTCACCATTGCCGCGGCAAGCGCTGAGCCGATTGTTGTACTGACCTATGGGGCGCGTGATCATGGCGGTGCCGAAACCGAGGTCAGTTCGCACCCGTTCAGAATGGATCCTGATTATTCGGTAACGCATGAAGTGGCACAGGACGAGACGCTTGGCCATATCATGAATGATTATTACAGCGGTAGCGGCATGAATATGAAATTTGTTGAAATGGCGATCGTTCAGGTGAATCGTCATGCCTTTGTCAGGGGCAATCCAAATTTTCTCTATGCCAAGAAAACAATTCGCCTGCCATCTCTAAATCAGATCAGGGCTCTGGTGACTGGCGATAAGCCACAAAATGGCGCCACTCACAGCGGCAATGGACGGACAAATGAAATTTATTTCTTTGGCGGGTAAGGCTGTCCAGATTTCTGCGCCTTTTGCGGCTGTCTGCCTTGTCGGTATTATGGCAGTGTCGGGCAATCCGGCGATGGCAAACCAGACTTTATCGGGTGCAATGATTAAGGCCGAGATTGAGTCTAGGCTGGCGTTGCGCGGGTTTGCCGCTGATCCGGAACTTGATGATGAGAGGCAGTTTTTGCCATGTGCGGCGGCGCTGGAAATTGAGCCAATGTTTGGCAGTTTTAAAACGGTTCGTGTCTCTTGTGATGACCCTGACGGCTTTTCAATCGCTGTGCGGACTCAAATTCAAAACCTAAAGCCGCGGCCGACTGCCAGAAAGCTTGATCAGGATAATGTTGATTTAACGCCCGCCGAGCCGAAAGCACCCGCCGATTATAAAGAGGCTGATTATAATAAAATTGTTCGGCTATCACGAAGCCTTGGACGCGGTGAGGTTATCATGGCCGATGATCTGGTTCTGGTACCCAGCCCCCATAACCGCATCAAAGGCTATTTTGAAGATCCAGCGCACGTGATTGGTCGCAAGACAAATCGGGCCTTGAGTGTCAATCAAGTCCTGCAAAGCAGGCACCTCGAAATGGACTGGCTGATCCAAAAAGATCAGACTGTCACGATCGAAACCCAGATCGGTGCCGTAACAGTTGCCGGTATTGGTGTCGCCCTTGATAATGGCCAGATGGGCGATTTGTTGAAGGTTTTAAATCAATCAAGTAACGTGGTCATTGAAGGCCGCGTTGTCTCGGAAAAAAAAATTAAAATTATTACTAAATAATTTAACATTCGCGTCGTTACGCAGATATCGGAGGTCAACTAAAATGGTTGGTATTGTAAAAAACACTATTAGTCGTGTGGAGCCAAGCAAAACCACTGTTCCTGATCGTGTGTCACAAGAGGCAAAAAAAACTTCATCTGCCGCTGCGCCGAACGCTAGCGACAGCGTCGAACTGAAGTCTGCCGATGTGCCAGCATCGATCAAACAGATGGCGTCGTCAGCACCGATCGATGAGGTGAATGTAAATCGGATTAAGGAAGCCATTAAACGCGGCGATTATCCGATTGACATCGACCGCATCTCTGAGGCGCTAATGGATGCCTATCGGGAGATGAAGACTTAGGATCGGGCGGGGTGCCTGTGATGGGGACTGTGCTATCGGCGACTGAAATTCTAAAGCGTGTCGAGCAAATGCTAGACGCGCTCTTTGTGCCGAATTTATCTGCAAATGAATTTGCCGAAGGGTGCAGTGTGCTTGAAACCTTCTTAGCAACGCATGGCAGTGATTTCTCGAAAGCGGAGAAGCTGGATGATCCGACGCGTGAGCGCATGATGATGGTTGTTGATCGGCTTGGCCGTTTGCAAAAGCGCGCTGAAATCAGAGCCGCTATGCCAAGCGAAGTACAAAAATATATTGCCGATCAAGACGATTAACCTGCATACTATTTTCTTTTGAGATTATCTTATCGGTTTCGTTAAAGGTCTGATCGCATGGCAGACATGGCCAGTTTCTTTGAAAATCCCTTTATCATTGTCGTTCTTACCGGTTTGGCTATGGTGCTTTTACTGGTTGGGTTTGTTGCTGCCAAAATTTTACTCAATCAGCGTCTAGCCGACCAGCGCGTTGCCAAGGTTGCTGAAAATTTGGGACAAATTGGCGATGCTGTAATACGGCTGCATCTCACGCTTGAAACGCTCGGCGAACGGCTTGGTGAAATTGAGAAAAAAACTGGTGGCTTGGCTGAAGGCTTTGACTTAAGTCGGCAAGAACTGGCTGATCTTGCGCAGAATTTTAGTGGTGACAAACAGATGAGTAAAGCCATTGAACTTGCGCGCGGCGGCGCGGCGGCAAGTGAATTGACCCTGACCACCGGCATTAGCCATGACGAGGCCGAGGCGATTGTCAGATTTCATGGTCCGGCCAAGGGCTAGGGCTGGTAAGCGCACCCGCATAAATGCAAGGCTGAATTTATCACATGGTAAATATACTGCGTTTGCAGGCGAGGCGCGCAAAACGCGTTCCCCGGATAATCTTTACGCTACCGTCATTTCGATTAAGCTCTAGCTGTAGGCGGGTGTCCTCGACGGCGATCATATCATCATTAATTGCGGTAATGATTGCGGTGCGCTCGCTGCCGTAGCCAATGATTTGGACTTCACTCCCAACATCGGCCTCATTCACCACAATCGACTCAAGATCAAAGCTAGTGCTGTTGCAGCTGTATTTTTCGTGCCGGAACCGCTCTGCAGGGCAGCCGGCAAGGCCAAAGGCAACGGTAATCAGAATACAGATCTTGCCGATCCGGTAAATCATGCCTTGGCGTCCTCATCTTTGGCCGTTGGTGCCTCGGCGTCGGGCTGATCATCATTGATGGTCGCGGCAGATTGCGCGTCACTATCAGATGAGATGCCGTCCTCTGGGGCGGCGATTGACGCATCGGCATCATCAATTGTATTCGCCGCGCTTGAACCGGTTTCATCTTGGCCGGTTTCATCTTGGCCGGCATTATCTGGGTTGGCATCGGCGAAATCGGTTCCGGCAGTAGCAGCATCACTGGTATCTGCAAAATCATCTTGCTGAGGTTCGATGATATTTCCAATTTCATCGACACGAACGGCCTTGCCCGAACGGATCAACTTTTCGGCATCTTCAGGTTTAGCATCAATGATTGCGCCAGACAGAAACCGAACGCCCTGAACTTCGCCAGGTGACGTCATTTTAAGACGCGCCCATCCGTCTTCAATTTCGGTAGCAGGTTCATCAGCAACCTCAATCGCATCCATCGAGGCCCCGCCAAGGTCAAGCGTGGCGACATTTACCTCTGGGATCTGGGTCATAGACGGATCGCGATTGAAATCCTGAAGGTTTGCCACCCGCGCCCTAAGCAGAAAAATACGTGCAGCCAGAATACCGATACGCCGCAACTCATTTTTCTCCGTAGCGAGTGCCGTATTCATGAAATGATTCATCTCATCTAGGGGCTCACCGGTAAATTTTTCGATTAGCGCATTCCGAACTTTAATTGTCTCAGGCGCCAGTGAAATTGATGACCCCGGACCGGCACCATCTTGGAGTGAAACTCTGCTCATTTTTGTCTCCATGTCTATTTTGGCATCCTATTTGCAAAATTTACACCAAATCACGGGTTCGTGACCAACTATTTAATAACCAGCCTAGGACGGATTTCTTATAAAAATGAATAAGATCGGCTCATATTTGAATTTTCATGCACAGGCGCTCGAATTGCGTTCGCGCCGTAATGAAATTCTGGCATCGAACATTGCCAATGCCGCAACGCCCAATTTTAAGGCGCGTGATCTTGATTTTGATGCCGAAATAAATCGGCATGTCGGCATTGGCCCATTGCAGACAACGAATGAACAGCATTTTCCAACGGCAATTGCCGCCACTGGTAACAGCTTGTTGTTTCGTGAGCCTGTGAACCCGTCGCTTGATGGCAACACGGTTGAGCTGAGTGTCGAGCAGATGGAGTTTTCTGAGAATGTGACGCGTTATCAAACAACGCTGACGTTTTTGAATAACCGGATTTCTGGGCTGATGTCAGCGATCAGAGGTGAATGATGAGCGAAATCAAAAATATTTTTGATATTTCCGGCCGGGCTATGGCGGCGCAACTCGTTCGCCTTAACACGGTCGCCAGTAATTTGGCGAATGCGGGAACAATTACCGGCACCAAGGAAGAAGCGTTTCGCGCCCTAAAACCGGTATTCCAGACACGCTATGCCGATGAATTAAAACGTTCGGGCGTGTCAACGGTCGATGTTCTGACCGTAGCCGAGGTTTCACGGGCGCCGGAAAAGGCGTTTATGCCGCATCACCCAAGCGCGGATGCAGACGGTTTTGTTTACCGCGCGGCGGTTGATGAGAATGAAGAAATGGTCGAGATGGTCGAGGCAAGTCGCCAGTACCAGAACAATGTCGAGGTCATCTCAACGATCCGTGCGCTGATGATGCGCACAATAAATATGGGTAAGTAAGGTTTAGCCAGGAGACCTAAGAATGAGTACGATTGATAACAGCAATTCTTTGAATTCGATTTTGGACAAGCTGGGTATTCGGCAGCAAGCCGCTGAATCCGGTCCAAAGGATTCATTGGGGCAGGCTGAATTTTTGAAGCTGATGACAACACAGCTGCAAAATCAGGATCCATTCAAACCGACGGATAACACCGAGATGATTGCCCAGATGGCGCAATTTTCGACGGTCACTGGCATCACCGAGATGAATGAGTCGCTAAAGGGACTTAACAGTCTCTATTCAGGTCAGCTATCTGAATTCCGCATTGCAACTGCAGCAAATATGCTTGGGCATTCGGTTCTGGTCCCGGGGGGCAATGCCTATCCGACGGCTGAGGGCGGCATTTCTGGTGCGATTGATATTCCGGCAGCATCACAAAGCACAAATATTGTTTACCGGTCACAGGCTGGCGAAATTCTTCATACTGAAGATCTTGGCCCGCAGCCAGCTGGATTGGTCGGTTTTGCATGGGATGAAATCCCTGAAAATATTCTGAATGAAAACGCCTTTTTCCGGATTGAAGCCTATGCCGATACAGGTGAGGGCCTTCAGGCTGTTGGTGCATCGG
>Ga0181557_1003620_pt1 | contig 14960 bp, 7 predicted proteins | sample 011ome_23_FD_148632 | JGI IMG/M metagenome (GOLD analysis project Ga0181557, IMG submission 148632) | Coastal salt marsh microbial communities from the Groves Creek Marsh, Skidaway Island, Georgia - 011506CT metaG (spades assembly) | ecosystem: Environmental > Aquatic > Marine > Intertidal zone >... | reverse complement strand
ACTGATCTATCAGATGATCAAGTTCCTTCTGTTCCGGCTTGTATGGCTCCTTGCAATCAACACATAGAGTTCGCATCAATCGCTGGGCCAGAATTCCCAACAGGGCATCGGAAAAGTTTACCGGGTCAAGACCAAGGTCAAGCAGGCGTGAAATAGTTTCCGGTGCAGAATTGGTATGCAAGGTAGATAACACAAGATGCCCCGTTAATGAGGCTTCAACGCCAATGGAAGCAGTTTCTTTATCGCGCATTTCCCCAATCAGAATAATATCCGGGTCTGCGCGTAGAAAAGCGCGCATGGCATCAGCAAAGGTAAATCCGATTTTGGGATGCACCTGGACCTGTTGTAATCCAGGCTGGGTAATTTCCACCGGATCTTCTGCAGTCCAGATTTTCTTGTTGGGCTTATTAACGTGGCCAAGAACAGCATGCAACGAGGTCGTTTTACCCGAACCAGTAGGGCCCACTACCAGAATAAGGCCGTGGGGTTTTTTACAGGCATCATTCAGTCTCTCATAGTTACTGTCACTTAACGCCAGCTTATCCATGGGCATGGCGTTACCTGCAGCCAGAATACGCAGTACTGCGCTCTCACCATTCACAGTGGGAACTGTTGCTACACGTAATTCCAGATTTCGTTTGGCCACTTTTAGTTTGCACTTTCCATCCTGTGGCTTTCTGCGTTCAGAAATATCCAGACGTGACATGACCTTGATACGCGCAATAAGTGCTGCAGTATGTTCCCCCGGGACCCTGAGCAGCTCACTACATTCACCGTCTACCCTCACGCGCACGATACCCGGCCCTTTGTCTTTGCCAGGCTCAATATGAATATCGGAACTGTTCAACCTGCTGGATTCCACAATAATTTTGTTAACCAACTGTATAATTGCCGAACTGGTGACCTCGGACTCATCTAATTCATCATCTTCGGTACGCTGCAGTTCTACATCGTTTTCTTCTTCCAGGCTCCTGAATACATCATCAAATCCTCCTGAATCAGGAAAATCATCTGCTCCACTGTTAATAAACTGAAGAATATGTTCCGGCAGCCCTACTCTTAACTCGATCTTCTTCACTCGTAACAGCGATTGGATTTCCATAATTCGCGTATAGTCACTGGGATCATCAATCAGAATGACCGCTTCGTCCTTGTTACCGGATACCGGCACCCAGAGATTGTTTATCAGGTAATTTGTGGTGATGTTTTCAATCAGCCCATTGGGAGGCTGGGTCAAGGAATCATATTTCATGTAAGGAACGCGGTAATACAATTCCAGTGATTTACCAATATCATCTTCAGATATCTTGAATTCATCAATCAGCTTTCGAACAATTTTCTTTTTAGAGGCGGTAAATTCTCTCTGCGTTTTTTCCAGATCAAGACTGCTGATTTTTCCCTGCTGCACGAGAAAGTCATATGGCCCCAATGTCGTCTGAAAATCATCTCTGAAGATTTTTGCCAGCGTTTGCGCGAGTATTGCCGCCCGCTTGATATCCGAGCGTGAGAAGGTTCGATGATGATCAAGATTGATAAGTTGAACCACACCAAGAAGAATTTCATTTTTGATAGGTACTGCGATCATGGACTTAAACTGAATATTACGACTTTCGCTGAAACGGGAATCAAATTTCAGATCAGGATGTATTTCCATTAACTCTTCAGACTCATACACATCCTTGATACAAAGTGAACGATGACTGAGCGCCACATAACCCGCTACCGAGGTAGTACTCAAGGCGACTCTGATGGACTGTTTTTCTACTGATTCAGATCCTTCCCCTCCCTTGTAGACCGCAGTAATTTCCTTGCCATTGTCTATACTTTGATAAATTGTCAAAAAATGCGCACCGAGCACCTCGAGTAATTCCGGCTCGACAATCTTCAGCGCCTGTTGCAGAGTTTTCCTGTTCTTCTTTTCACGAACCAGCGCTTCACTCAGTTTGGCCATACCCTGTGTAAAATCCCGGGAGCGTGCATTGGCTTCAGAAAGCTTTTTTTCCAAATCCAGCATTTCAATACTTTGTACCTGTTTACTGCTTAACATAACTAGTGGATCCGCTTGAGAATGGAGTTTTCAAAATAATCAACCTGGGGAATGAAGGCCTTTATGCCCTCAACCTCAATCTGCATAAGTTGTCCCGGGTGCAGGCTTTGTGTGTTAATTTGCTTCATGTCACTTTCATCCACCTGCAAAAGCTGGGGACTTTTACTGATCTGGAAACTGTAATATGGCAGGATTCCCGGGTTTTGCAGACCATAGACAATCACCACCCTGTTTTCTTCCGGCGTGTCGGTTTTAACAGCCTCCCCGGGTTTGAAAAGCGTTATATGTGGCAAGCGACAACCGCGCCATTCAATGAAACTCAGTCCACTATCCTTATCTTCCGAAGCATCTATAAAGCTGTACTTGATCACTTCAGCAATGATGTTTCTGGGAACCAGCCACTGTTGCTCATTGGTTTTAAGTATCATACAACTGGCGCTTTGCAGTTTTTGCATAGTCATTTTCCCCCAAATTTTAATGTCAGCTTTATCTGCATAAGGGAAACACCATTAAAAACTCTGAATCGTTTTAATCAAGCTTTCTTCCTGAAACGGCTTACAAAGGTATTCATTAACGCCAATCTTTCCAGCCCGGTTACGATGCTTTTCACCAATACGGGAGGTAATCATGATGATAGGGATATCCTTGAGCGGTGATTCCTGTGTTCGGATATAAGTAGCCACTTCAAATCCATCCATCTTGGGCATTTCTATATCCAGTAAAATCACATCAGGTAAATATGTTTCCAGCAATTCGACTGCTTCCAGGCCATTTTTTGCAGTAACCACTTCCATGCCATTTCGCTCCAAAATACCCGTGGTTACTTTCCTTACAGTAATGGAATCATCCACCACCATGATTTTTTTATTTTGTGTGCCAGAATCCCTTGTACCTGACTGCAAAAACACTGAAGCTGAAGAGGGTTTTTTATTTTCATGATGCAGGTTCACCAGGGACGCCAGATCCAGCACAATAGCTACATTGCCATCGGGCATAATTACCCCGCCACTGATTCCTGCCATGGAGGTAAACTGCTTACCAAAGGACTTCACTACCAGATCCCTGCTTTCGATAATTGAATCTATATGCAAGGCCTGGTTTTTTTGTTTTCCTTTCACCAACAACAGCGTTATTGCGGCATCGACACTTTCAGGTCGCGGGTCGAGTCCGGCATCAATCAGTTTGCCCAGATACAGGTATTCGTATTTTTCTGCCCCATATTCAAAAACCGGTGGAGCAGTATTGCCTTCACTTTGATAGATTCGTGCCAACTTCTCCACCAGCACACCATCCAGAGTATCCATTAAAACCACGTAAGGGGTTTCCTGAATTTTGAACAGCAAGGCACGATTAAGAGAAGACGTTAACGGCAAAGTCATAGTAAAGGCGGTGCCTTTTCCTGGCTCACTAACCACTTCAACCGAGCCTCCGACCTGATTGATCTGATTTTTCACTACATCCAGGCCAACTCCCCTGCCAGATATGGTGGATAGCTGATCGGCTGTGGAAAAGCCAGGCTGAAATATGAGCTGCATGGCTTCTTCATCACTGATAATGGCCGCTTCCTCCAACAGCCCGCTTTCTACCGCTCGCTTCTTGACCTTCTCGACATCGATCCCCTGCCCATCATCCTGGATAACAACACTGATAGTTGCTCCCTGCCGGGCTACCATTAAGGAAATGGTTGCCTGCACAGGCTTACCGGCTTTCACTCGTTCGTGTGCCGGCTCAATACCATGATCGATGGCATTACGAAGAATATGTTCAAATGGAGTAATTACTGCCTGCAGGATATTTTTATCCAGATTGCCCTGCTGGTTCTGCACTTCAATCTGAATGTCTTTGTTGAGCTCTCTGGCAGTCTGCCTGACGAGTCGGCGCAGGCGCGGTACAATGCTGGAAAAAGGCAGCATTTGTGATGAAATCAAGCCATCCTGCAAACTGTTGGTGAGACGCTGCTGCCCCATAAGGGCCTGGTCAATTTCTTTTAAACGACTGGAAAGGTTGCGCCTGATATCCTGTAAGTCTTCATAATCTTCCGTGAGGGAGAGCGATAATTCCTGAAGCTCGGTATAACGATCCATTTCCAGCTCATCAAACTCATTAACATCTGACTCCGTTTTGATATGAGCTGTACCCTGCTGTCTACTACCTGGGCTATGGCTGGCATTCTCATCAACCCTTTTAACAAAGGAATTCAGGCGTATTAGTGTTTCATCCATTTCAATCAGGAGATTGCCGACATCGTGAAAACTTTTTTCAAGCCGGTTTCTGGAAAAATTTATTTCATCAGCATCATTAAGCAGGTAATTTAACAACTGACTTGAAACCCGTACCTGTTCTTCAGCTGCAGACAGTGGATTTACAGTTTCAGATTGAGATTTGAAACTTGCGGCAGACCCGGGTAATTCTGTCTCCTTCCCAGCACCAGGAATTTTCTGCGAATCCTTTGTCAGCTCCAGAAGCTGATTCTTATGTTTATTGCCTGTAGTTATGGACTTTTTCTCTGGCTCCAACTTGTCTTTGATTTCATCTTTGCCAGTCAACGCTTCAGGCTTTCCAGGCAGTTCAGCTTCCAGTTCAGCTGCCTCTGGCGTTCTCGTTATAAAGCCATGGTCATCCTTGCTGTATAAAGCGCAAATCTTATGCAGCCCATGCAAATGAATATCACAGCCTGTAAAAAACTCATTGTCAAAGCCACTACTTTTGCCGGCACTAATCACAAATGATTCATACTCATGGGCGGCATTACTTAATGCGTTATCCTGGGCAAGTGCCGAGCTGCCCTTCAGGGTATGTAGTATGCGCAAATAGTTTTCCAGAATGGTTTTGTCGTGGGGCTCCTGTTGCCAGTGGAGATAAAGGTCATCCAGATCCTGTAACAGCTCCGTCATCTCATCCAGGAACACCGCCAGCAACTCTTGATCTACCGTGTTGTTCCTGGACTCCGATGGTAACTGTTGTGTCGTCAAGGCCTCAGACTGTCCACTATCATACGACGCTTGCGCTATTGCCGGTTCTGGCTCTGATTCTGGTGCAGGCAAAAACAACTGCTGTTCAGTACTCTTACTGTCAAAATCAACCACAGGGGTTTCAGTCTGTTCATTTTCAGGGGCGAGTATAGTTTCCGGGACGTATTCCTCAATGGCCTTAAGCAAAGGTTCACTGCTATTGATAGACTGGTTAGTTTCCAGTCTCGACATGGTATCTCCCAACCAGTCCACAGAGTCAGTCATGATTTTTATGAAAGCCTGATCTACGCCATGTTTTGTAACTTTCTCTGGCATAATTTTTTCAATAGCTGCCAGCAAGGCGCAAACAACACTGGCTATTGATTCACAATCTGCCATTTCAGCAGCACCCTGCAACAGGGATAAAGCTGAACTGATCTGAGCCAATGCTTTGCTGTTTTCTGGATTTTTCTGCTGCGCCAGACACCCTTCATGTATCCGGGCATGTAGTTCCCTGGCTTCCTGAAGGAAACCGGTTAGCAGCGGATCCTCCGCTTGAATATATTTGTGTAACGCCGTTTTGGTTTGGGTAATCCCCGGGTATGCTGCCTTGATTTCAAGTGGTGGGTTATTTCCATTCAGGGCTTTTTCATAGGCTATAGCCTGTATGCAGATATTATTGATACTGGCTTTAAATGACCCGGCTTTAAATACATTATCATTCTCCGGATCGAGAATACCGTCTCGCAGTAATGCAAGAACATCCAGCACTTCCTCCGTAAAGCCCATGATTTCATCAGTGATTCCCAGTGGCTTTGCAGAAAGGCTATCGAAAAGCTTTTCCATAGCAACAGAAACAGCAGCAATATCATGCGCGACAGAACGACCACTCCCCCCCAATGTATGAAAAAGTCTGGAGCAATTTCTAACCCTGCCTGTCTGCTGTCCAACACTTTGCAGATCGCTTAATTCTTCCCGAAGCGAAAGTAATATCTCATCAAACTCATTACTGAAGACCATTCGCTGCTTATGCTCTTCATCAATTTCATTCGAGTCAGATATTGCTTTACTCGCCGACCATGACTTTTGCGGCTGAACATTCTCTGGCGGGCTTGCAGGCGCCAGCTTTATATCCCCCTTCTCATCGCTCTCATCATTGTCATCGCTAGCTGCTTTGTCATGATCAGGCATATTCCCAGGCTGCGCCTTGCGCAGGGAAATATCAGCAAGCAATTCTTTGGCAAAACCCGCACTTTTCTCCAGAAAGACTGCTGAATCATCCTCTCTGCCCAGAATCAGTTGTTCAAAATACCAAAGGGAATTAATCATCAGCTGACATAAACGCTGAAATCCAATACTCTTCGTTTCCAACGTAGTGTGCTCTATCATGTCAGCAATATAGTTCTCTGCGATTTGAAACTGTTTTGACTGTTCAGGCTGGTTTATCAACTGGAACACCCGTGAAAGCTGTCCCAGCGTTGAGCAGGTTTCTTGCAGAACGTGGGTATTGTTTTCTGCAATAAGATCCAGATTGCTGATCACAGTTTTAATGCAGGCAATAACTGCCTGTAAGGCATGTAACCGCGCAGAATTTATTACAGGGATACCCGGAGAACCTTTTACTTCAGTAAAAAGCTTAAGCTCATGATTATCCTGATAAGCAGCCAGCTCGTTAGAACTGATGACCAATATCCTGGCTATTGAAAACAACAGATCCTGGGCTTGTTGACCTGATGCAGCAGCCAGGTCATCTTCAATATTGCTTGCCAATGTTGTCAAACCGATAAAGCGAAGAAGTTCTCCAAGCCGCTCTATTTCACCTTTCATTTCCTCGGCAGGAACACTACTATCGTCCATCTCATCTGCAATCTCACTAATGGAATCCAACAGCGCAGTTATTTGCTCACCGAGAATGTCTATAGTTTTATTTCTGGCATCCTGGGCATAATAGCGAATTCGGGATGCCTCATCGTTAGAATCCGCATTATTTAAAATTCCACTGCTATCTAACCGACTTCCTTTGCTACTTCTCTGACTTAGCCATTGTCTGATAAATGAAATTTCTGGTTCTGACCCGGTGTTTATATCAATAAGTTTTGCGATCTCATCAAAAACACTGTTTTCTAGATCTTTATCAAGCACTCCAGACATCTCTTCATGCTGTAATACGATACTTTCCTTGGTGGAAAAATGCAGAGACCAGGAAAACCCTGCCAGAATTCGGAACAAGGCCTGATTAAGATTTTCCTGTGGTAATGCTGTCATCAACGCACTGGATAGCCCCCAGCGTGTTCCCGCCCTGTAATCACGCAGAAGCAGGCTCAGGTTATTGATAACCTTGATGACTAACTCAAGAGCTTTCTTGTCAGCAGGATTTTTTAAAAGGATTTTGCAGGCTTTGTTGTAGAACATCAGCTGCTTTTCCATTAATTCCTGAAGTAACTGCGGTTTTTCCTCAAATACTTTGCGGTAATTGATTTCCTGTTTTTCAAGCAGTATCGCCGAGCTGAATACTTGCGCAACATTACGTGAGTCTCTGATCCTGTTCAGTAACACGGCGACCTGTTCAAAATTATCACTCTGGTACTCAAGACCAGCTTCCAGCATTGAAGTAATGTTGCCTAGTCCAACATAAGCAGCTTCCAGCCTTGGGTTATGGCTCCAAACGGGAAGTTGCTTTTTTTCTGCCAGCAGTTCGTTTATGGACACGCATATTTCATTGGCCAACAATGCCAAATTTGGTAATTCGAGCAACTGCAACATTCCCGGTGTAGAACTAAAACCCGACACTGGCGCACGTAAATCCTGCAGAGGCTTGTCTTCATCTGCTGGTGTTGAAATAACATTTTCCAGTGCCAAAGACAGCACCTCACTCAACGTTTTAATCTCAAAAATTACTCGCTTCAGAGCCCTGGAACTTTGCCATTTATTCATTACATTCACCTGTTCGATTCAATGCCGGGACCGCCAATTCAGGCGTTTACCGCAGCTTGATTAGGCATTTCTACGCTGTTTTCAGCGTTGTTACTGTCTGCGCCAGTGTTGTCTATACTTTTGTTTTCGGTTTGCAGGTCATCCTTGGCACGCAATGTCAGAGGAGTTTCATCACTACTTTTTTCCTTGCTCGGCAAACGGGATACCTTTTTATCGGCCAATCCAGACCAGTTGCTTTTATCTCTGGAGTTTTTCCGTCGGTCCAGACTAAATCCCGATACAGCATCCTGCAGTTGTGCCGACAATCCTCCCAGGCTGGACATGAATTTTGATGTGGCTTCCATACCACTGGTGGTATTAGCCGTCATTTGCTGTATTACAGCCATTGACTGGGTAATTTCAGAAGCAGCCTTGCTTTGATTACTGGACGCCTCGTTTATGCTGTAGATCAATTCCTGTAATTCTTTTGAAACACGCTGAATTTCATCCAGCGCTTTACCTGCACTTTGTGCATGTCTTGTCCCTGATACCACTTCAGCCGTTGTATCTTCCATTGACTGCACTGCTTCCTTGATATCGCCCTGAATAACTTTTACCAGGCTTTCTATCTGGCGCGTGGCATCGGAAGATCGTTCAGCCAGCGCATGCACCTCATCAGCAACGACAGCAAATCCCTTGCCCGCTTCTCCTGCCGAGGCTGCCTGGATCGCTGCATTCAATGACAAGGTGTTGGTATGCTCTGCAATATCGTTAATCAGGGAAACAAAACCACCGATTTCCTGTGAGCTTTCACCTAGTCGCTTTATGCGTCTTGAAGTACCCTGAATCTGGTCTCTGATATTATCCATTCCCTTGATGGTATCTTTCACAACAGCAGCACCGCCAACCGCTGTTTTCACAGAATTTTTTGCTACTTCAAGGGTTTTTTGTGCGTTTTCATTGACCTGATTGATTCCATCGCCAATTTCACGCATGGACTCATGCACAGAATAAATACTTTTGGTTTGACGCTTGGTCGCTGCCGATAATGATTCCACGGTCTGCATGGATGCTTCTGTGGAACTGGTTACTTCCATGGTGACACTGGTGATGGCTGAAACCAGTTCCCGTAATTGTTCAATGGCGTAATTAATCGAGTCCGCGATCGCCCCGGTAAAATCCTTGCCCACTGTTGCCTTAACTGTAAGATCGCCCTCACCAAGACTGGAGATCTCACTTAACAGCTTTACTACCGCGCCATTATTGCGTGTATTTTTTTCCGCACTGATCTGCTCAGCTTCTCGGGACTGCCTGATGACCTGACGTCCATAGGCAAGAATTGTAAGTAGCATGACAAATAACAGGACATAACCCACTATGGGGCTGGCAAAGGGGTGAATACCTTGCGCAGCTAATAAATCGCCAATCCCCTTGATCTGAGCAAGTAACAGTTCACTGTTAATGACAATGTTTGCCAGCGCTCCTGTATAGATATTAATTTCAGGAATAGCACTATGGATAATGCTGGCAGTTTCACTGATAGAAGAGAACAAAACTGACACGTTGATCAAACCATCCAGAGCCTGGGGATCGTTGATACGATCAATACCAAGACGCGAGTCACCCGCCTGAAAAGCGGTATGGTTGTCGGCGAACAGCTTGAGGTCACTCAATAATTGATCCGCCTGATATGATGAGGTATCACCAGCAATAATCTCCCGGAGATTGAATGCTATACGCTCTGCCAGCCAGGATTGACGTTGTGCGGCGGCAAGAGTCACAGTTGGCAGATTCAGCGCGGTAAAACGCTCGCTAATGAGATCATATTCACGCTGTACAAGAGGCATTATGTTGAGAATGACGGCAGCCTGGGCATTGACCTCGTTTATCAAAGGCTGATTTTCCAGCACAAGGTCGATATCCTGCTCGGTGTTCTGCCAGATTTCCGGAAAATCCGGGAATTCCCGGGAAATGATTGTCTCCACCAGCGCTGGACGGTTATCGATAACAGTATTGTTGAAAAAATCTGACATCGGGCTGCCGGCACTGCCCCCCTTGCTGATCTGTACCAGCATGGAGTCGAAATCCAGCCTGGCATCATAAAGGTCCGGAAAAATTGCGCTATCGCCATCAGCCAGCGCTTGCGCATTCCTGCCAATCTGCTGCGACAACATACTTAATGTGGTCACCTGCTGATTCAGGGATTGCGTTAGTCTGGATGAAATATTGATATACATCTGATTGATGACAATCAATAGCAAGGTAACCAGAAAGACAGCCATGAAGGCTCTGGTTTTCGGCTGTCTTCTTTTTTTAATTAACAAACTGGATGTTTCCATTACCTGCTCCTGCTTATGGATGTTTAAAATAGTTACGCGATGGCGGCCTGTTGCTGACCCGGGTCAAAGCTATTCAGAACATCAATTAACCTGCTGACATCAAAGCGCTGGTAACTAATACCATTACTGGTGATGCTTGCATCTATATAGAACTCTGCTGTCTGTGGATCAGTGTTTCGCGGGGTAACAGCACTGAATTCATCAAAATCAAATTTCTGCATTCCATGCACCTTGCTTACCCTCAGTGCAAGTAACTGTTTTTCCATTCTGCACACGAGCAAGGGCCCCTCGCTAAAGCCAAACTTGCCAGCCGAATTTTCCCCCTGACCCAGAAATTGCTTGAGGTTGTAAACCGGCACCAGGGCACCACGAAAATTCATTACCCCTTCAATCCAGCTCACTGCACCAGGAATTGGCGTGACATATCTGACCTTGATCACTTCAGCGACCCTTCCAATATCAACTACACAGGAAACGTCATTGATCAGGCATTTAATGCCATGAAAACGCTCGAGCTGGCTTGCATCTTCAGGCAGACTTGCGCCAGTTCGCCTGACCCGCTCTTCCAATAGCAGCAACTGCTGTAATGGCGACTTGAATCTGTTGCTATGACTTAACATTATTCTGCTACCTGCTGCGGCAAGTCCCTGGATCGGTGGTCTTCAGCCATAACCATGGTGATGGCGCCAAGCAGAGACTCATCATCAAAACCCTTGGGTAAATAGGCCCGTGCGCCCTGCTTTAATGCCCATACCTTGTCAGATTCTTCATCCTTGCAACTGATAATGATCACCGGGATATGTTTTGTGGCTTCATTCCTGCCTAGCTCTCTGGTCGCCTGAAAGCCATTAAGTTCCGGCATCACGAGATCCATCAAAATCAAATCCGGCAAGTTTGATTCGGCTAACTGCACCCCTTCACTACCATCAAAAGCAGAAAGAATGGTATGACCCTGTTGTTGCAGAATTGATGCAGCATGCTCAATATCAGCAGCACGATCATCTATTACCAGAATTTTTAACGCTTGCATAAACAGTCCTGTTAAATATCGCGTATGAATGATTTATATAGCTGGCGTTTCTGTTTTTTCTTGCAATGCCGCCCCGGTTTCCAGAACCGGTGCAAATTTACTGATGGCATCAACCAGCTCTTCACGAGCAAATGGTTTGGTTAAATAGGCATTGGCGCCTACCACATCTCCTTTGGCCTTATCACAAAAACTGGATTTACTGGAAAGCATAATGATTGGCAGCGTCTTGTATTTTTCATTGCTACGAATCATTGAGCAGGTTTCATAACCGTCCAGGCGTGGCATCATTACATCGATAAACATCAGGTCGGGATTTTCCTGTACCAGCACTGATAGGGCATCAAAACCATCATGGGCGGTCACCACATGACATCCGGTCTCTTTCAACAGGCTTTGTGCAGTACTGCGTATAGTTTTACTGTCATCCACTACCATGACTTTAATATTTTCGAGATTACCGCTCATATGCATAACTCCTGAACACTGGTTAAACTGTCATTTCCTGAGAGAGCGACTCGGCCGTCAAGGGTAAGGGTTCTTTCTGAATATAATCCCCCTTCACCAGATCGACCTGCGCTTTGCAACAGATGGAAAGTAAATCACTGGTATTTATATTGCCGGCAATAACGCGGGTTTTTGCCGTGTGAAAGAATTCAATCAAATCCTTGAGTGAACTGAAGGTAGCAGCATCATCAATTGCATTGGCAATAATTGAATTATCCAACCTGACCAGGCTGATATCGGCATCACTTATCACGTTCTTCATCGTAGCTGTGTCAGTAACACCGGAAACGCATACGCTACAACCTGTCTGTATTAATTGATTCAGCTGTTCACATGCCGCAGACAAATCTTCCTGCAAATCGTTAAGGTGAAAATCAATAATCAAAATTTCCCGGGGTAAAGAGAGGTTCTCCATCGCTTTGTCTACATTTTCAATAAAGTGCTCATCCAGTAACGAACTGGCTGAAACGGAAAGTAAAGCGCGATACTCGAGCCCCTGATTATAAAAACCTTCGATTATCTGCAGCGCATTTTCAATCGCCCAGAAATCAAGCTTGGCGGCAAGCGGGTTTTTCCCCATGGCTGCCCCGAGACTGTCTCGAGAAATTCTGGTTATGCCATCCTCCAGATACAAACCAAGATCGTATAGTTCTGTTTCGATTTCCGTTACAGACAGTAACGGTTCATAAAACAATTTCAGCTGATTAGCCTTCAATGCAAGTTCCAGCTCATCAATACTCACTTCCTGGGCTATGGGCAAGGATTCAAGGCTCGCGTCGTCAAGCTGGTCTGGAATTTCAACTACAGGAATCTTTATCTGCCCTGGCTCCGAGCACGGGTTTTTTCCTGACTTGATTACTTTCTTCGGCGGCTGCGTTTTACTGGCAGCTTTTTTGGCAGATCTTGCTCCAGACTGCTGCCTGGTTTGTTTATTTAGTAATTTTACTTTTTCTGCTGCCGGTTTCTTCTTATCCGCGCTATGCACTTCATTCTTTTGCTTGTGACCCGGCTCTTCCCGCTTAATTTGTTCTTCAGGTTTCTTGGCAAAGGGAACAACATTGGAATCGACAGCTTCAATACTTTCTTTTGGAGCTTTATGATTAACGCTGATAAGAAAAGACCTGATCAGGTTTTCAGCAGACTCCGAGTCCGAAGCAACCGGTATCACTTCATGGGCAAAAGTAATGACAGCATTCGTTTCATCCTTATCTATTTCCTTGTTCAGTGCACGCTGAAACTGACCAAGTAACTCAGGATACAGGCTGAGGGCGGGATGATTTTCGTTTTCATTTTCTTTGCTTGCTACCCCGTTTTGTTCATGATTTTTATTGAGCAAAACCAGAAAACTGTTTTCAGTAAAACGGATCATAAAATCATTGCTTTGCAGGCTGGATTTCAACTCACTGGCCAGTGCTTTCATTTTGCCATTCAGACTACCGAAGCCCTTGTCAGCCAAATAATGCTCAAGACCATTACCATGGATATGAATCACGTGTCCTACAACAGACCCACTGGCATTTGCCTCAGCCACAAGGTTATCCAGATGTGTAATAAACAGGGGATAGCCCAGTCCTTCTGTAGCGGATGGCGCCTCTTTTTCTATATGCGAGTTACTATCCTTGAGAATGACCTGAAGACAATCTTCCCCATCATAAACAACAGGTTTGAAAGCAGCATGAACCTGAAGGATACCCTCCTTTACACCGGTTGCTGCGACAAACATCTCTTCAATTTCCAGTGCGGGTGTCTCAGGTTTTAGTCGTACCTTGTGCTGAAAATCCAGCAATGACTGTTTCACTTTATCCCTGAGTTCTGTAGAGACGATATCAATGAAAGGCAGAACAATGAGGTCATACATATTGCTATAACCCAGCAGATCCAGATAGGCGGCATTAGCAAACACATGGATACCATCATGCAGGTAGGCCAGGGCTTCTTCTGTTCCAGACATCAATTGATCGCGATGTGTAGCCAGTTCGAATTTTTCCTGGTTTAGCTGACTGAGCTGAAGATTACGTCGACTTCTTTCTGCAGCGCGGGAGAAAACTGCAAGGGAGTAATCCAGTTGGCTACCGGTTACCACATCCGACATTTCCTGTTTATAGGCCGTGGTAAGAAATTCCGTGGTAATTTCGGCATTACTCAACAACACAAAACCGGTGTCACTGTTGATTTGTTCGAGATAAGCCAGCACTTCTTCATGCTTCAGCTCGTCGACCAGATCATTAACCAGCAAGATGTCCCAGGTCCCGTTTTGCAGGGCCTTGAATATCTCTGCTTTGGCAGAAACCCGTTCAAAAATAAACTTCATTTCACGCTGTTTCAGAGCTTGCAGAAAATCAACACCCTCATTTTCTGCAGTATCCACAAGCAATACACGGGCAGCTGCATGGGCAGCAGCAGTTTGATGGTCCTTACTATCTTCAGGATATTCTACGTTTTTCATCAGCTTTCATTCCGGTTACGTTTGATTACTCAATCCGTAACACACCGAAACACGGTTTATTTTGGCTATACTTGGTTATCCGTCATGCAGGTTCCAGCTTGTATGAGCAGTCAATATTTGCCGACCAATACAAGACCCCTGCAAAAATCCTGGCTGTCATGTATGAACATGAATGCCAACATCAGAGTGGTATATAACCCTGTTGGGAGAAATACACATCGGAAAAATCGGAAATATGTGAAACAGATGGAATATTTTGAAAATAACTATGCAGGAATGAGAACTGGGTTGAATCAATAGCATCCCTGCCATGATTTCAAAAACACATGCTTTTGATTGGAAAGGACAATCAAACAGCAATTATTTCTTCCAAAAACAGCAGCAATAGGGAAAATACGAAAAATAGGCTGAAAAGACTCGGTTAACGAGGAATTTCAAACCACAGGGAAGGATGAAAAGAAGAAAAGATCGTTGGTATTTTACGAAATACGTCAGAAACTGCAGATGGTAGGCGAATCAGTACTAGGCGGGGTCTCTGATTAACTCGAGCGCGTTACCAAATGGATCCTTGATATAGATTGATTCCGTGCCGTCACGATGAGTAGTCAATGCGCCATACTTTTCCGGGTGGGCACTGGCCACTGCAAAATGAGGAGGATGTTGCCCTGGCAATACCAGAGCCAGGGAAAGGTTTTCAAAATCCAGCATGGCCCAGCTGTCGTCCTGATAA
>Ga0181557_1003613_pt1 | contig 14978 bp, 9 predicted proteins | sample 011ome_23_FD_148632 | JGI IMG/M metagenome (GOLD analysis project Ga0181557, IMG submission 148632) | Coastal salt marsh microbial communities from the Groves Creek Marsh, Skidaway Island, Georgia - 011506CT metaG (spades assembly) | ecosystem: Environmental > Aquatic > Marine > Intertidal zone >... | reverse complement strand
CAGCACATCGTACTCCCATAGTACACTGTTGACGTAAGGCGCCACACGCCGGATGCTGCGCTGGTCATCGATGCTCACGGCAACAATGTTGACTCCGGTCTCGTCCTTCCAATCGTCATACAATTCCGCGTAATTGTTCAATTCGCGTTTGCACGGGCTGCACCAGGTTGCCCAAAAACAAATCAACGTGGGCTGACCTTCAACAGCCAAATCTCCTGTTGAAATGGTTTCGCCGGCGAGATTTTTCAATTGAACAGCAGGCAAAGATTGGGCTGTACACGGGGTTGAATGCGCCCAAAACAGGAGGGCCAGCAACGTCAAAAGAGGGGTCAATTTCATGAGGAGAGACTACGGATAAGGTTTCAGGTCGACAAATTAAAAGGAAACAGATGAAAGCTTGTGATTCGGGAAGAACAAATTCCAAGCCAATCGCGGTATCTTCGTCGCCATGATTGCAAAAAACAAGCCTTTTTTCGTCATCCTGTTGATGCAAGCGATGGCATTTGGAACACTGCTGGCACAACCCACGTTGGTTGATCCCATCGAAGTTTTTGAAGGGTCCTTGGATGACCCAGAAAATGCGGAAATTGCATTGCACTGGGACGTGACGAATTTGACCGATGATACGCTGAGCTTGATGGTCACGCGATCGATTGTTCAGTTGGTCAGTCCGTACAATTTGCCCTACAGCCCGGGTGCGCCAGGTGCCTACGACCGTTTTTGTTGGGGGCCTTTGTGCTATGATTTCGGCACGACAAGCTCCTTTTCGACGGAGAGTTTTTTGGTCGAGCTGTTACCGAACGAAACGGACACCACGTTTATCGCCGACTACTACCCAGCGGGAGTGGCGGGTGTCTCCGCGTTTAACTATTGCTTTCATCCGGTGGGCAACATCGAAGGCGGTGTTTGTCAACAAGTTTTGTTCTGCCTGGATGCGGAAAATTGTGCCTTGAGTGTGGCTGAATCTGCCATCGAAACGTCTCCGGTCTTTCCACAGCCGGTTTCGGGTATTTCTTCATTTCCATACCACTTGAATGGCGCGTCACAAGCATGGATGACCATCCACAATGTTGCGGGTCAGGTGGTTGAAGAGGCCATCTTGCGCTCACAACACGGTCAAGTTTACTTGAATGCAGACGATTACGCTCCGGGCACGTACATCTTGACTTTGACGACAGAATCGGGAGCGCGCGTAGCCACTCAATTCTTGGTGCAATAATCTGCGCATTTTACCACTGGAATTAAACCAAAAGCCTGCACGCGATGAACCCATCGAGTAAGAAGGCGGCATTGGATTACCACAGCCAAGGCCGAAAGGGGAAAATCGAGGTCATCCCCACCAAGCCGTACAGTTCCCAAAAGGATCTGGCGCTCGCCTACAGCCCGGGCGTTGCGGAGCCGTGTAAAAAAATCGCGGAACGCAAGGAAGATGTCTATAAGTACACGGCGAAGGGCAATTTGGTCGCGGTTATCACCAACGGAACTGCTGTCCTCGGATTGGGAGATATCGGTCCAGAGGCGAGTAAGCCGGTGATGGAAGGGAAGGGCGTCCTATTCAAAGTTTTTGCCGATATCGATGTATTCGATATCGAGGTGGACGCAAGCGATGCCGAACTATTCATTGCGACGGTTAAAGCCATCGCTCCGACGTTTGGCGGCATCAATCTGGAGGACATCAAAGCCCCGGAGGCTTTTGAAATCGAGCGTCGATTGAAAGCTGAACTGGACATCCCCGTGATGCATGACGATCAGCACGGAACGGCCATTATCTCTGCGGCTGCTTTGTTAAACGCGTTGGAGTTGGCGGGGAAATCCATTGATTCCATCCGAATCGTGGTGAGTGGGGCCGGTGCAGCCGCGATGAGCTGCCTGGACTTGTATGAGCAGTTGGGGATGTCACCGGGACAAGCAGATGTGTTTGACAGCCGAGGTCACATCAATTCCGGCCGCGACGGTCTGGATGTTTCGAAGCAGAAGTACGCCAATGACCGCCGGTTCGGAAGCCTTGCAGAAGCCATGGAAGGTGCGGATGTCTTTGTGGGCTTGTCGAAAGGCGGCCTCGTGGAACCGGAAATGGTTGCGGGCATGGCGGCGAATCCAATTGTGTTTGCCTTGGCCAATCCGGAGCCTGAAATCGGATACGAAGAAGCCATGGATGTGCGCAATGATCTGATCATGGCGACCGGTCGCTCAGACCACCCCAACCAGGTGAATAACGTCCTCGGTTTTCCGTTCATCTTTCGCGGAGCACTGGATGTGCGGGCCACAGCAATCAACGATGCCATGAAATTGGCGGCGGTTCATGCCATTGCCGAGTTGGCAAAAGAAAATGTACCGGATGAGGTGTCCGAAGCCTACGGGAATCAATCGTTTGTTTTCGGTAAAGATTTGATCATTCCAAAACCCCTCGACCCTCGACTCATAACATACGTGGCTCCGGCTGTGGCGAAAGCCGCCATCGAATCGGGGGTTGCTCAAAAGAACATCAAAGACTGGGACGCCTACGAGAAAGACTTGTTGGACCGCATCGGCTACGATACCGGATTCGCTCGAACGATTGCAGATCGTGCGAAAAAGGCGCCCAAGCGGGTCGTCTTTGCCGAGGCGGATCACTACCGTGTCTTGAAGGCGGCCGAGCAAGCTCTGGAGGAAGGCATCGCCCAACCGATTCTCTTGGGCCGTCGTTCCGTAATCGAAGGGCTCATCGAAGAGCACAGCCTCGAATTGGAGGGTGTGGAAGTCATCAATCCTCGAGCGGATGAGGAATATGAGCGCCGTTGCGAATTCGGTGCGGAGTTCTTCCAACTGCGCATGCGCCACGGTTTGACGGCACGGGAGGGGGAGCGATTGATGCGTCAGCGCAACTACTACGGGGCGATGATGGTGCGAAAAGGCATGGCAGACGCGCTGATTTCGGGGTTGACCCGGACTTATCCGAGTGTGATTCGCCCAGCGTTGCAAGTGATCGGGAAAGCCGAAGGCGTGGATAAAGTGGCCGGCATGTACATCCTGGAAACCAAACGGGGTCCGATGTTTTTCGCGGATACCACTGTCAATTTGAATCCTTCAGCAGAAGAAATTGTCTCCATCACTTTGTTGGCGGCAAAGGCTGTTCGAAACCTCCGAATTGTCCCACGCATTGCGCTGCTGAGCTACTCCAATTTTGGTTCCGCCGGGGGAGTGGATGCGGAGAAAATGGCTGCTGCTGCCCGGATCCTCAAAGAGCGCCACCCGGATTTGATTGTGGATGGGGAGATTCAAGCCAATTTCGCGTTGAACGATGAATTGCTTTCAGAATCGTTCCCATTTTCGACGCTCCACAACAAACGCGTCAACACCTTGATTTTCCCAAACCTCGCCGCAGGCAATATCGCATACAAATTATTGCAAGAAATGGCTGGCGTCGAAGTTCAGGGGCCGGTATTGCTGGGAATGCGGCAGTCTTTTCACGTGTTGCAGATGGGCTCTTCGGTCCGTGAAATTCACGACATGGTCCGGTTGGCCGTGGTCGATGCACAAATCAAAAGTCAAGGATGATACACCACTTGCGCGGAAGGCTGGTTGAAAAGACACCGACGTATGCGGTGATTGAATGCGGTGGAGTCGGCTACCAAGTGCACATCAGTCTGAATACGTATGAGCAATTGGGGTCCGATGAGGGGGTCATGCTACACACGCACCTCGTTGTGCGGGAGGATGCACAGTTGTTGTACGGATTTGCCCAACCCGAAGAACGTGAGTTGTTTTTGTTGCTCCTCGGGGTGAGTGGAGTCGGAGCGAGCACCGCCCGAATGATTTTGAGCGCCATGACCGTTGAGCAAGCCACGGCCTCCATTCAATCCGGTGATGTGAACGCGATGAAAAGTGTCAAAGGCATCGGAGCGAAAACCGCCCAACGCATCATCATCGATTTGCAGGATAAAGTGGGTGCTTCGGGAAGCGCTCAATCCGTACCTTCGGGCGCAAATTCAATTGGACACAATAATTCCAGACAAGAGGCGTTAATAGCGCTCACGACCCTAGGTTTTGACCGGGGAAGGTGTGAAAAAACATTGGACCAAATTCTCAAGGAAACGCCAGATATGGCTGCGGTAGAAGACTTGATAAAACATGCGTTGAAGCGACTGTGATGGAAGGGAATCGAATTCGTCATATGCATGTTTGGGCCTTGATTTTTGGCTTGATGCTCGGCGGAAAGGGTTGGGCTCAAGAGGCGGTCAATGATTCTTTGCCCATCGTTTTACCCTTCCCGTTTGGAGGCGAGGATCCGTATAATCCGACGGAGTCCCCGACAGGTTTCGATTTTGCTTGGCCGGAGAATTTTACCTACGAAATGGTCTTCGATGAGACCACCGGACTGTATAGCATTCGTCAGCGAATTGGGGACACGCTGCTGTACCGGCCGACCACCTTTTTGACATTAGACGAATTTTTGGAGTACGACATCTCCGGAAATTTAACCGAGTACTGGAACGAACTCCAGACTGAGGACGACGAGGCAGAACGGGCATTTGCTCCGAAGCTTACCGTAGACAGTGAGTTGTTTGAAACCATCTTCGGTAGCAACGAGATTGAAATCAAACCTCAAGGTTCGGCCGAGCTCACCTTCGGAATCAACATTTCCGATACCGAAAATCCGCGCATCCCTGAACGCCAACGCCGCATCACCACGTTTGATTTCGATCAGCGCATTCAGCTGAACATTGGTGGAAAGATTGGCGACAAAATCGATTTGGGGACCAACTACAACACCGAGGCGTTGTTCGATTTTGAAAATCAGATGAACATCGGATTCCAAGGTGAGGAAGACGACATTTTAAAGAATTTCGAGGCCGGTCACATCTCCATGCCATTGCCCGGCACCCTGATCACCGGAAGTCAAAGTTTGTTCGGGGTCAAACTCGAAACGCAATGGGGCCGTTTGTACAACACCACTGTTTTCTCACAGCAGAAAGGCGAGCGGAAGGAAATCGAAGTGGAGGGAGGCGCGCAAACCCAAGAGTTTGACATCCGCGCTGACGATTACGAAGCCAATCGCCACTACTTCCTCTCTCAATATTTTCATGACCTCTACGATCCGGCGATGCAGAGCTTGCCCGTTCCCGCGTCTGGAGTGAACATCACGCGAATTGAGGTGTGGGTCGTCAATACCCAAGCGAATACGCAAGACGTTCGAAACATCATCGGATTCACGGACTTGGGTGAGCACGAGAACTACATCTCGACGAACCTGCCAGTAGGATCATTGGTCGACGATCCGGATTTGGTGGTTGCGGATGCTCAAAATCCGACGAACACAAATAACGAGTTGTTTGACATGATGGTCAATAACCCGAGTGTCATGGAGTTCACCGGCGCGAACGGCGCCATTTCGGCCATGAACCTCGGATTGACCCAGGGCATTCACTACGAACGTGTCGGAAACGCCAGGAAATTGGCTCCGACCGAATTCACTTACAATTCGCGACTCGGATTTATTTCGCTGCGTCAGGCGCTGAACAACGCGGAGGTCCTTGCCGTGGCCTACGAGTACACCTTGGGGGGTGAAACGTATCAAGTGGGAACCCTTTCTCAAGACGGTTATGCCGCACCCGGTGCGCTGATTTTGAAGATGCTGAAGTCGAGCATCACCCAATTACGTCTGAGCAATGGCGATCCGGCGCCGCTTTGGAAAATCATGATGAAGAACGTCTACTCCATGCAGGCGTTCGGATTGAGTGAGGAGAATTTCCGATTGAACATCTGGTACAACGACCCTGCTACCGGTGTCGACCTCAACTACATTCCAAGAAATCCGCTCGACGGCACGCTCCTGCTTCAGTTGTTGGGCATGGACAGGTTGGACATCAACGGCATGACGCAGCCCGATGGGGTGTTTGATTTTGTGGACAATGCGGCGACGATGGGCGGAACCATTCACAGCCAAAACGGCCGCATCTTCTTCCCGTCGGTGGAACCGTTTGGATCGAATTTGCGGGATGAAATCTTGGAGCGCGTGGACGATCCGGATTTGGCGGCCAATTTGATCGAGAGCATCGTTTTCCAGCCGCTGTATGACAGCACAAAAACGGCTGCACAACAAATCCCATCCCTGAATCGCTTCCGCATCAAGGGGGAATTCCAAAGCCAGACGAGCAGTGAAATCGCGTTGCAGGCAATGAACATCCCAGAAGGGTCGGTTACTGTGACCGCTGGCGGTGTGCGTTTGATCGAAAACCAAGATTACACCGTCGACTACAATTTGGGCCGGGTGCGCATCATCAACGACGGATTGCTTGAATCCGGGCGCAACATCAAGGTCTCATTGGAAAGCAACTCGCTCTTCAGCATTCAGACCAAAACCATGATGGGAACCCGGTTTGATTATGCGTTAAGCGACCGGTTCAGTATGGGAGCAACCATGCTCAATTTGCGTGAACGGCCGTTGACCCAGAAGGTCAACATCGGCAACGAGCCGGTTAACAATTCCATTGTTGGAGCGGACTTCAAGTACCAGGGAGAGAGCCAATTTTTGACCGAACTCGTCGATGCGTTGCCGTTTTACGAAACGTCTGCCGCTTCGAGCATTGACATTTCCGCTGAAGCGGCTTACTTGATCCCGGGACACAGCCGCGCCATCGGACAAGACGGAAACGCCTACATCGATGATTTCGAAGGCAGCCAATCCGCGATTGACATTCGGTCGGTCAACCGCTGGTTCTTGGCTTCCACTCCAAAGTTGCAGCCGGCTTTGTTCCCTGAGGGCAACATTGAAGACAGCCTGATTTACAATTACAACCGTGCGGCGTTGAGTTGGTATACCGTAGACCCGCAGTTTTTCAGGGGTTCCGGATTGGAAGACGGACAGGTGAGTGCTGAAATCAAAAGCGATCACCGCACCCGTGAAGTATTGGAAGGTGAGGTGTTCCCGAATCGTGAATTGCCAACGGGAACGCCGCCCAACATCCCGACTTTGGACCTGACGTTCCGACCGGAGGACCGGGGACCCTACAACTACGAAATGCCCGAAGGCTCAGGCGGTATCTCTGCTGGTTTGACGCCGGAGGGTGCGCTCGCAGATCCCTCCAGCCGTTGGGGCGGCATTCAGCGCGCTTTGACAACCACGGATTTCGAAGCCGCCAACATTGAGTACTTGCAGTTTTGGTTGATGGATCCGTTCAACGAAGATTCGGAGAATTTCACAGGGGGTGATTTTTTCATCAACCTCGGTAATGTTTCTGAAGACGTCCTGAACGATAGCCAACTCTCGTATGAAAATGGATTGCCGTCAGCGAACAACCCCGACCTTCCAACACTTGAGGGGGTGTGGGGGGTTTACCCCGATCCGTCCACATTTAACGTGGTCAATGCGTTCGATAATACGTCCGGAAATTACGATTTGCAGGACGTGGGATTGGATGGCATGCCCGACGCGGAAGAACAAAATTTCTTCTCTGAATGGCTCACCGAAGTTGCAAACTGGGTGACTCCAGAGGCGTATTCGGAAATCGTCAGCGATCCATCAGGCGACAACTTCCGCTATTTCCGCGATCCGCAGGCGCAAGCCAATGAAGAGACGATTTTGGAGCGCTATCGCCGTTTCAACGGATACGAGAACAATTCGAATACCGGTTCGCCCAACGGCTATCCAATCACTTCAACAACCATCCCGAACACGGAGGATATCAACCAGGACATCACCCTGTCCACCATTGAGAGTTACTACCAATATAAGGTTTCATTGCGCCCGCAAGATTTGGGAGAATTCAACATCGGCAGCAATTACATTACCGATACGTTTGAGCAGGTGGTCACCACCGCGGATGACGAAGATCGAACCATTCGTTGGTACCAATTCAAGATTCCGGTGCGTGAATTCGACACCCGTGTTGGGGGCATCACGGATTTCCGTTCCATCCGATTCATCCGCATGTTCATGAAGGGCTGGTCAGAACCGGCAACGTTGCGATTTGCGCGATTGGAATTGATTCGCGGAGAATGGCGACGCTACCTGAATTCCTTGGCAGGACCTCAGGAAGTTGAACCGGACGATCCGTCCTCGACGGCATTCACCATCAGTGCGGTGAACATCGAGGAAAACGGAAACCGCGAGCCGGTGCCGTACGTGACTCCACCGGGTATCATCCGAGAAATTGACGTGGGAACCGCCAACCAGCGCCGGCTGAACGAGCAGTCCCTTGAGATGGCGGTTTGTGGATTGAAAGACGGTGATGCGCGCGGCGCCTACCGCAACATCAACTTCGATATGCGGATGTACAAGCGATTGCGCATGTACGTGCACGCGGAAGCTGGACCGGATGGCACCACCTTGAACGATGACGATATGACCTGCTTCATTCGTCTGGGGAATGATTTCGAGAACAACTATTACGAGTACGAGATCCCGATGAAGGTCACGCCTTGGAATACGGGTGACGAGGACTTGATTTGGCCTGCGCAGAACAACATCGACATCGAGTTCCGCAAATTGCAAAACTTGAAAATTGAGCGCCCGGCGGGTTATCCGCTTTTTGATGAATACGAAGCGATGGATTCCGAATACAACGCGCGCATTGCGGTGAAAGGGAATCCAAACCTCGCTAATGTGGTAATGGTCATGGTCGGGGTACGCAATCCGGATAAGGACGAAAATGCCTTTGATAACGATGACGACGGTTTGGACAAGTGCGGCGTAGTTTGGGTGAACGAGATGCGATTGGCCGACTTCAACCAACAAGGTGGATGGGCTGTGACAGCGCAGATGAATGCCAAGTTGGCTGATCTCGGAAATGTCGCGTTGGCCGCAAACATGTCGACTCCGGGTTTTGGCGGATTGGAACAACGCATTCAAGAACGTCAGCGAGAGACCATCCAAGCGGTGGATGCATCGGGTACGATTCAGTTGGGCAAGTTGTTGCCGAAGCGACTTGGAGTGACCTTGCCGATGTATTTGGGGTATTCGCAGGAAGTGTCAACACCTCAATTCGATCCCCTGTCTCCTGATATCGAAATGGCGGAGCAGCAGGGATTATCTGAAGAAAGGCAGAACAACGCCCAGTCCGTCAACCAACTCAAATCCATCAATTTCTCCAACATCAAAATCGATCCTCAGTTGAGTTCAGGTGGTTCGAGGGACCGTAATCGCAGCCGCGGAGGTGCCGATGCTGGCGGCCGAGGTGGATTGGGATCGGAAGATGGTGGCAAAGGAGGGAAGGATGGCAATGGCAACGATGTGACCGACGGTAATGTGGATATGGGTGGAGGACGCGGAGGTTCGGCTCGTGGTGGCGGTTCGGCTCGTGGTGGCGGTTCGGCTCGCGGTGGCGGCGGAAACGGCATCGGACTTTTGAAGATGTTTGATCCGGCCAATTTCTCAGCCAACTTCAGCTACATCGAAGCGTTCAATCGCGATGTGAATACGGAGTTCCAAATCAACCGAGAATACCGCGGAGGCTTGAACTACAACTTCTCCCATTCTCCGAAAAACTTCAAGCCATTCAGCAAAATTGGATTCTTGCGGAAAATGGAAAGCATGAAGTGGTTGACTGACTTCAATTTCTACTTGTTCCCGAAACAATTCACGGTAGGCACCCAAATGAATCGTATTTACGAGACCAGCCGGGTTCGGAACAATACGGAGGCTTTACTTGGAGTTGAGACCAACTTATTGATCAACACCCAGGTCATGAAGACGTGGCAATGGTCGCGAAACTACGCGTTAAAGTATGACCTGACGAAGGCGCTGAAATTTGACTACACCGGCACTGCGCAAGCCTTGGTTGGTGAACCGGCCGGGGAAATCAACCGCGAGGACCCCGAAGCGTATCAAGCATACAAAGACTCGGTTTTTGCCAATTTGCAGAATGCGGGTGAGATCACGACGTACAATCACAATGTCACGGGTACGTACAAGTTGCCTTTCGACAAATTGCCCATCGTGAATTTCATTTCAAGTGACATTCGATATCAAGGAAGTTACCGCTGGGACCGCGCGCCGTTCTCGCAAGACAGCCTGGGCAATACCATTCAAAATTCGCGGAATTTGAGTTTGAATGCCCAAGCAAATTTTGCCAACCTCTACAACAAAATCCCTGGAGTTAAAGATCTCTTGAATCCGCCTCGTCGCGCCCCGACCCGGAATGAAATTCGCAATGAAGACCGCGACGGATTTGGAAATGCCGAGGAGGAGGATAAGGTCAAGTTCGAGATGAATCCGTTGGCTACAATGGTCCGATTGATCATGAGCGTACAAAACGTTTCAGGCTCGTTTACGCGTAACGAAGGCATGCTGTTGCCGGGTTACGCGCAGCGTGCGCGTTTTGTGGGCATGGACGAGCAATTGCTGGCGCCGGGAGCGCTGTTTGTTTTGGGGCACCAGAATACGAATTGGCAAGGTGTACAAGTCCGTGATTTTGCAACGGACGCAGCGGCGAATGGATGGTTGATTCAGCAACCCTTCCAGAACCAACAATACAATCAAACCTTCCAAGAAACGTTCAACGTTCGCGCCAACCTTGAACCGATCAAGCACTTGAAGATTGAGCTCACTGCGAACCGCAATGTGAGCCAGAATTACACCAGCTTCTTCCGATACGATGAGGAATTGGGCGATTTCGTGTACGATTCACCGAATGAAACGGGCCAATTCTCGGCGACCGTCATGAGTTGGAATACGGCTTTCATCGAAGATGATGTAGAAGATGAATTCAACTCGGAGATTTGGACGGACTTTTTGTTGAATCGCCTCCAAATTTCCAGCCGCTTGAACGCCGAGTCTTACCAGCTTGACGAACCGGAGAATACCGGCTATTACAGCGGATGGGGCGGCACGAGCCAAGACGTCACGATTCCAGCATTCATCTCGGCCTACCTCGGAGTGGATGCAAAGGACGTTCCCCTCGACGTATTCAACACGCCGGTGGCGCCCAACTGGCGCGTGTCCTATGACGGCTTGACGAAGAACGAGTTCTTCAAACAATATTTCAAGCGGTTCAACCTGAATCACAGTTACCGTTCAACCCTCACTACAAACTACGTAACAAACCTGAACTACCAGGAAGACGCCAACGGTCTGCCATCGGCTTTCGACCAAAGCGCATTTGGCAACTACATTTCTGAACGGCAGTTCAATGTTGTGAGTTTGAGTGAGCAGCTTTCGCCCCTCATCGGTGTGGACATGACCATCAAAACCGAAGGAGAAAACGAACCGCAGCTGAAAGTGGAGCTGAAGCGCGATCGCAATGTGGCCTTTGGTTTGACCAACTACCAAATCACGGAAACGAAGAGCGAAGGGTTGGTCGTCGGATTCGGATACAAATTCAAAGACGTCCCCAATCCGTTCATCAAGACCTATGGCAAACTGCCTGTGAAGATGCTGAAGGAAACGGATTTGGTGTTACGTGCCGACTTGAATGTCCGCGATAACCGCACCATCATCCGAAAGATGGAAGAGCGCCAAAACCAGGTGACGGCGGGTCAGAAATTGGTGTCCATCAAGATGTCTGCAGACCTCGAAGTTTCGGATAAACTGACGATGCGGGCGTTCTACGATCACCAAATCACAAATCCGTACATCTCGACTTCTTTTGCTACTTCGAATATCCGTTCTGGAGTAGCTTTGCGCTTCAATTTGAATCAATAAGCCATGAACATTCCGCAAGATTTGCGCTATACCAAAGAGCACGAATGGGTGCGTTTGGAAGGTGATGTTGCCACCATTGGAATCACAGACTACGCCCAAGGCGAGTTGGGAGACATTGTGTTCATTGAAGTGGATACGGTCGGCGAATCGGTTGGAGCGGAGGAGGTCTTTGGTACCATCGAAGCGGTCAAAACGGTAAGCGATATGTACGCCCCAGTTGCCGGTGAGGTGTTGGAATTCAACGAGTCACTCGAGGACGAACCCGAAGCGGTCAATAGCGATCCTTATGGAGCAGGATGGATCATCAAAATCCGGGTGGACAATCCTGATGACGTGGCAGGCTTACTGTCTCACGAGGCCTACGGCGAGCTCATTGCGTAACAGCTGAGGACCATGCGCGGCGACTTAAACGATACGGGAATCCGTCGAGCGTTTCAGTGGCGCCACGTGATGATGCCGATTTCATGGGCCTTGCTGATTTTTGGGTTGCACGCGATTCCCGGTTCCGAGTTGCCCGAACAATCATTCGAATTGCTGCACGTGGATAAACTCATCCACCTGGCGATGTTCTCCGTTCTCTCGGCGAGCGTCTTCGTCGCCTTGGGCAAGTCGGGCACCATCCGAAAATACAAATGGTACGCAGGCGTTATGCTGTGTATGTACGGAGTTGGCTTGGAATTTGCACAAGATGTTTGGTTCGAAGGCCGATTTGCAAGTGTGGGAGACATGCTCGCGGATGGGTTGGGTGTTCTAATGGGTAGATTGGCTTTTCGAGGCATCTACGGTTGCTGGAACTGAACGGACGAAATGTTAACTTGAATAATCCTTCCTCGGTCTGCGTTTATTGACGTAATTTCGAGGCCCAATCTGAAAACTCATGCTCAGTCGAAAAACTCCTGAAGCGAATTTGGAAAACAAGCGCGGGGCTTGGAAAGCCATCGGGTTTGTGGCATCATTGTCATTGTTGCTCAGCGCATTGGCCTGGACTTCATATGATGTGGCAATCACACGGGCGATTGATTTCGAAGCGGATTTACTCGAAGACGAGGAAATTCCAGTGAACATTGTGCAGCCGCCACCGCCACCACCGCCGCCACAACAAACAACGGTGATCGAAATCGTAGACGACGAAGAGGAAATCGAGGAGGAATTGGAAATTGAAGACATCGAACTCGACGAGGACACAGAGATTGAAATCATCGAGGAGTACGAAGAGGAGGAGGAGGACGTGCCGTTTATGATCGTTGAGAACATGCCGGCGATGGGCGATTGCAAATCCTTGCGCGGTGACGAACGCCACCAGTGCACCCAGATGGAAATCATTAAGTACGTTTCCAAGAACACCAAATACCCACCGATTGCAAAGGATGCGGGAATTCAAGGAACGGTCTTCGTCTACTTTGTCGTGGGCAAGGATGGGAAAGTAAAGGACGTGCGGGTATTGCGTGAGGTTGATGCACGATTGGATGCGGAAGCCGTGCGCGTCGTGGAGAGCTTGCCTGATTTCGAACCGGGCGAACAGCGCGGAAAGGCGGTGAGTGTTCAGTACACCATCCCGGTGAAGTTCATCATCCGATAAACCGACTTATCTCGTCATTCCTTCAATGGGAAATGCATGCATGAAAGGCTCGTACCGCTTGGTCGAGCCTTTCTGCTTTTGAAGCGCCATCGATCAACGTCCATCGGTTGCGGTGTGCCACGCGCTTTAGGTAGGCATCATGTAATTTCAGGCGCTCCGCGAGATCCGGGCTGCTGCGCAGGGCGTCAGGTTGCCAAGGAAGATTCGGGTAGCAAAGCAACGTCAAATCGGCCCATCCGTACCAAGCATCCAGACCGTTTGGAATTTGACCGAACACCGCCTTTCCCCAAACGGCGAGTACGCTGTCATCGGTATCGGTGATGATGACTGCGGCGCCTTTCCGAGCGGCGAATTTTTCCACGGAATTGCAGGCAGCGAGTTGTTCCGCCGAAAGCCGGCTGAGGGTTTCCAAATTCACCCGATCCGCCAATACGTCCGCATCGGTGCGCGCCAATTCTTCCACGACGGGGGCATTCAACTTCGATCCCAACGCAAGGGCAAGCGTGGATTTTCCGGTGGATTCAACTCCTGTGATGGCAATGCGAAAGGGCCTCATATCCAATTGAACCATCCCTCCAAGGAAAGCAGGGTGTACAAAACAAACAAGCCGGTGCCCCAATGTAGCTTTCGGCTGGCGTAAAGCACCACTGAAGCCATGTTCACCACGATCCAGTACAACCAATTGGCCTCAACGAATTGCAGCATCCAATAGGTCGCAATGATGCTGCCTATGGTGGTAAACGCATCGAGCCCCGGCTTCCAACTTTTGCCGCGAAACGCTAAAACCAGCATTCCCCAGATGACCGCCCAAAGCAGCAGGGATAGCCCGTGCGCCAACCACGAAGCCTCGGGCAGCGGATCAGGCCAAGCCTCTTGCACGACGGCCGCCCCGTAGACAGCCATAACAATGTAATAGCACCAGAGCAGCGCTTCGAACTTCATTTGCCGTTGCCAGCACAAAACGAGGAATAATGCGGATCCGATTCCGGCGGCGTAAAATGACCAAGCCGCTCCTTGCTGGTATCCCACCGTGTAGGCCAAGTTCAAGACGACCGCTACAGGTTCTCCCCAGCGATGCCAAGCCCGCGGTTCATCCCCCCCAGTCATGGCTCTTCGAAATCACACCGGCAAGGCGCCGAAAGGGTTAATTCCACCTGCCCGGGCAACCAAGATTTGAGCATTTCTTGTTCCTCTGCGGTCATGTCGTTGTACTGGAGGTCCAGGGATTTCAGCGATCTTGAATCCCCGAGACTTGCCGGGTAATACGAAATGACATTGGACCACAGACTCAGGTTCGCGAGATGCGGGAGCTTGTCAATGTGGAGTGGAATCGAATCGATCAAGTTATCCCCAAGTTGCAACGTTTGGAGTGCCTTCCATTGAAGTACGGAAGCGGGAAATTTCTCGAGGGCGTTGGATTCTGCCGCAAATACTTCCAAATGTTCCCACTGATGCAAATCCTCGTCGATGGCAGTAAGTTTGTTCCGATTCAAGATGACTTCACGGAGCTCCGACCACGCTGCGATTTCCGATGGGAATTCCCGCAATTTTTGCCGGGTCAAATCCAATCGGTAGATGGGTTGCCCCAGCGCTCTCGCTTCTCGTGCCGCTTCCACTGAGGTGAATATGGGGGACTCTCGCCAGTCAAAGGTCTCTTGGCCTCCAGCGAGCAGGCTACACCCCAGCGGGATGAAGATCAACAAGCAGCGGAAAAAGGTATCGGGTAACCTCATGGCGACGGCACAGCTTCTTTCTGTAAGATGGAACGCGCAAGCTGTT
>Ga0181557_1003610_pt1 | contig 14986 bp, 21 predicted proteins | sample 011ome_23_FD_148632 | JGI IMG/M metagenome (GOLD analysis project Ga0181557, IMG submission 148632) | Coastal salt marsh microbial communities from the Groves Creek Marsh, Skidaway Island, Georgia - 011506CT metaG (spades assembly) | ecosystem: Environmental > Aquatic > Marine > Intertidal zone... | reverse complement strand
GAAACAAATATTTCTGTTGAAATAAATATCGACGGTTCTGGTAAATCTATATTAAATTCCGGAATAGGCTTTTTAGATCATATGTTAGATCAAATTTCACGACATGGTCTTTTTGACCTGACAATCGAGGCAAAAGGTGATTTACACATTGATGCCCACCACACAGTTGAGGACATTGGAATCACTTTAGGCCAAGCTTTTGCAAAAGCAATGGGTGATAGGATTGGCATTAGAAGATATGCGCACGCCTATGTTCCGCTGGATGAGGCGTTATCCAGGGTGGTGATTGATATTTCTGGTAGGCCAGGGTTAGTTTTTGATGCGCAATTTACAAGGGCGAGAGTAGGTGAGTTTGACGTTGATTTAATTCACGAGTTTTTTCAAGGATTCGTTAATCATGCGAACGTTACTTTGCATATTGATAATATAAAAGGGGAAAATTCTCATCATCAAGCGGAAACAATTTTTAAAGCTTTTGGAAGGGCTTTACGGGTTGCGGTTGAGATAGATGAGCGAGTTAATGGAACACCTTCGACAAAAGGATCTTTGTAAAAAAAATTATGATTGCTATTATTGATTATGGAATGGGGAACCTAAAATCAGTCCATAATGCCTTTAAATATATCGTTCCATCTATAACTTCAGTTGTAACATCTGATCCAAATGTGATAAACAGTGCAGACAGGATTGTATTTCCTGGTCAAGGCGCAATGCCTGATTGCATTCGTGAGATTGAAGAACGTGGACTCAAGGATGCAATAATTAACGCTGCCGCTAAGAAACCCTTTTTGGGGATATGTATAGGTCTGCAAATGCTATTTGATAAGAGTGATGAGGGGGATATTACGGGCCTTCAAATCTTAAAAGGCAGTGTTCGACGATTTATTTCAGGCAAAGAAAAAATCAAGATTCCACATATGGGTTGGAATTCTGTTTCTCACAAAAACAATCATCCCTTATGGAGGAATATTTCCTCGGAAGAGAGGTTTTATTTTGTCCATAGCTATTATGTTAAAGAGGAAGAATCTGGAATCGTTCAAGGGCAAACAGAATACGGACAAACATTCACCTCAGCAATTGCTAAAGATAATCTTTTTGCATGCCAATTCCATCCTGAGAAAAGTGGATCAGCAGGTTTGCAATTACTTAAAAATTTTTCGTCTTGGGTTTGTTAAATTATGTTAATAATTCCAGCTATTGATTTAAAAGAAGGCAAATGTGTTCGATTGAAACAAGGATTAATGGATCAATCAACAATTTTCTCTGAACATCCAGCAGAAACCGCAAAAAAATGGTTTGAATTAGGCGCACGAAGATTACATTTAGTCGACTTGGATGGAGCCTTTTCTGGAAAGCCGATGAATTTGAATGCAATTAAAGAAATTATTTCAGAGATAGGGCAAAAAATTCCTATTCAACTCGGCGGTGGAATTAGAAGCCTTGATACTATCGAGAAGTTTTTAGAAAGTGGCTTGGATTCTGTCATCATTGGAACAGCAGCTATCACGCAGCCAGGGTTTTTGCATGAAGCCTGTTATGCCTTCCCGGGTCAAATTATGGTGGGCCTTGATGCAAAAGATGGGGATGTTGCTATTAATGGATGGGCCAAATTAACTGGACACAATGTTATTGATTTAGCACAAAAATTTGAAGAGTATGGTGTCGAGTCAATTATTTATACGGATATTGGTCGTGACGGCATGTTGTCAGGAGTCAATATAGAGGCAACAGTAAAATTAACAGAAGCTGTCTCGGTTCCTGTTGTTGCAAGCGGAGGGGTGACTAACTTAAAAGACATTGAAGCTTTATGTGAGGTCTCAAATATTGGTATTCGAGGTGTGATAACGGGAAGAGCTATTTACGAAGGCACACTTAATTTTGAGGAAGCTCAACAATTAGCTGATAAGCTTGCAAAGCCCCTATGACTTTATCAAAAAGAATTATTCCATGTTTGGATGTAACAAATGGGCGAGTGGTCAAGGGAGTAAATTTTGTTGATTTGCAGGATGCAGGCGATCCTGTTGAGATTGCAAAAAACTACAACGAACAAGGTGCAGATGAATTAACTTTTCTTGATATAACCGCAAGCTCTGATGACCGAGATTTAATTTTAGATATTATTGAATCGGTTGCAAAACAGATTTTTATTCCACTAACAGTAGGTGGTGGCGTGAGATCAGTCAATGATATTAGGCGACTTTTAAACGCTGGAGCAGATAAGGTAAGCATCAATACATCAGCTATTCTAAATCCTGAATTGGTTCGTGAAGCTTCGAATAGGTTCGGATCGCAATGTATTGTTGTTGCGATTGATGCTAAGAAAGTTGATGATCATTGGGAAATATTCACACATGGAGGTAGAAATAAAACAGGTATAGATGCAATAGAGTGGGCAAAAAAAATGGTAGATTATGGGGCAGGCGAGTTGCTGATAACGAGCATGGATCGTGATGGAACTAAATCAGGTTTTGACCTCGAATTAACGCAGTTAATATCAGATTCCGTAGAGGTACCAATCATTGCATCGGGAGGTGTTGGTAATTTGAGTCATTTGGTCGATGGAGTTAAGTTTGGGAAAGCAGACGCAGTCTTGGCGGCAAGCATATTTCATTTTGGTGAGTTTTCGATAAAAGACGCAAAAGATTATATGAAAAAAAATGATGTGGAAGTGCGTTTATGACTGATTGGATTAAAAAAATTAATTGGAATAATGAGGGTTTATTACCTGTAATTATTCAAGAATTTGAATCAAAAGATGTATTAATGTTTGCCTGGATGAATGAAAAGACTTTGAGAGCATCATTAAAAAACAAGACTACAGTGCTTTGGTCAAGATCAAGACAACGGGAGTGGTTGAAGGGTGAGGAGTCTGGACACTTCCAAAAAATTAAATCGATGCATTTAGATTGTGATTTAGATGTTTTGCTAATTCAGGTTGTTCAAGTGGGAGGTATTGCTTGCCACACAGGAAGAAAATCATGTTTTTTTAATAGCATTGACGATAAGGGCGATATGCGGGTTGATGGAGAAGTTATTGTAGATCCAAAAAATATATATGGGGTAAAAAATGGCTGAACAATTTTTAGAAGATCTGTTAAATATCATAAAGTCAAAAAAAAATGATGATCCAAATTTTTCCTATACTGCGCAACTTCAACAAAAGGGCTTGCAAAGTATTTTAAAAAAAATTAATGAAGAATCTATGGAAACAATTTTGGCTGCAAGTTATGAATCTAACGAGGAACTCACCCAGGAACTTGCTGATTTATGGTTTCATTGCCTTGTGTTAATGTCTTTAAAAAATTTAAATGTCAGTGATATTGTTGATGAATTAAAAAAGAGAGAGGGTGTATCGGGTATTGAGGAAAAAAATAATCGGGCACAAAAATAATGGCATGTATTTTTTGTAAAATCGTTAACAACGAAATTCCCTCCACTAAAGTTTATGAAGATGATGAATTTTTAGCTTTTAGGGATATAAATCCGATTGATAAAGTCCATATTCTCATCATTCCTAAGTCACACATTGAGAGTTTGCTAACATGCGATAAAGAAAATCAGTCTATGCTTGGTAAAATGTTACTTCTGGCTCCAAAAATTGCTCAAGAGCAAGGCTTGGTTGGATTTCGAACCATGATAAATTCGGGAGCAGAGGGAGGGCAAGAAGTCTTCCATATTCACTTTCATGTCTATGGGGGAAGTGAAAAACTTGCCAAAATTTAATGGAGAATATTTATGTTTGGGACAACTGAATTAATCATCATACTTTTAGTGGTTTTAGTAATATTTGGTGCGGGAAAGTTAAAAAGTATTGGTAGTGACTTAGGCTCTGCAGTGAAAAATTTTAAAGAAGGCATGCAGTCAGAATCCAAAAAAAACCGTTCAAAAAATAAAAAAAAGTAATTCATGTTTGATATTTCTTTTGCTGAGCTAATTGTTGTTCTGGTGGTTATGATAGTTTTTGTATCACCGAAAAACCTCCCTTTGCTCTCTAGAGGGGCTGGTAAGATGGCTCAAAAAATAAAAAATTTTACCCAAGAAATAAAATCAGAACTTGAACGTGAAGAAAACTTCCAAGAGCTCAAAAAGATTGAGAGAGAGCTAAAAAAACGCTCAATCAAAAAAAATGAACTCTAAACTTTTATTCGAACACCTAGTTGAATTAAAAGCAACCTTCATAAAATCAATAATCTTCTTTGTTTTTATTATCCTTATTTTGATGCCATTTTCAAATGACCTCTATTCTATTTTTGCGGATCCATTGCTTGAAAAATTTATGGTTTATGAAGGCTCTATTGTTAGCACAAAATTAACATCAACTTTTTTTGTGCCCTTTAAGATTACCTTATTTTGTAGCTTAATTATCTCATTTCCATTTATCTTTTATCAATTTTGGTCCTTTATTGCACCTGGCTTATACTTACCTGAAAAAAAATTTTTAGCATGGACGCTTTGTTTAGCGTATTTTTTGTTTGTTTTTGCCAGTATTTTCGTCTATTTCCTTGTATTTCCTCTAATTTTTGAATTTTTTATAAAAATGACTCCAGAAAATGTCACTTTAATGATTGACATCTCTTATTACTTAGAATTAATAATATCTCTTTTTTTTGCGTTTGGTTTGGCTTTTCAAGTGCCTCTTATTGTCTCAAACTTAGTCAGGTTTAATTGGATAAAAATAAGTGATTTAAAAAAATATCGAGCTTATTTTTTATTGTTTGCATTTTTATTTGGAGCGATATTCACCCCACCGGATGTAATCTCCCAAATCATGCTGGCTGTGCCAGTATATTTTTTATATGAGATTGGTATTTTTTTTGCAAAAGCCAAAAATTAAATGAATGAACGCCTATAAGTTTTGTCTTTAATTTTGTATAATGTGCGCCTCAAGATAAATCAGGCCTCATATCTCGTAAATTGGAAAAAACCATGACAAAAACATATAAAAAAGTTGATCAGAATAAGAGAAAGTTTTTATTAACAGCAACTTCTTTAACCGGTGTAGCTGGTATTTCAGCGCTTGGATTTCCCTTCATGGCGAGTATGGCCCCAAGTGAAAAAGCTAAAGCAGCTGGCGCTGCAGTTGAATTGGATGTTTCCAAAATTAAGACTGGGGAAATGAAAACTACGGAATGGCGCGGGCAACCAGTTTGGATACTGAATCGATCTGATGAGATGCTCGAAACACTGGATAGACAAGATGAGTTAGCTGATCCTGATTTAGAGGTCTCATCGCAGCAGCCAAAATATTGCCAAAATAAAACACGATCAATTAAACCAAACATTCTTGTCATGGTTGGATTATGTACTCATTTAGGTTGCTCGCCCTCACCCAAGCTCACACCAAAAGGCGATATGGGTTCTAAATGGGAAGGGGGATTCTTCTGTCCCTGTCATGGATCAAAATTTGATCTTGCAGGACGAGTGTATAAAGGTTCTCCTGCGCCGACTAATCTTGTTATCCCCCCACACACCTACATAGATGAGAAAGTTATATTAATTGGTGAAGATCCAGAGGAAAATGTTTAATGGCAATTGATACAAAAAATAGTAAAACTGGTTTTGTTTCTTGGGTTGATGAAAGATTCCCCCTCTCGTCATTTATCAAGAATCACTTAACGCAATATTACGCCCCAAAAAATTTCAATTTTTGGTATTTTTTTGGCGCATTAGCACTCTTTGTTTTTGTTATGCAAATTTTAACCGGAATCTTTCTTACCATGCACTATAAACCTGATGCCTCGCAAGCTTTTGAGTCAGTTGAGTATATTATGAGGGATGTGTCATTTGGTTGGCTGATTCGATATATGCATTCAACGGGAGCTTCATTATTTTTTGTAGTTATTTACCTGCATATGTTTAGAGCGTTAATTTATGGCTCCTATAAAAATCCCCGAGAATTATTATGGCTTTTCGGTGTATTAATTTTCCTTTTGCTTATGGCCGAAGCTTTTTTTGGCTATCTCTTACCTTGGGGGCAGATGTCTTATTGGGGCGCGCAAGTAATTGTGAATTTGTTTGCAACAATTCCTTTTATTGGCCCTGATTTAGCTGAGTGGGTGCGTGGAGATTATTTAATATCAGATGCAACTTTAAATCGTTTTTTTGCTTTTCATGTAATTGCTCTTCCCCTTGCCCTAGCTGGCCTTGTTTTTCTTCACTTAGTCGCACTTCACGAGGTTGGATCAAATAACCCAGACGGCATTGAAATTAAAAAGACTAAGGATAAGAAAACAGGCATACCTCTCGACGGCATTCCTTTTCATCCATACTATACAGTTAAAGATTTAATGGGCTTGACGGTCTTTTTAATTATTTTTGCAGCAATTATATTTTTTGCACCAGAAATGAATGGATATTTTTTAGAAGCAAATAATTTTATACCCGCTGACCCTTTGGTTACACCATCGCATATCGCTCCCGTTTGGTATTTTACGCCCTTTTATTCGATTCTTAGAGCAGTACCACCTATCCTAAATAGTCAGTTTCCAGGAGTTGCTGCCATGGGTCTTTCTGTAATTATTCTTTTCTTTGTTCCATGGCTTGATCGAAGTAAGGTTAGGTCAATTAGATATAAGGGTCCCTTATTTAAGAAATGGATTGCAATCTTTGTCGTTAGTTTTTTTGTGTTGGGTTACCTTGGGACTGTTCCATCAAATATTTGGGGTCAATTTAGTTCTGTAATTCCTTTGATAGGCGGAACAGATGTGGCAACTATTGTGGCAAGGATTTTTACCATTTTATACTTTGCATTTTTTCTTCTTATGCCCTTTTATAGCAAAAAAGATCAAACTAAACCTGTTCCTAAAAGGGTGACGATGCGATGAAAAATTTTATAGCTCTTTTGTTAATCCTGTTTTCAGTGAATACGTTTTCGGCAGATGTTGTAAAGCTAGATCGAGCACCTGTTGATCTCAGTGATAAGGATTCTTTGCAAAGAGGAGCAAGAAACTTTATTAATTATTGTTTGAATTGTCATAGTGCAAGTTATATGCGCTATAACCAGCTTTTGGATATTGGTTTATCTGAAGAAGTAATAAAAAATAATCTTCTTTTTACAGCTAATAAGGTTGGAGAGAATATGACCATTGCGATGGCTAACAAAGATGCAGAGGCTTGGTTTGGACACGCCCCTCCAAATTTATCAGTTACAGCGCGTTCAAGAGGGGCTGATTGGATCTACAGTTATTTACGAGGCTATTATCGAGATAAAACGCGGGATTTAGGTTGGAATAACAAGGTTTATCCTAACTCAGCCATGCCGCATATTTTGTGGCAACTTCAAGGTGAAAATAGTTATGATATGGACTCTGGAGAGCTAACATTAATAAAGGCTGGAACACTTTCAGTTAAAGAATACGATCAGTTTGTGGGGGATATTACAAACTTCATGGTTTATTTAAGTGAGCCCCATCAAGAAAAAAGAAAAAAATTAGGGTATTATGTGATCGCTTTTCTTTTAGTGCTTCTAGTTTTAACCGTATTTTTAAAAAGGGAATATTGGAAAAATATTAAATAATTATGATGAAATTGTATTCAAACTCAGTTGATCCATTTAGCCATCGATGCAGAATTGTCCTTTTTGAAAAAGGTATGGATTTTGAAGTCATTGATGTCGACCAAGCAAATAAACCAGAGGATCTATCTATTCTCAGCCCCTATTCTGATGCCCCTGTTTTGGTAGAGAGAGACCTAGTGCTGACTGATGCAAATATTATCAATGAATATATTGATGAGAGATTTCCCCACCCCCAGTTAATGCCACCTGATCCAGTTATGCGTGCACGCGCAAGGTTATTTCTAAAAGACTTTGAAAATCAATTATTTATTCACATGAAAGATTTAGAGGATAGCGATAAAACCAAAAAAGATGCTGCCAGAAAAATAGTTACCGAGACATTGATTCAAGTCACCCCTATCATTGCGAAACAGGCATATTTATTGCATGAGGAATACTCAATGCTTGATGTAGCGATGGCGCCTTTGTTATGGCGTCTAGATCACTATGAAATTAAATTACCCAACAGCTGCGCACCATTACATAAGTATGCTGATAAAATTTTTAAACGACCATTATTTGATGAAGCAATGTCGCCAGCTGAAAAGGCAATGCGTGGGTAAAGCATGCCCAAAAAACCGTACTTAATCCGCGCAATTTACGATTGGTGTATTGATGCAGGGTTCACCCCATACATTACCGCTGTCATCAATAAAAATGTACTTGTTCCCAAAGCCTATCTTTCAGATTATGAAATTACCTTAAATATTTCAACAGAGGCTGTTTCTAAACTATTGTTAGATGATGATGCTGTCTCATTTATCTCAAGATTCAATGGTGTATCAGAGCATATCTATATCCCTACCAATTTTGTCAAAGGTATTTTTGCGAAAGAAACTGGTGAAGGGATTTTTTTCGAAGTTAGTAATGATTCAGAATCAAAAAAAAACAAACCTAAAAACTTAAGTCAAAACAATGAAAAAAAACCTTATTTAAAATTAGTAAAATAACTAGTCTGAAATAACAAAAATTGATATAGTGTTGACTTTTCAAAATTGCCGGATTAGCTCAGTTGGTAGAGCAACCGACTTGTAATCGGTAGGTCGTCAGTTCGAATCCGACATCCGGCACCAATTTTTATACATTAACTCATTAATTTATTTGACAAATTCCATAAAACAACACATAATTTCGGGTTCGGTTGGGAGGGATGGCCGAGTGGTTAAAGGCGACGGACTGTAAATCCGTTCTCTCTGAGTACGTAGGTTCGAATCCTACTCCCTCCACCATAAGCTTTACTGCGTAGAGAGGGCTTTAAAACAGGGTGTGCGGGTGTAGCTCAGTTGGTAGAGCATTAGTTTTCCAAACTAAATGTCGCGAGTTCGATCCTCGTCGCCCGCTCCAAATTTGGAGACGTTGGATTCGCCCATGTGGCTCAGTGGTAGAGCACTCCCTTGGTAAGGGAGAGGTCGCGGGTCCGATTCCCGCCATGGGCACCAGAAGATTTGGTTAATATTTGAAAGTTTAATTAAGGAAGAACATTATGGCTAAAGGTAAATTTGAGCGTACCAAACCGCACGTAAATGTCGGCACCATCGGACACGTTGATCATGGTAAAACCACATTAACGGCTGCAATTTCAACCGTATTAACGGCTAAGTTTGGTGGAGAGAAAAAGAATTTTGCTGAGATTGATTCAGCTCCTGAAGAAAAAGCACGTGGTATTACTATTAATACTTCACATGTTGAATATGAAACAGAAAAACGACATTACGCTCACGTAGATTGCCCAGGCCACGCCGATTATGTAAAAAACATGATCACTGGTGCCGCTCAAATGGATGGTGCAATCCTTGTATGTTCAGCTGCTGACGGCCCGATGCCTCAAACACGTGAACACATTCTTTTATCACGCCAAGTGGGTGTACCTCACATCGTTGTCTTCCTTAACAAAGCTGATATGGTTGATGACAAAGAGTTGTTAGAGTTAGTTGAAATGGAAGTGCGTGAATTATTAAGTAAATACGACTTCCCTGGGGATGACATTCCAATCATTACCGGTTCTGCTGTAAAAGCGCTTGAAGGTGATCAATCTGAAATTGGTGAGCCAGCAATTTTAAAATTAGCAGAAGCATTAGACTCATACATTCCTGAGCCACAGCGCGCAGTGGATGGTGATTTCCTTATGCCAGTAGAAGACGTGTTCTCAATTTCAGGTCGAGGCACAGTGGTAACTGGCCGAGTTGAACGAGGAATCGTTAAAGTCGGTGAAGAAATTGAAATCGTGGGTTTAAAAGCAAGTGAAACAACAACCTGTACAGGTGTGGAGATGTTTAGAAAGCTGTTAGACCAAGGTCAAGCAGGTGATAACGTTGGTGTTCTCCTACGTGGAACAAAACGTGAAGATGTAGAGCGTGGCCAGGTATTATGTAAGCCAGGCTCAATCAAGCCACATACCAAATTTACAGCAGAGATTTACTCATTGAGTAAAGAAGAAGGTGGTCGTCATACACCATTCTTTAACGGTTATCGTCCACAATTCTACTTCAGAACGACAGACGTAACGGGTGCTGTTGAGTTACCTGAAGGAACAGAAATGGTTATGCCAGGTGACAATGTATCAATTACAGCAACTTTGATTGCACCGATTGCGATGGAGGAAGGTTTACGCTTTGCGATTCGTGAAGGTGGCCGCACAGTAGGTTCCGGTGTTGTTGTTAAAATTATTGAATAAAAATTACTTAGGCCAGTAGCTCAATTGGTAGAGTATCGGTCTCCAAAACCGAGGGTTGGGGGTTCGAAGCCCTCCTGGCCTGCCATTATAGGGAAGAAGTAGAAGTGACTATGAACTTAAAAAACTATTTATCATTTTTACTCTTGGCTGCAGGTATAGCAGGTTTTTATTTTCTTGCCGACCAACCAGTCGTGTTACGTATTTTAGTTGTTTTAATTGGTATTGGGGCTGCTTTTACCGTTTTTTGGACGACTCCACAGGGTAAGCAGGCTGTTGGTTTTTTTGGAGATGCAATAACAGAAGCTAAGAAAGTTGTTTGGCCAACAAGAAAAGAGACTATTCAAATGACAATGGTTGTCTTTATCTTCGTTGTTATTGCGGCGATTTTTTTGGCTTTAGTTGATATAGGTTTCTCGTACATTATTAACATACTTTTAGGTAGAGGCAATTGATGAGTAAAAGATGGTATGCAGTTCAAGCTTATTCAGGCTATGAAAAAATTGTACAAAAAAATCTACTTGAAAGAATTGAGCAATCGACCCTAAGGGAAATGTTTGGTGAAGTTTTAGTTCCTGTCGAAGAAGTTATTGAGATGAAGTCAGGACAGAAAACATTAAGTGAACGAAGACTTTATCCTGGATATGTCCTTGTTCAAATGGATATGAATGATGATAGTTGGCATCTTGTCAGAAGCACGCCTAAGGTAACTGCCTTTATTGGTACTTCTTCGCAAAAACCAACACCAATAAAAGATAAGGAAGTTGAAACCATTCTTCAACGTATGGATGATAGCAAGGTTAATCCTACACAAAAAATGACATTTGAAGTTGGTGAGGCAGTTAGAGTTTTAGATGGCCCTTTTAAAGATTTCACAGGAACGGTTGAGGAAATCAACTATGAAAAAAGTAAACTTCGTGTCTCAGTGGTAATTTTTGGTCGAGCAACTCCTGTTGAACTAGAGTTTGGCCAAATAGAGAAAGAGGTTTAAATAATTGGGAGCTTATTTTATAAGCGTTTGTACCAAAATTAGGAGAATGTAAATGGCAAAAAAAATTGAAGGATATATAAAGCTTCAAATTCCTGCGGGAAAAGCGAATCCAAGTCCACCGGTGGGTCCAGCACTCGGTCAAAGAGGGCTTAACATAATGGATTTTTGTAAAGCGTTCAATGCGGCTACACAAAGTGTTGAGCCTGGATTACCAGTTCCAGTGGTTATAACTGCATATTCTGATAAGAGCTTCACCTTTATCATGAAGACGCCACCAGCTTCAATTTTAATTAAAAAGGCAGCTAAAGTACAAAAAGGCTCGGGCGTTCCTCATACGAATAAAGTTGGAAAAATCACTCGTGCTCAAGCAGAAGAAATTGCAAAGACAAAAATGCCTGATCTTACTGCTGCTGATATGGATGCTGCAGTGAGAACTATTGCAGGCAGTGCGCGAAGTATGGGTATTGAAGTGGAGGGTGTATAAATGGCGCTAAGTAAAAGAATTAAATCACTCTCAGAAAAAGTCGATCGAAACAAGCTCTATTCAGTTAAAGACGGTCTTGCACTTGTTAAAGATACCGCTAAAGCCAAGTTTGATGAATCTGTAGATGTTTCTGTCAATCTTGGTATCGATGCAAAAAAATCTGATCAATTAGTGAGAGGTGCATTAGTGCTTCCAAACGGATCAGGTAAAACAAAACGAGTTGCGGTTCTTGCTCAGGGCGAGCAAGCTGAAGCTGCCAAAAAAGCAGGCGCAGATATAGTAGGTTATGACGATTTAGTTGAAACCATTAAAAAAGGCGAATTAAATTTTGATGTGCTAATTGCAACCCCTGATGCTATGAAGGTGATTGGTGCTTTGGGTCAGATTCTTGGTCCTAAGGGTTTAATGCCTAATCCAAAAGTAGGCACTGTTACACCAGATACTGCTAAGGCGGTGGAGAATGCAAAAGGTGGCCAGGTTCAATACAGAACAGATAAAGCCGGTATTATCCATTGCACAATTGGTAAAGCCTCATTCACAGTTGATCAATTACAAGGAAATTTAACAGCCTTAGTTGATGCTATTAATAAGGCGAAGCCAACTGGAGCAAAAGGTATTTTTATTAAAAAAGTCTCTGTATCAAGCACAATGGGTGTTGGTGTTAGGCTTGATCAAAGCAATATATTGAATTAATTAATTAATGTTATGAGTTTTTTAAAAACGCATAATTAAGAACTTTGGGCCCATTTTTATAAATGGGGTTATCAAAGACCGTAGGTACGAAAGTTTAATTGTATTCAGCCTACGCAGATGGCGGGTCCCCTAATGGATAACATCCTGATGGAAGTCGCCGTTTTGTTGGTATTAGTTAACTAATACTTTTATTTAACGGAAGGAGAAGACCTTGAGTCTAAATCTTGAAGACAAAAAGGCAGTCGTTGCTGAAGTAAGTCAGCAAATCGAAAATGCCCAGGCTGTGATACTTGCTGAGTATCGTGGTGTTGGTGTTGGAGAAATGACAAACCTAAGAGCTGAGGCCAGAAAATCTGGCGTGTATTTGAAAGTGCTTAAAAATACGTTAGTAAAAAGAGCAGTTGAAAATACAGCTTTTTCATCTTTATCAGATGAAATGGTTGGCCCACTTATTTTTGGTATTTCAGAAGACCCTGTGGCAGCTGCGAAAGTTTTAAATGACTTCGCCAAGAAAAACGATTTGTTTGTTCTTAAATCGGGAGCAATGCCAAACGAAAAAATGGATGTTAATGCAATTAAAGCACTAGCCTCCTTACCAAGTCGTGAGGAATTACTTGCTAAGTTGATGGGCACAATGCAGGCACCTATTGCTAAATTTGTTCGTACCTTGAATGAGGTTCCAACAAAATTTGTAAGAGGGTTAGCTGCAGTTCGTGATCAAAAACCAGCATAAACGATTTGGATAATTTAATTTAGGAGAAAATTATGGCAGTTTCAAAAGCAGATATTTTAGAAGCAATAAGTTCAATGTCAGTTCTGGATCTTTCAGAGCTAATTAAAGAAATGGAAGAAAAATTTGGCGTTTCAGCAGCAGCAGCAGCAGTCGCTGCTCCAGCAGCAGGTGCAGCACCAGCGGCAGCAGCTGAAGAGAAGTCAGAGTTTGATGTTCATCTTACAGCGGTTGGCGATAACAAAGTTAATGTTATTAAAGCCGTTCGTGAAATTACAGGTCTTGGCCTTAAGGAGGCTAAAGATATTGTTGATGCAGCACCAAAAGTGGTTAAAGAGGCTCTTGCAAAAGATGCCGCAGAGGATGCTGCTAAAAAATTAACTGAAGCTGGCGCAACCGCTGAGCTTAAATAATTTTTTTTATGATAAAGGCTGAATCTATTAAATAGGTTCAGCCTTCATCTATTTTACAGACATAAAAATTAACTTTAAAAAATTCTTAGAAAAGACTTTTTTAAACTTAATTTGTTAACTTCGGAGATGCTATGAGCTATTCCTTTACTGAAAAAAAACGTATAAGAAAAAGTTTTGCTAAAAGAGAGCGAGTTTTGGATGTTCCTTACTTATTAGCGATGCAACTTGAATCATATAAAGCTTTTCTTCAAGAGGACATCTCACCTGAAAAGCGTTCAAATCATGGCCTACAGTCCACTTTTAATACTCTTTTTCCAATATCAAGTCATTCTGGTAACGCTAAACTTGATTTTGTCAGCTATACATTGGGTAAAGAAGTTTTTGATGTCAAAGAATGTCAACAAAGAGGTTTAACATATGGTGTTCCTCTTCGCGTAAAAGTACGTTTATCAATAATGGATAAAGAAGCATCACAACCTACGGTCAAAGAAGTTAAGGAGCAAGAAGTTTACATGGGCGAAATTCCATTGATGACAAATAACGGATCTTTTGTTATCAATGGCACAGAAAGGGTCATCGTCTCTCAGTTACACAGAAGTCCAGGTGTTTTCTTTGAGCATGATCGAGGCAAAACACACAGCTCTGGTAAATTATTATTCTCTGCCAGAATTATTCCTTATCGTGGTTCATGGTTAGATCTTGAGTTTGACCCGAAAGATAATCTTTATTTTAGAATTGACCGCAGACGAAAAATGCCTGTTTCAACATTGTTAAAAGCTTTGGGTTTAACAAATGAGGAGATACTTTCCACCTATTATGATTTTGATCATTTTGAAGTTAAATCTAAAGATATTCATTTTCAATTAGTACCTGCAAGATTAAGGGGTGAAATTGCCAAGTTTGATATTAAAGACAAGAAGGGCAATTTAATTATCTCGAAAGATAAGCGAATTACGGTGAAACATATACGTGACATTGAAAAAGCTGGAATCAAAGATATTAAAGTTGGACCTGATTTCATTTTAGGTAAAAAAATTGCTAAAGCGCTGATTGACAAAGAAACGGGAGAGGTGATCGCTGAGACAAATTCGGAGATTACTGTTGAGTTAGTTGAGAAAATCATTGAGAACCATGTTACCGAGTTTGAAACCCTATATTCGAATGATTTGGATCACGGAGATTACATTTCACAAACTTTGGCATCTGATGAGGTTCCAGGCCAGTATGAGGCTCGTGTGGCTATTTATAGAATGATGAGGCCAGGTGAACCTCCGACTGAAGATTCTGTTCAAGCACTTTTTGACGGATTATTTTTTAGTGAGGAGAGATATGACTTATCAGACGTAGGTCGAATGAAATTTAATCGAAGAGCTTATCCTAAATCATATGATTTATACGCTAATTGGCTTAAGAAATTCTATGAAAAGGTAGGACAAAAAGATGAAACAG
>Ga0181557_1003604_pt1 | contig 15005 bp, 9 predicted proteins | sample 011ome_23_FD_148632 | JGI IMG/M metagenome (GOLD analysis project Ga0181557, IMG submission 148632) | Coastal salt marsh microbial communities from the Groves Creek Marsh, Skidaway Island, Georgia - 011506CT metaG (spades assembly) | ecosystem: Environmental > Aquatic > Marine > Intertidal zone >... | reverse complement strand
AAGTGCCGACTGATATCCATCAGGAAGCAACGAAAATAGATCCGGGGCCGTACTCCACAACACCAGCAACACCCATCCCGAGGTCCAACTGAGTTGAATAGCTGACTCCAGATAACGGCTCTTTAAGACCTCCCATTGGCCGGAAGCAATCCATTGAGCAGACAACGGCAAAGCGATTTGATGCGTGGCACGTGCTGGAACAGATACCATAGTAGCCATAAATACGGCAACGGTGTAATAAGCTACCTCTGACAAGGGCAAGAATTGATGAATCATCACTTTATCTATTTCTAGAATTACCAACGCCACGGCGGTACCCAAAACGACAAAAAGGCCATAGGATAAATAATCCCTAAAAAAAGAAGGGATTCCCCAAGCCAAAACTGGACGGACAATAGCTACACTGTACATAGCCATGGCTAGTGTTCTCACGAGATAAATCAGCACCAGTGCGAAAAATAACTGATCTGAAGAGATCCAACCAACATACATCATCAGCAAAACAACCGTGGTCAGCAATCTGTGACTCACTTCTTTGAGCACATTGCCAAAAACTGACCTCAATCTAGCCTTGGCCAGGGAGTAAAAGACCTCAAAATAAGCCATTAAAGCACCTATGGCCCAAAAATGCATCAAATATGGAGCTACCTTATCTGGTGACTGAACCCAATGTTCAGCGGCTACATCTCCCCACATCGCCACCAAAATACCCATAGGGATGACAATCACTAAGGGCCACCACAACATCCATCCTAAAAACTTTGCTTTTTCAATATCATCGTCGATAGCGGGAAAAAATTTAAGGAGTGTATTCGGTACACCCATAGTCATCCATGGCATCATCAAAGTCGCTGCGGCCAAAACCCATGAAAGAAGACCATAGGTGGTCACCTCTAGCACGTGGACATAAAGCACCAGTGTATTGAGCGCACCCAACGCAAACCCTGCATAGGTACTTACCGCATTGACAACAGATTGCTTATAGAGTGAACTCATGTAGTAATGTCGCTAATTGATGGGTTCGGTTCTGTCGGGTATAGCCGTCAATTCCTGTGGGCCTCGTTGCTGGTTGTCCATCCATATGGTGTTGCCAAAGTTTCCTGATCAGTGATTTAATGCGGGTAACATCCGTTGATTCAGCGTAAAAGCCTGAATCAGTTTGAGATAAAATCTGATGTACGTCCCATCGATCTGGGCCTAATGCTAGAATGGGCTTTTTGGTTTCTAAGTATTCGAAGAATTTACCGGGAATGATTTCTGATGCCCAGGGTTGGGAGGCTTCAACCAATAAAAGAACATCCGCGGACCACTGTGCTATTCGGGCTTCATGGTGAGGCCTATACCCCTGTTCGGTCACCCAAGGTTGTACTTTATGGGCTGCTATAGCCGCTGACACGGACGGGGCAACATGGCCTATTAATTTAAGGGAAAAACCAGCGGCAAACTCCGGCGATTCCTTCACCAACTCAGCTATGGCAGCCCAAAGACCTGACGGGTTTCGCTCCTCTAAGAGCGCTCCAATATGTGCCATGACAAAACCTTCAGGGTTCCGTAATTGACTGGGGGGTTGAGCTAAAGGTTCATAACCATTGGTGATGCAGTGGGTTTTCTGCTTACCCGCCAGAAGGTCCAATGAGATTGCGGTACTCGGACTGGTAGCCACCAACAAATCTGCTCGTTGACAAACCATTTGTTCTAGTGACTGGTGTTTTTTTAAGGCGTAAGGCAACAACCTTAATTTGTTGTGGTAGTGTATTCCTGTCCAAGGATCTCTAAAGTCTGCCAACCACTTTAAGGCGTGTTTTTTGGATAAGGCTGCCCCGATTAAGTGTACACTATGCGGTGGGCCTGTGGTGATGACCCAATCGTATTCGATAAGATCTGGTTGATTATTGGCCCAACGCACTGCCTTAGTCACCCACCCCACTCGCGCATCTGGCACCCAAAAGTTTCCCCGTATCCAAAGCATGAACCGTTGTATGTGACTGGGTTTTGTGGGAACGATACCCCGAGTTAAATTTTTGGTGGATTGGGGAAATAACCATGAAATCCATCTATATGGTTCAGAGATAGGCACACTTTGAACACGTACATCAACGGGGATTTCAGCTACTAAGGCTTCATCGATTTGAGGATATTGCGCCCCTTGAGGAACGACCAATGTAGGTTGTACTCCAAATTCTGCCAGGTATTTGGCAAAATATAACCAACGTTGTACCCCTGGACCACCTGCAGGTGGCCAGTAATACGAAAAAATCAACACCTTTAGGGGTTTAGGCATCGGTTGATTTTTTGTAGGTCTTCCAGGATAACAGGCAGAGCATAAGTAACCAGAACACTGCAACAGCTACTTGTATCCGGCCACCCAAAATCACCACGTTTGGTTCGAATTTAAACGAAATCTGATGACTGCCTGAAGGGATCAGTAAGGCCCTTAGGGCATAATTCACCCGATAATGAGGTACTTGTTGACCATCGATATAGGCATTCCAACCTGGTTGATAATACCACTCAGAAAAGACTGCCAGCCGTTCTGAATTTGTCTGGCTTTGGTATTGGAGGTGGTTGGGGGCATGGTTTATCAAATTGATTTGATCCAATGAATCGGCCGCCCATTGCTGTCGTTTTATGTCGCTTTTTTCATCGACAAGCGCCACATAACGGGTGTTAATCACCGCTAGATCCTGCATTACCTGATCCAAATTCTGAGCTACTTGAACCTGTTCGACAAACCATGCTGGCCCATTGGCGTCGGCATTTCGGGTTACTTGACGCTTTCCATTTTCATCGGATTGAACCACATACTTCACATTGAGCATATTGAGTGGTTCTTGAACCCCTTTCATCAAATGATAATCAAAAATTTCCTGGATAAACCTTGGCTTAGCCGCGTGATATCCTCCAATAGATCTGTGAAAAAATGATGATTTAGACCCATTTAATCCCTCGTCTAAATCAAATACGCGATAATACGTGGTGTCTTGTTGAATCAGTTGATCTACATCGCTTGGGGCAAATGGACGTTTCATCTGAAGCGCAGGCACAAAATCATCACTGTTGACATATCGTTTGGCTACACCTCCCAAATCAACGATCAACAGAACGCCCAACACTAAATACCTTAACGACTCAGACCATTTACGTCCCCAATATATTAGGGAAACGCACAACACACCAAAGGCAAATGACCTAAACAGATCGGAGAGATAGGCTGATTTTCGGTCTTGCTGTAACAGAGAAACGAATTCATCTCCGTAGTACGATTGGTATGTCACATCACTAGCAGATGTGTAGGAAGACAAAAAATAGCCAAGCCCTAGGATGGAAAATACCCCCCCTAGTATCCATAACAATCTAATGATGGTTTTATCTTGTTGTTTCACCTCTAGTGAATTCCAGGACTGAAGCCCCAACATCCCTAAAAGCGGTATGGAAAACGACAGGATAACTTGAATGGAGGTTACCGCCCGGAATTTGCTGTACAGAGGAAAAAAATCAATCATCCATCGGGTAACTAGACCTGCATGATCCCCCCAAGAGAGTACCAGGGCACATACCGAACCGATCACTAGGGGCCATCTTAAAGACCCCTTGTACGTTAACATACCAAGCAAAAACAAAACAAAGATGACCATACCTAAATAAGCAGGCGCCCCAACATAAGGTTGATCACCCCAATAGAGTGGAAGATTTTGCGTCCACTCCAATGCTTGACTCGGTGTTAATCCGTTATCTTGTAACCAGGTGTAGAAAACAGAGTCTGTGCCTAGATTTTCGCTATTTGAGCCTCCTTTTAATCTAGGAACTAATAGATTAAATGACTCGAAAATCCCGTAACTGTATTCAGTGATGTATCCGTAATCCAAACCTTCACTAACCGTTTTTGGGGCACCATCAGGATCTAGGGTCAATTCAGAAGCGCCACGCGTACTCCATGCGCTATACTGGGCAGTGGCCATCATATTTGATGCATTAAAGGCCAAGGAAGCAATCAATGCGATCAAAAACACAAGTGATTTAGTTAAATAGTCGCCCACTTGGGAAGACTTAACAGCCTGATAACCCCAAAAAATTAGAGCGACACCAACCAACATCATTAGATAATAAGTCATTTGTATATGATTGGCCGTAATCTCTAATCCTAAGGTTAATGCAAGTAAAAGTCCCCCCCAAAGTTTATCCCGTTGAAACAACCAAACTACCGAGGCAAAAACCAAGGGAAAATACCCCAAGGCGTGCGCTTTAGCGTTGTGTCCCACACCGATGATGATCACTAAGTAGGTTGACAAACCAAAGGCTAATGATCCAAGAATAGCCTGTCGCCAAGGGACCCGTAGACTGATCAATAAACAGTAAAAACTGAATAGATATAAAAACAAATAATCAGCTGGTCTGGGTAAAAAACGTATGGCTTGATCGATCCATTTGATCCAATGATTTGGATACTGGGCGCCTAATTGAAAACTCGGCATTCCGCCAAAGGCATTGGAGACCCAGAAAGGTTCCTCTCCGGTGGTTTCTCGAAAGTCACTTTGTTCTCGGGCCATCCCCAAATACTGAACGATATCCGATTGAAAAAGAGATTTGCCTTGAAGAATTGGGTAGAAATAAAGCACTGAAAATAAGGCAAACCCAAAAACAACGCACACATGGATCCAAAGACCCTTAAACTTTCCTAGTTGACTCATTTTATTTCTTCGAAATCAATGTATTCTCCCACTACTTCTTTGGCTTTATTCGTTTTTTTGGGAGCTGTTTTTTCTTCTTGTGCGCCATATCCAAAACTATGGGGGACACCCATTTGTTTTTTGGCCCATCGCTGGACGACAAAAACCAAAAGCCATGGAACTACTCTTTTGACTATCCAACCAAACAAATAAAATCCCAGTACGATATACAGAAAGGTTTCCATGTTTTCGGTTTGTTTACCTAAATTTAGATCAAAAATACAACGAAGCTACTTAGTGTACACCTCAAATCACAGATTATCGACAATTCTTTGTAGTTTATTCATAGTACTATTTAGTGCTAGAGCGTCTTTGTTTGGGCAATATACGGACATCATTAATTCCAACCGACCAGGTAATTCCATGGGTGCTTACTCCGTAGGAAAAGGAGTCCTTCAATGGGAACTGGGCGGCGTTTTTGACCAACAAGAACACCAGTTATTTAGGTATAAGTCCATGATTTACCAACAAGAGCTTAGCATGCGCTACGGGTTGATTGGGGAACGATTAGAAATAAGTGCGCAGTGGGGATACCAGTGGGAAAGCACCTTAGGATCGACCTTTAAAGATATTCATCAATCAGATATTGTCCTCAAACTACTGTTGTTTGACCCCTACAAAAACCCCCAATTTGATGCTGTCAATCTGTATTCTTGGAAAGACCAACATAGATTTAAACTCAAAAGGCTCCTTCCCGCTATATCGGTAGGCATAGGGTATCACTTTTTTAGTCCTACAAATTTATTTAATTCATGGTACCCTACTAACTCACCAAAGTTTGTAGTGTTTACTCAAAATAGTTTGTCCAATAGGCTGGTGCTAGTGACCAATCATGTATGGGACCACGTTCAAACTGATTGGCCTGAATACCGATTTCTCGCCTCACTAACCCATACTTTGGGAAGAGATTGGAGTGTTTTTTATGAATCTGAATTCATTAAAAATGACCTGTATGCCGACCACTTACTACGGTTTGGCGGGGCGTTTTTACAAACCAAAAATCTGCAATGGGACGCCCATTTTGCCCTTAACTTCAAGGAAACTCCCAGAAGAAAAACTATCGGTATGGGGATCTCTTACCGTATTGACCCGCATAACTAATTATATGATCCAGATTGTTCCAGCACACACCAAAAAACTAGTACATGCATTTGCTAAATTTCCGTTTAGTTTATACCGCAATCACCCCTATTGGGTTCCTCCAATAATTGATGCGGAGTTGGCCTCCTGGGACAAATCAAAAAACCCTGTATTTGATCATGCAGAGGCCGATTTTTTTCTGGCGTACAAAGATGATCAGCTAGTCGGTCGGGTAGCTTGTATCGTAAACCACACGGAGGTGAAGCAGCAAGGTATTGCCAAGATGCGTTTTGGGTGGTTTGATTTCATCGACGACTACGAGGTATCTAGCGCATTATTGAACCATGTAGCCGAATACGGCAGACAACGCGGATTGGCGTTTATGGAAGGTCCTGTAGGTTTTTCCAATTTAGATAAGGTCGGGGTGATGACTTCTGGTTTTGACCATATAGGAACCATGATTACCTGGTACAATCACCCGTATTATGCCGACCATTACCGCAGGTTTGGCATGACTAAAGAGAAAGGATATTTAGAAAGTAAATTTTTACTCAGTTCCATAGATGGAAACAAATACCACCGTTTAGCTCAAATTGTGGCTGAGCGATTTAAGCTCAAGACACTCAATTTCAAAAAAACGGCTGAACTCCTACCCTACACGGATGCCATGTTCGATCTATTTAACCAGACTTATGCCTCACTGTCGTCTTTTGTGCCCATAGCTCAAAAGGAAAAAGAATACATGACTAAACAGTTTATCGGATTTATCAACCCCAGCTATATCAAATTTGTGGTGGATGAGCATGATAAAATGGTGGGATTTGCCATCACCATGCCCTCTTTTTCTAAGGCTTTGCAAAAAGCTAAAGGCAAATTATTCCCCTGGGGATGGTGGCATTTAATTCAAGCCAAAAAGAACAACCCCGATGCGGTGTTCTACCTCATCGGGGTCCTTCCTGAATACCAAAATAAAGGGGTTACGGCTCTTTTGTTTGACGCTTATTACAAAACCTACCTCAAGGAAGGCGTGGTTACCTGCTATAGGACTCCAGAGTTAGAAGACAACACAGCCATTATGAAGCTATGGGTAGACTTTAATCCAGAGGTACACCAAACAAGATGCACCTTTAAAATGGATCTTTAACCCTCCATCTGAGCCGCTACAGCAGCTGATAGACGTTGGTAGGTTCCGTTTTCTAGACGCTCTCTAATCGCAGAGAATGCGTCCAAGGTGATTTGAATATCTTCCATGGTATGAACAGCCGTAGGAATCAATCTCAACAAAATCAAGCCTTTAGGAATCACTGGATAAACAACTATAGAACAAAAAATTCCATAGTTTTCTCTCAGATCCTTCACGAGCGCCATAGCTTCAGGGATGCTTCCTTTGAGATAAACGGGGGTTACGCAAGTAGAGGTGGTTCCTAAATCGAATCCGCGCTCGCGCAATCCATTTTGAAGTGCGTTTACATTCTCCCAAAGTTTATCCTTGAGTTCTGGTCTAGATCGCAATAGCTCCAAACGTTTAAGTCCCCCTTTAACAAAAATCATGGGGAGCGCTTTAGCAAACATTTGAGAACGCAAATTGTATTTTAAGTAGTCGATAACTTCTTGATCAGCAGCTAGAAAAGCTCCAATTCCTGCCATAGACTTGGCAAATGTGGCGAAGTATACGTCGATTTGATCTTGTACACCTTGTTCCTCACCGGCACCAGCACCTGTTTTTCCCAGGGTTCCAAATCCGTGCGCATCATCGACCAACAACCTAAAGTTGTATTTTGATTTTAGTGCGGCTATTTCTTTGAGTTTACCTTGCTCACCGCGCATACCGAAAACACCTTCAGTGATGACCAAGATCCCTCCTCCAGTTTGCTCCGCCATTTTTGTAGCGCGATCTAAGTTCTTTTCAAGACTTTCAATATCGTTGTGCTTGTAGGTAAATCTTTTACCCATGTGCAAACGTACTCCGTCAATGATACACGCGTGTGCATCCACGTCATACACGATGATATCGTCTTTAGAAACCAATGCATCAATAGCGGACATAATGCCTTGATAACCAAAATTCAATAGGTAAGCTGCTTCTTTTCCCACAAAATCAGCTAACTCATTTTCTAGTTGCTCGTGGAAATCAGTGTGTCCAGACATCATGCGCGCTCCCATCGGATAGGCAGCACCGTGTTCTGCAGCACTGGCAGCATCAACAGCCATAACTTCTGGATGATGAGCTAGTCCAAGATAATCATTGATACTCCAGGTAATTACTTCCTTACCTTGGAACTTCATTCGGTTAGATATAGCGCCTTCTAGTTTTGGAAAAACAAAATAGCCTTCTGCTTGTGAAGCCCATTTTCCTAAAGGTCCTTTATTCTCTCTAATACGGGCAAATAAATCTCTCATGTGAAGAAAAACATTTTATAATATCCTGCAAAAGTACTGAATTTTAAAACGCTACAACAAAAATATTACCTGACAAAAGGATACTTGCGTAAGCATTTAAGTGTCTGATTTACAGTTAATTGACTAATTAACTAAAGAAGAGGCTACCGGTTTGGATTCGGCTTCCATAAACCCTTGGGCGATCATCCATTCATCGGAATAAATCTTACTCATATACCTGGAACCATGATCAGGGAATATAACCACGACTTGGTCCTTGGGTGAAAAATAACCCTGTTCGGATAATTGTTTCACCGCCTGGAGCGCCGCTCCCGAAGTGTAGCCGACAAAAATTCCTTCGGTTTTAGAAATACTTCTAGCCATATGGGCACTTTCTTGATCAGTTACTTTGACAAATTGATCGATGACAGAAAAATCAGTAGCTGTTGGAATCAAGTTTTTTCCCAATCCTTCAATGCGGTAAGGATAGATTTCATTCGGATCTACCACACCCGTTTCATGGTATTTTTTTAAGATAGATCCATAGGCATCTACCCCAATGATTTTTATGTGGGGATTTTTTTCTTTTAAATACCTACCGATTCCTGAGATCGTCCCCCCAGTTCCGCTACAAGCGACCAAATGAGTGATGGCACCTGAGGTTTGCTCCCAGATCTCCTTGCCGGAAGACCTGTAGTGGGCTTCTATATTAAGGGGATTAAAATATTGATTGATATAAATAGAGCCTGGTCTTTCTTGGTGAATTCGCTTGGCCACTTCGTAGTATGATCGAGGGTCATCCGCACTTACGTGTGCTGGACAAACATGCACCTCAGCGCCCATAGCGCGCAGCATATCAATTTTGTCTGGAGAGGATTTCGAGCTGACCGCCAAGACACATTTATAGCCTCTTACCGCACTGACCATGGCTATACTGAAACCTGTATTGCCCGAGGTGGTTTCCACTATGGTATCTCCTGGCTTTAACCGACCTTCTTTTTCAGCTGTTTCAATAATGTGAAGCGCAATTCTGTCTTTAGAGGATTGACCCGGATTCATCGCCTCAACCTTAGCGTAAAATTGACCTGTAAAAGATTCTGTCGTTTTAGACAGCTTAACTATGGGCGTATGGCCTATGAGGGACAGAAGATTGTCAAGTGCTTTTATTGGTTCAGGCATTTAAAAATTTTTTACTGGCTTTTTACTCCGCAAAAATAATACAATTTATTTTAGAGGTCGTCATTTCCACATAAATCGATCATAAAGGCATATTCTTGAGCGATCTCTTTAAGCGCTTCAAATCGACCTGAAGCACCGGAATGTCCGGCTTGCATATTGGTTTGAAACAGCACAATACGGTCGTGGTTATTGTGTATTCTTAATTTAGCTACCCATTTAGCGGGTTCCCAATATTGCACCTGTGAATCGTGATAGCCCGTAAGTACCAAGAGATTTGGGTAGGCCTGTGTTATGACTTGATCATAAGGACTGTACGCCAACATACGGTAATAATCATCCTCTTGATTCGGGTTCCCCCACTCATCGTACTCTCCCGTGGTTAGTGGAATGGTATCATCCAACATAGTGGTCACCACATCGACAAAAGGAACATTGGCCACAGCCGCCTTAAATAACTCTGGGGCTTGATTTATCACCGCGCCGATCAACAGTCCACCAGCAGAACCTCCATAAGCACAAAGCTTAGAAGCCTCTGTCCATCCAACCTGGATCAAGTGTTTTGCGCAGTGTATAAAATCAGTAAAGGTATTTTGCTTGTGTTCCATTTTTCCTGACTCATACCATGGTCGCCCCAAATATTCACCTCCTCGAACGTGGGCGATGGCATAGACAAATCCCCTGTCCAACAAACTCAAACGCACAGAAGAAAAGTAGGGTTCAATCGTATGTCCATAGGCACCGTACCCGTATAGCAACAACGGCTTTGGACCCGGTTTAGCCCCTTGTCGTCTATAAACCAGCGAAATAGGTACTTGTACTCCATCTGCAGAGGTAGCCCAAACTCGCTCTGAGGCATAATGAGCCGGATCAAAACCACCGTAAACCTCTTGGGTTTTCAAAATTTTCTGTGTTTTATCCTCGAGATGAAAGCTGTAGACAGTACTTGGACGTGTCAGTGAAGAAAAATGATACCTGATTTCTTGGGTGTCAAACTCAGGATGGTATCCCATAGATGCCGTATATGTTTCCCCCTCGAAAGGAAGCAAATAACTCGATTCATCGAGCCAAGAAGTAATCCGCATTTGGGTTAATCCACCCTCGCGATAAGTCAACACATGATGGCTGTTAAACAGCGTAAAATCCTCGATTAAACGATCGGGATGGTGTTCGATAAACGGCTCCCAAAAACTAGAATCTGTCTGGGATAATGACGTCCTCATCACTTTAAAATTTTCTGCATCATCTTTGTTGGTGGTGATGTAAAAGTGATCTTTATAATGGGAAATATCGTATTCCACGCCTGTTTCACGCGCGCTAAAACAGGTAAACGACCCCAAAGGTTGATCAGCGCTCAACCAGTAGTATTCCGAAGTAAGTGTGCTTGACGTGCCTATGGTGATAAATGCGCCAGATCTGGACTTGGACACGAAGACATCAAAAGTTTCATCCAACTCTTCATAGACCATTTCATGCGCTTCCAGGGGATCTGCACCTTGTTGTTTTCGGGCTATTGCTTGAAATAAATCGCATCGCCAAACTTGAGAACAACGCAGACTTACAGGGTCTTTAATCGCATAAAACAAATACCTGCTGTCCTGAGACCAACAGGCATTCCCCGGGGTATTGGCCACCTCAAAATCTAGAATGACTCCTGTTTCAAGGTCTTTAACCTGTAGGGTGTATTGACGTCTTGAAACGCGGTCTACACTAAAAACCACATACCGATTATCGGGGCTTACTGAAAAATGACCCAATTGATAATAGGAATGTCCTTGCGCCATTTCATTGACGTCAAACAACAATTCTTCTGGGGATACGCCCAATTCTTTCTGTCGCACATACACAGGATATTGTTGCCCTAATTGATATCTAGTAATGTACCAATATCCGTTCTTGAAGTAGGGAACAGATTGATCGTCCTCCTTGATTCTGGCACGCATCTCTTGATACAACTCCTGCTCCAAAGACTTGGTATGGGCAGTCATTTGATCGTAGTAAGCATTCTCAGCCTCTAAATAAGTAAGCACATCCGGATGATCGCGTTCATTCATCCAAAAGAATGGATCTATGCGCTCATGTCCGTGAATAGAGAGTTTCTTGGGTCTTTGCAGGGCAACGGGTGGTGTAGGATTCTTTTTCATCGGGGGCAAATATACCCATTATGCCACAGAAAGTTGATCAAGAAAGGTCAGTACCCGATCGTGCATGGCATCCGTGTAATCCAGATGTGTCACCATACGCCATTTGCCCTCGCCCATCTGAGAAATTCTTAGGTGTATGTGCTCCATCTCCTGAACAAATCTTTGGGAAGACATCAGCGATTCATCCAAAGTAAAAATCACAATATTGGTTTCGCATGGCTCGACTGATTGCACCCAATTTTTAGCAGCCAGCGCATTGGCCAATTCGCCCGCTTTTTTATGATCCTCCACCAACCTAGCTCGATGGTTATCCAAGGCATAAATACCCGCTGCTGCTAGGTAACCCGCTTGTCTCATCCCACCGCCAAAAACTTTGCGCACGCGTATCAATTGCTGCACAAAATCTTTGCTTCCAGCTACCACAGAACCTACTGGGGCTCCTAGGCCTTTGCTCAAACAAACACTGATTGAATCGAAAAGGGCGCCAAAAACACGGGGATCTTCCCCCTGAACAGCTAGCGCATTCCATAAACGGGCTCCGTCCAAGTGATAGCCTAGAGCATTTTGTGCGCATACCTGTTTGATTCGTTTTAGTTCCTCTACAGACCAACATGCGCCACCCCCTTTGTTGGTGGTGTTCTCGATACAGACCAGGGAAGTTAACGGACTGTGATAAAAATCAGGTGGGTTAATCACTTGGGCTACTTGATCAGCGGTCATCATACCCCGCTCCCCATGAACCAGTCGACAAGACACGCCTGAGTTGAAACTCACCCCTCCCCCTTCATAATGGAAAATATGCGCATACCTGTCACAGATCAATTGCTGCCCTGGCTGAGTATGCACTTTGATAGCCGCTTGATTGGCCATGGTGCCACTGGGAAAAAACAAGGCCGCCTCTTTCCCCAAAAGTTTAGCTACTTTATCCTCTAACTCATTCACCGTAGGATCTTCCTTGTATACATCATCTCCCACTTTGGCTTCCAGCATGGCTTCCAGCATCCCTTGAGTGGGTTTGGTCACCGTATCACTTACTAAATTAATCACTGTTTCCATCAGAATCCGCAGTTCAAAAATTTCTGGTCATCACTTCCAATCGGAGGTCCATCGGGCAAAGCGGGTAACTCGGAGACTACGCCCGTTGAAGCACCGCTCGCTAAAGATTTTATATGAGCCAGATATAAGGATTTAACGCGTTCTGAAACTTTTTTATTCGTCCAAGATTTGGACAATTTGGCCAAATGTTCCTGAGCCATCATGCGAACCTGGGGAAATACAGACTCGTTGACGGACAAGGCATATACGTAGGACAGATAGCGAGTGCCGATCATTTCTTGTATCGATTGATGGTAGGGAGAAGCGTGTTGTCGACTAAACAAATAGTCACTGGTTTTATCCAATAATTCATCAAATCCTAACTGCTGGTCATCCATCCATTTTTGTTGAACAACCCGGCCGATGCGTTCTGGTTGAAACATAAAACCAAAGGCAATATCCGCTGCGGATACCGCAGCAGTAAATGGATCAAAGGCACTACCTAACTGGCTTTTAAACGATTCCCTTCCTCTTTGATCGCCAAAAACACGGGGAGGAAACAACCCGAGTTTGTCGGCGGGAACAGCGAGTTGTTCTGCGTCCAAAGCGGAGAACAAAGCGCGTAACGCCTTTCTTTGAGCATCCGCTGCGAGCGGGGCAACAGCCGGTTCAACACCCCCTTTCACCTGATAGGCATAAGTCAGCGCACCCAACTGCTTGGCCACTGCCTCAGTTTGGTATCTGTGCCAAAAAAACAAGGGGACAAACACATCTTCCAGCCCACTAGCCGTCCCTTGTTCTAGATTATCCCAGGAAAACCCATTCATGGCTGTCTTGCGTACCGCCAACATGTCATCGAGCTCTGATGCTACATCCGCTCCATTATCCCAAAGGTGGGCCGAAGCACTCGGACTTGAAGCAGGGCGTGCATCTTGATCCGTCAAATACCTCAATCCGCTTTTGTACGCATTGTCAAGTATTTGGGCCAATGCTTTTTCTTGGTCCTCACCCGGGGCTACTGTGCTGTACGCATAGGCTACACTCACTTTATCCCATGCGCCAATACCTGTTTCATACGCATTATCTAAAGATACTTTACCGTTAACCAGAGATAACTGGGGGTGTGGGTAATCCATCACTGAAGACTTGTCTCTGGTACTGGCGGCATAATTATGGGCAAATCCCAAAGTATGTCCAATCTCGTGGGCCGACAATTGTCTAATCCGCGACAGAGCAAAATCCATTAAGGCTTGTTTAGACCGGGCACTAGCAAAAGGTTGTTGCGACAGTGCTTGAGCGATCATATAGTCCTGTCGGATCCGCAAACTGCCCAAAGACACATGACCTTTAATGATTTCTCCGGTTCTAGGGTCAGTAATGCTACTGCCATAACTCCAACCTCTAGTCGAACGGTGTACCCACTGAATTACATGGTACCTCACATCCAATGGATCGATGCTGTCTGGAAGTACTTCAACCCTAAATGCGTTTTTAAAACCTGCTGCCTCAAAGGCTTCATTCCACCAGGCGCCTCCTGTTAACAAAGCGGTACGAATGGGTTCAGGTGTACCATTATCTAAATAATAAACAATTGGTTTTACGGGTTCTGAAACAGCGGCATTCGGATCTTTTTTAATTAAGCGATGTCTGGTAATCCACTTTTTAACAATGGGCTGATCGACTGGTGTTGCATAATCCATATACGTGAACGGATAGGCACCACTTCTGGGGTCGTAGGCCCTGGGCACATATTGTTCATCTGGCAACTCAATAAACGAATGGTGCTGAAATACAGTAACCAATCCAGGTTCTGGGGTCACCGAACGAATCCAGGCACCTGTCGGATTACCTTTAAACGTCAACATGACATCCATCTCTATATTTTTAGGGAACGATTTGGTACGATCACTGTTCAAAGCGCTTTTGCTCAAATCAATACTGTAATTACCCTGCTTTGAACTCGCCAATCGAGAGGCTACACCATGAGCATCTTGGAGTAAAAAATCAGTGAGCTCTACGATAGGATCACCTTTTTCATACCCCTTTATCTCAAAACCGTACCTCACTGACTTGGCAAAGGCCTGTTCAACAGAGGCCCGCTCCAAGGGGTTGTCGGTCAATGCACGAAAAGCCAAATTGGGTTGAACCAAAAAAATACGCGGCCCTCTTTGTTCAAAATAGACTACTTGTTCGCTGCCTAATTGGCCGCGATCTAAACCAATATCGTTGCTCCCTATACCTTGGCTGAGCGAATAGACGTACAGAAACGGTTGCTTGAGTCGTTCTTTAGGGATGCGCGCATATAATTTATTGGCCCCAGTATCGTAATAGGTATCGAAATAACCTGGGCGCAGTGCTGCGTTAGGATGTTGCGCAATCCACTGAGCAGATATCGATTGAGAAATAAATAAAGTGAGTAAAAGCAATTTTCTCATAGCTATATGATTTGTCCTAAAAATAATCA
>Ga0181557_1003598_pt1 | contig 15020 bp, 19 predicted proteins | sample 011ome_23_FD_148632 | JGI IMG/M metagenome (GOLD analysis project Ga0181557, IMG submission 148632) | Coastal salt marsh microbial communities from the Groves Creek Marsh, Skidaway Island, Georgia - 011506CT metaG (spades assembly) | ecosystem: Environmental > Aquatic > Marine > Intertidal zone... | reverse complement strand
CCGGCATCGGCCAGCCAAACGATTTCTGTATCAAGATCATTTGCCATCGCAACGCCAGTGATTTGGCGCTGCTGAGTATTGAGGCTGGTGCCATCGGCCTGCTCTTCTGTCGAGACTCTGGTGTATCCGTAGATCATGCTGCCGCCCCTTTGCTGGTAATCTTCATTCGCTGCGAGTCATCGCCATTCCATTCAACGTTGAAATCGCATTTCTCAAAGTAGGATTTGATGCTGTTGCCGTGGCCGCTCCAGGCTATGAATACCTCACCAGATGGGAGATCAACAGCGTCTTGGTCGTGGTAAAAAACAATATTGTCGAAGGCTTCGCCGCATTCAAGCTCATTTGTTGCCACTTCAGCCCAGCCACACGATTGGCAGCATGGAGGCTGAGAAAGGGCCAAGTTGTTCTGCCCGATCTCAAAACCGTAATCAGCAAAAAACTCAAGTGCGTGATTGATGTGTTGCTCAAAGGTTTGGTGAATCATGCTCGCTCCTGCTTGCCGCTTACGCGGCTTCAATAGTTTGAATGTCGTTAGGAACCCACACTTGCGTGAAGGGCCGAAAAGCCCCATTCATCTGGTGGCGCAGCGGTCGATTAACCCACTCGATATAGCAAAGCGAATGGTTGGGCAGCGCCTCGAACGAGTGCCCCTCCGTAACGTGCGTGATAAGTGCCGCTTCATCACCAGCAACAACAAAGTGTGACTCGGGCTGGCTGACCAAAATTGACTTGCCTGCTTCTAAATTCATCGTCTCGCTCCCCCTGGCCGCTTACGCGGCCTCGTTTATGTTAAGAGTTTCGAAGCCGCAACCTGCTACTAAGAAAAACTCGCCGTTCATTTCCAAGATGTCACCGATGGATACGCTGTGCATTTTTAAATGCTTTTCTACCAGCTCAGGCTTGTCCCAAAGATTTGTAAGGCGATAAACATCATCTAAATCATCGGCATCTACCGTGGCAACGTGCGAGTAAGCGTGAAACCATTTTCCTGCATCGTAGCTACCGTCTTCGACCTTCCAGCTACAACCCTTGTCGGCGTAGGCGGTGATCTTCTCTGAAGCCAACCAACCATCTTTATTCAAAAGATCTTCATCGGCTTGCGTTAGGTGGAACTGGTAAACTTTAACTGTCATCGTCTCTCTCCTTCGTTTTTTCGTGTATCGCTGTAACACTGTTGATTCTACTGATAGTGTATTACCTGTCAACCATTCGGTTACAATTAATGCGTTATGCATCAAAAAAAAATTTGGTAGGATCGATTTTTTTAGGAGATAAAAGATGAAAAACCACGGTGGATACAAACTCAAAACCAAAAACAAAAATTCAAAAAATCGGAACGCTGCTATGGTGGGCGGTATTAGGGTTACTCGTAGTAAACCAGTGTACCCACCTCGATAGCGTCGAAATAGAAAGTCGCGACAGCAGAATTGAGTAGGCCGCCCCTCAACCCCTTACTGCGGCCTTCCGGGCCCGGCGCCAGCCGGGCCTTTTTTTGCCTAAAATTTTAAAAAAAAATTTGGTGCATGCGGGTCTAACCCCTATCCCCCCACCCCAGCCAGGCTCGAAGGGGGGGGTTCCGCAGCTCCGAAAAAGCCTGGCGCCGTGGCTGCGCTTCCTTGGAATCTCGCGCACCATCCCTGACCACCTAGCAAACGTAAGTCATTGATTTATATAGCATTAGGTATTGCTTGTAACACTCGTACACGGACGTTACATCTTGCAACCCTGATTTAACGTGTATTCAAGCCCAAATGCCCGCCAATCCCGGTCCTGCGCGCATGGGACGGCCCGTGCAGCGCGTCTCTGCGCGTGTCTACTGCTCGCTGACAATATCTCGAAGTGCTTTTAAATGCTGATCTTGGATGTTGATCTGAACGAGAGGATCTTTGCGTGCAGCCCAGTTATCTGGATTTGCTTGCGCCGCTAACCACTTACGCGTATCAATCCTAACCTTTGCCACCTGAGCATCACTAGCATCAGCTATGTTGTCTGCAATCGATAGCGTCTCTTCGGCCAGGTAGTTCGCCCACTCTTTGCGCGCTTTGTAGTATCGATCCTCTCGACCCTCGACGCCTCGCATCCACTTGTAGAACACTCGCTTCCCAACACCACACTCTTTGATCAATGCAGTCACGGTTGTGCCACTTGCCAACCTATCGAACAGCACATCCTCACCGATATCTTCAAGCTTCTTAACCTTCATTGATATCATTTTAGTTCCACTCATTCGCTCACTCCTAAGTCGCGCAAGACCTCTCGGACATCGTTTAGATAATCGAAGTCTTCGAAGTCGTCTGTAAAGTTTATTCGGTGTATTTTGTGTGAACTGTTTTGTTCCACGTGAAACGTCTTTTTTCCCGATCTATCCGCCGGTTTCGCACCCCTTTGCCCTAACTTGGCCGAGGTCACGATCGCGCCTCAGAGAGCTTCTACGGGCGTCTGAACGGCATATCGTTCATGCACCCGCCGTATCGACTCTATGGCCGATCCATTCTTGATGAGGTCTGACGTATATCGAAGTACGACATAACCATGCTCCACAGCCAGGTTGTACTTCACACAATCGTTCCTGAAGCCGATCCCACTGGTATGCCGACCGCCTGCCCAGGTGCCACCTTCACATTCAACGATTAAACAAGACTGCGGCAGTACGAAATCAAACCTAAACCGACGACCGGGTATCAGCATCTGCTCCCGCTCATAAATGATCCCAGCATCATCGAGCTGTCGCGACATCGATTCTTCTAACTTACTAGCCGCCACGCCGACCCCCGAACGCAAACCGCTGCGCGTCTGCTGTCGCGACTTTAGGTTCCTCCTCTGCCTCTGGCGCCTCATCTGGCTCGCCATCGTCCAGCTCTAGAACGTACTCATCATTATCCAGGCTCACCCGAATTGTCATACCGGGTTCGAAGTCATCGATCTGTAAATGCAAAGTAGCCATGAGCAAATATTGCGATAGCAAAACTTGATGCGCTACTGACTACAACAGCATCAATGCGGCGGCTGTTCAACCGCGCAGAATATATGTAGATAAAGCTGGCGCGACAGTGCGCCAGTTATATATCTATATATAGGGGCAACTGTCGCACTGTCGCAGATTCTGTAAGTCGTTGATATCGTTGTAGTTAATCGTTTAAAAATGAACTGTCGCAGAAAACAAACTGTCGCAACTGTCGCAAACTCCCCGCAAAGCCCCGGTTTTATTGACTGCGACAGTTATTTTGGCCAACTGTCGCACAACTGTCGCAACTGTCGCAGCCTGTTTTATTGATCGCGGGTTTGATGCTCATAAATCGTCCGAATCCACCATTCGAACTCACCCACATCGAGCGTGTGACGCATTATATTGACCTGGTAGCAGACCAGTTGAACGTTGCCACTGATGTAATGTTCTGCCCCATTGATGCGATCGATAGAAGCATTGAGAGGCATTTTCTTGTCTTTTGCGCCCCGGTGGTGGGTCATATTAAGGCCGCTGACGGCGCATTTGCCGCCCTGTGTATGCCAGAGATTGACGATCTCTTCTGGCTCAATGGTCCAATCGAAGCCATTTTTGACGCGAAGATGCTTGAGCTTTTGCACAGCCCGGAAGAGGTATTTTTCTGCTGAGTTGTTATAGCGGCGCTGTCGCGACAATCTCAGGCAATCGCGGCAGCGTCTTTTATCGACCTCGGAAGGCCAATAATCCTCTATAGGCTTTTCGGTGTTGCAAATACTGCAAGTTACTCGCTGATCTGCCATTTGGGAGCGTCTCCGACTTCTATATACTTGCGCATATGTCTGCTTGTGTCGGCCCGCTCAACGACCTTGAGCTCACGATTCTGCAACCAGGTCGCAAGCAATTGTTTTATCTTACTCTTATTCTCAGCAAGGCCCGAATCTAGCCCCAGCACGTCGGCTATCGCGATTCCCGCCCAATTTTTTGAGCGCACGTCCTCTCGCCATTCGCCGTTCCTGATCTCCGCCTGCACGGCATGCAAGTCCGCCACGGTAATCTCATCAAATGGATCAGGCCATTGCCAGCTCTCCGGGACGCCCACGTTGTCGCCGTTTGCGAGCTGCACGCTGATCATCTGCCGCCAAGAGCTGTCGCGACTTGGTGGTGCGAGGTTATCTTTGCTATCCCCTTCTCTGCTGTACCGCCACCGCTCTGATTCATCTAGGCCCGCGTTGCGCGCTTCTTCATAGGTCATACTCATCAATCGTCTGACGTGCCTAGCGGCGTCCGTCAGAGACGATGCTCCCCTGGCGTCTCCATATGAAGCCGACTGCCCGTTCTGCGCTTTCCTGACGTGATGCACTAATTCGACTGCGCAATTGCCCTGCTCTGCTATACGGCCCCAAGTTTTGACGACCAGGTCCATAGCCCCGTTGTCGTTTTCATTCAGCTTGTGACTACTAACAAACGGATCGACGATAATGACATCGATTTTATGCTGCTTGATGTAATCAAGGATGATGTCCGCGGCTGGCAAAATGATTGGCTCGCCGCCGCGGTTCTCAGCAATAACGACTGAGCTGTCGCGACCTGAGTTCACGAATAGGTTGCCAGCGTATGCTTCTGGCTCTACGCGGTGATGCACTGCAATACCGGCCAAGCGTCTTTTTAGCTCATCTAAAGGGTCTTCCAAATTCCAGACCCATACCCTTCTCTTGGGCGTTTCTATCCCCAAAAGGGGTATTCCCGACGCCATAGCCATCGCTTCTGTCAATGTTAGAGCGGTCTTGCCGGTGCCCCCGGCAGCGACCGTCACTGACAAAAATTTGCGGATGTAGTGGCGGCCATACACCCACTCTCGCGGTGGCAGCGCTGCAATGTTGCCGATGTCCAGCGCCTGGGGTGCTAGTGCGTCCGTGATCTCAGCGATCTGCTCGGCTGTCGCAACTTCTGGTAACTGATCCCAGCCCTTGTCCCTCGCGCCTTTTATGGCCACCTTGAACTCGGCAAAGGTTTGCTCATGAGTGTAACCGGGCTGTGTCCAGCCCGTTGCGGTCTGCAAAATATCCTCGTCCGTCAAACCTCGCTGGACTTGCGCAGCGACGTATCTGATCATCTCATCGTGCCAACCGCCTTGATTGGCATCGAGGATCGGCTTCGGTTTGTTCTCTACGTTGATCTTTTCTAAATCCATCTCTGACAGCATCGGCAGCTCTCGCCAATCACCATCAACGCCCTGGTCGATCGTCTCTTCGTAAATAGCACCAGTCGAATGAATACTGCCGGCAGCGATGACGATTCCGCCCCTTCCCCGAACATCTATCTTTGCTTCTGGGTCGGTACTGTTAGCAATTTCTAAATTCGGATTGGCTCGATAGTAGAAGTGACGACCGCGTGCTGTCGCGACTGTTCTGCTTGTGTAAGGCAAGTGCTCTTTCACCCAGGCTTCTGCCTCGGCGCTGTCAGCATCAACGACCACAACCTCTTTGCCGGTGACAATAGCCCAGTTGCACCCAGCAAACCGAGCGCTGCTAGCAAAGTATTCAAACTCGTCTGTCGAGACTTCTTTGCCCTGGTATTTTTGCCAGTTGACCAGCGGCACCTTCTGCTGAGGGTGCGCTGGGATGACCGTCAGCCCCTCTTCGAAAAGCGCTCGCGCTTTGTCTACAGGCTCCAAGTGCGCCTCAATCAACGATTTCGGCCCATAAATCAGGCCGAATTGCAGATTTTTTTATGTCCCAAATTGAGCAAATTTCAATTGCTCTTTCAGCGGGTATGCCCTTCTCGCTCTTTTTCCACTTATACACTGCATTTCTCGATAAACCGAGCTGCGCGGCCATTTCACTTACGTTGATATCTTGCCAAAAACTGCTCGGTGTCATTTCGCTCGCCTGATTAAAAAAAATCAAATGTACACCAAATGGTTACACATGTGAACCTTTGTGATTACAATAAGCAAAATTAGTATTGCTATTAGTCAACTACAGGTTTACATTCGAAGGACTAAATACACAGGAGTACATATATGAGTAGGGTGCCGTTTCACCAGCGGATTCAAGAACTACGTCAAGCGCGAGGCCTTAGCCTTCGGCAAATGGCTGAAGAACTCGAACAATATGGTGTAAAAGTTAGTCATAACGCAATCGCTAAATGGGAACAGCCAAAAATGGTTGGCGCTACTAGACTCCCGAGCCAAGAAATCATTGCAGCATTGTGCAAATTGTTTAACGTCAAACCCTCATTTCTCGTCGAAGAAATGTTCTCTAACGTCCGCTCAAAAAGCGATTCTGAGCGAATTGCAAAATTATTAGACGTAGAGCTATTGACGGAAGAAGAATTTGCCGCTTTACTCAATGTGAAAGATTTATTCATCAAATCACGCAAGCAGAAAGCAGGGGAAAAATGAACAAGATAGTCAACCATACTATAAGCAAGCAGGCGTCAAAATTTGTAAGAGATATGGTTGATAAAATTTATTTGCACGAGAATTATCATTGTTGTACTACAGCCGAATGGGAAGTCTGGCACCTCAGCTCTTGCTGTGTAGGCAGATGCGACAAACATTGCTGTGCCAGTAACGAAAGGCAAGGCCAAATCATGACCTGTCACGAATTTTGGTCGCGCAAGCCGCTTGTCGCGCAGCACACGAAAAACAACGATTTCTTAAAGAACCTCCGACGAACCGGCACAGCAAGCTGCGTCATGCAAATACGCAATACGCACATACTCTGGGGTCATGGTAATCGAATCTATAACAAACAAATTCCAGATCACTTTGTTGATGAGTTGGTGTTAGCAGCAAAAGATCAAAATCTGTTTTCGAAGTCACCTGTTCTCGGACTCTACATCAACGAAAAAATGCTCGCCTAAAATAATTGTAACCATTTGGTAGACAGCGATTACAATAATCGTTTATGCTCTCATTTCGACATGAAACGAGAGAAGAACGATGGACGCATACAGAAACGAAGTTACACCCTCCCATAACCAACCAAACTTAGACGTACTAGCCGAGCAATGGCTTCAGCAAAAAACGCTGGAAGACAACTGCCGGGCCCGTCGGATTGAGATCGAGCAACAGCTCATCCCGCACCTCGCGCAACGCGAGGAAGGCAGTGCGACAACCACCACAACGTTTGGTCGGAAGATCAAATTAACCACCAAGAACAACTACAAGCTGGACGACACTGCGCTGCAAGCAATTCGCGAAAGTGTGCCAGCGAACATGCTGCCGTTGAAGCTCACGCAAACGATCGACGTTGCGCGCTTGAAGTATCTGCGCAATAACGAGCCTGAGACCTATCGCAAGATTGCAAGAGCGTTCACGCACTCCCCTGCCAAGCCCAATGTTTCGATTACAGGGGGTGAGATCTAATGGCCATCGATTTATCTGCAATCAAAAAGACGAGCGGCCTCAAGCCACCATCGATGATCGTATTCGGCTCCGCTGGCGTGGGTAAAACCACGTTCGCGGCTGCCGCGCCTAACCCTATCTTTTTACAAACTGAGGCCGGGGAAGGTGCGCTTGAGCTGTCCGCGTTTCCGCTGCTTAAAACCTATGACGAGCTGATCGAAGCGATTACCGCGTTGATTGAACATGAGCACGATTACGGCACGCTAGTGCTTGACAGTCTTGATCATTTAGAGCCGTTGATCTGGAAGAAGGTTTGCCAGGTCGAGGGCAAGAAATCGATTGAAGAGTTTGGGTACGGCAAAGGCTACGTATTTGCCCTCGATTACTGGCGCGAGTTTCTAGCTGCGATTAACTCACTGCGCATGCATAAGAATATGTCGTTGATCTTAATCGCGCACACGCACATCCGCGCTTACAACAGCCCCGACACTGAGTCTTATGACCGCTACGAAATCAAGCTGCACGCAAAAGCCAGCGGGCTCATTCAAGAGTCGGTCGATAGCGTGCTGTTCGCGAAGCACAAGATCATCACCAAGAAAGAAGACAAAGGATTTAACCAGACGCGAGTGCGCGGTATCAGCACCGGCGAGCGCGTGCTCTGCACTACGGAGACACCTGGTTACATCGCAAAGAATCGATACGGCTTACCAGATGAGATCGACCTCACCTGGGCAGCCTTCGAACAAGCAATCGTTAACGCAACAAGTACGGAGAAATAAAAATGGCGACACTAAGTTTTCAAGCAGATGAAGTTAGCTTCACTGACGAGCCCAGTAAGTACGACCCAATTCCAGAGGGTTTGTATAAGGCTGTCATTATCGACAGTGAAATGAAGCCTACGAAAGCTGGGACTGGCAATTACCTAGAGCTGAAGTTCGAAGTGATCGACAACCAGTACGCCGGTAAGTGGATACGCTCTAGGCTAAATCTTGACAACCCTAACCCTAAAGCCGTGGAGATTGCGCAGCGCGATCTTTCGAGCATCTGTCGGGCGGTGGGCAAAAGTGCAATCGGTGACAGCGAAGAGCTGCACCATAAGCCTATGACCATCAAGGTCGCAATACAGCCAGCGAATGGTGATTATGCAGCATCTAACGAGATCAAAGCGTACTCCCCGGCCGATGCATTGCAGGCTGTCGCGACTCCTGCTGCCGCGCCTTCTACTGCCCCTGCTGCCACTCCAGAGCCCGCACCAGCCGCCGCTGGCAAGAAGCCTTGGGAGTAAGCATGGTGGCATTACCAGAGCCAGCGGATACTACACTCAACGCCGTGGAGCGAGCGCTTGAGTCGGGTCAGGCCACCGATGGTGGCCGGGCTCACCTCGGCGGCAGCATAATCGGTCGCGAGTGCAAGCGAGAGTTGTGGTTTAGTTTTCGTTGGGGGACCGTCGTTGTACATCTTGCGCGCTTGTTGCGCCTGTTTGCACGCGGCGCCCGAGAGGAAGATTGGTTTAATCATTTGCTCACGCAGGCCGGCGTAACGGTCTGGGATGTCGATCCTGATACGAAACAGCAGTTCAGGGTCGAGTCGGTCGGTGGTCATTTCGGAGGCAGCTTAGACGGCGTGGTCATGGGGCTGCGTGAAGCCCCGCAAATACCGCACGTAAGCGAGCAAAAGACGCACGCTGCAAAAAGTTTCGAAGACGTACAAAAGAAAGGCGTCGAAAAATCAAAGCCAGAGCACTACGCGCAGATGCAAGTCTATATGCATCTGATGGATCTGCCTTGGGCGTTTTACCAAGCGGTGAACAAGAATACCGATGCGCTCTATTACGAGCGTGTCGAGTACGACAAGCCCGCTGCGGAGGCTCTAATCCGCAAGGCAGAACATATCATCACAAGCGATCGTCCGCCCGAGGGCATTAGCAACGATCCTTCATTCTACAAGTGTAAATTCTGCGACCACAGTTTTCTATGCCACGGCTATGAGACGCCCGCACTGAGCTGCCGCACCTGTGCTTTCGCGACAGCAGAGATCGATGGCGATGCGAGATGGTCATGCGCTCGTCATAAGAAAGATATTAGCGTCGAGGATCAACGACTTGCCTGCGACAAGCACCTGTTTATCCCTGAGCTTTTAGAGACGTGGGCCGAGGTGCAAGACGGCACAGAAGAGCACGTCACCTATAAAAATAAATTGACTGGTCATGAGTTCATTAATGGGCTCGGCGGCTACTCGTCGAAAGAGATAAGCCGAGCACGCGACGTTAAAGCCATCGGCGATCCAGGCGTTGATCAGTTTCGGGAAAATTTTAATGCGGAGGTAGTTGGTTAGTGTGGATAGTTCCAAACAACCTAAATCTGTCATCAGCTTTTGTAGCGGATACGCTGGAATCGAAAGAGGACTTGAGCTTGCCGGGGTTGCAGCTAGAGCACTCGCTTATGTGGAGATCGAAGCCTTCGCCGCTGCCAACTTGGTCGCGAAGATGGAAGCGAACGCCTTGGCTCCAGCACCTATCTGGTCGAATCTTAAAACCTTCCCAGCACACTTGTTTCGAGATCGAGTTGACATCCTTACTGGAGGCTATCCCTGCCAGCCATTTTCAGCAGCAGGAAAGCGCGCAGGAAAAGATGACCCTAGACACCTCTGGCCTTGGATCAGAGAACATATCAAAACAATGCGACCTGTTCGATGTTTCTTTGAAAACGTCGAGGGACACATCAGTCTCGGACTCAGAGAAGTCATCGAAGACTTGGAAGGACTTGGTTACGAAACGACGTGGGGAATATTCAGCGCGTCTGAAGTCGGCGCACCTCACCAGCGAAAACGAGTCTATATCCTTGCCCACGCCAAGCGCGACCCAATACGGCAGCAATCAAGGTGGCGCAGCGGGGAGAACGGGCAAAGTGCGCCATTCCCTAGAGTCGATGGCGAACCACAACCTTTGGCCGACGCCACAGGCGCGGGACTGGCGAGCGGGAAGCGATCCAGAGTCGGGGCGATTAAAAAGAAAAACAAGCCAGGGCTGGTCACCCAATCTGAACGACGAGGTGTTGAAGTGGCCGACGCCGACAACGCAAGACAACAACCAAGTGAAAGGCAAGGGCAAGCGCGGTACGACGTTGGGGGGAGCAGTCAGGAATTGGCCGACGCCGACAGCGAGCGACAGCCAGGGTGGCCCGAGACAAATGGACGGCAAACGAGGCAGAGCGTTGAAGGATCTGGCGCGTCCGACTTGGCCGACTCCAACGACCCAAGACGCGAACAAAGCAACCAAGAAGATGCGGGACGATCATCAGAACAATTTAACAGCAGTGGTTTTTCATCAGGAGACGTTTCCGACTCCAGCGACAGGAGACGCAGAGAAGTACCGACTGTCAGGGAACAGTCAAGCATCGAATTGTTTAGCGGCGAAGGCAAGGCGTGGAGAGCTCGAACAGTTTCCGACTCCAACAGCGAGAGATTGGAAAGGCGGTTATACGGAAGCAGCCTTGACGCGGAAAGATGGAAAGAGCAGGAGGTTCGACGCTCTACCGAATGCGGCGATTGGGGGGGTTGGAACGGACATCAAGGCTGGGCATTTGAACCCAGATTGGGTCGAGTGGTTGATGGGTGTGCCGACCGGGTGGACAGACTTAGGCTCTTGGGGAACGGAGTAGTGCCGCAAACGGCGGCGCAAGCCTGGACAATTTTGAACGAGAAGGTAACAGGGTGAGCAAAATATTTATACAAGTTGAAGGCGAAGACATGGATCGTTTCTTGAATCAGCAAGACGAGATTGCAGAAACGCTGTCGCGACTTTTATCAATCATAGAAGGCTTGGTTGATGAAGCGTCAAACGACTAAACGAGAAGTCAGCGCAGAGAAGATTCAGTTTAAGTACCCGAGGCAATCCTGCGGCTATTGCGAGAACCTGATCTTCAACTGGTGCGTGATTTTCCATGACGCCGTGCCTAAAAGTTTTCTAACTAAAAAAAACGATTGTGAGCACTTCTGTGAAGCGCTTGCCCCATAGTTATTCGGCAGAGCATTACAAGAAATGCCCAGGTTGCGATCACTGGATTAAGAAGAAGACGGCGCTATGCAGGCGGTGCGTTAGAAAAAAGAGTTTTGACTTAGAAGTGTGGCTCTGCAAGCCAGCAGATCATTGGGTGAGAGCTAAATGGCGACCCTACGATTTTGACGAGACAGAATTAGAAGAACAGGAGCAAGACAATGAGCAACCCATTCGACCGCCAAATTTCTGGTGATCATTACAAAGGCTTTGCGATAGAGCCAATTCGTTTCTGCCAAAAGAATGGCCTGGGCGCAGCCGAGAGCAGCATCGTGAAGTATGCGTGTCGATGGAAGCGCAAACACACCGGCAACCTGGACGATCTAAGAAAGATCATTCACTACGCAGAGCTACTGATTGCGATGGAGCTGGAGACCGGCGACTGCCCAGAACAAGAAGAATTTAGGAGTGCTAGAGGTTTTAAAACTTTCAGCGAAGAAGAAGCGATAACAAGGATCGATAACGATGTTTAAGCAAAGACGATGGGGAGATAACCTCCCGCAAAAGAGCAGCCTGTTAAACTTTGTAATAGCTTCTGTCATTACAAGCATGGTGGTGGCGCTATGGATCTCGCTATAGATTACGATCTGCTTGCGGAAAAGATCGCGCATCAAATCAGCAAGGCGCCAAAAGATCACGAAGTGTTATGGGATGCACAAGAGTGCGCAGATTATCTACATTTCAAAAAACGATATTTTGCAGAACGAGTCGCGAAGCAGCCTGGATTCCCCAAAGCCCGGGGCACCGGCTCAGTCTGGCTTAAAGCCGATGTGGTGCGTTGGGCTAAAAACTAAAGCAAATCTGCGAGCTCGCGCGCGTCTTTGTTGTAATAGGTCATCAGTTGCTTAATGTCTCGATGCCCGGTTACGCGAGCGAGGTCTAACACTTGCAGCTTCCCTGCCAGCCTGGTTGTAGCTTCATGCCGACTATCGTGAAACGTTAGGTCTTCGATCCCACAGTCCGCGACAGCCTTCCTGAACATTGTGCTCACAACGCCGGCAGAGACGCCTAGCATTGTTTCTTTGTTGTGGTCGAGTCTTTGTATCAACTCTACTGCCCGGGCTGATAGCGGCACGTTACGCGATACCGCGGTCTTGGTAATTGTGTGAGGCAAATAAATGTACCGCTCATCAAGATGCACATCAGACCACTTCACCTTTCCTATTTCTCCCTGACGCATTGCTGTCTCTAATGCAACCAAGAATGCTATCGCGACTTTTTGTCTTTGACTGGTGATCGGCAGATCATCGGAGTAATTCAAAGCGACTAACAGTTGCTCTATCTCTGTATCTGAGATGCGACGATTACGAGCCTCTGGATCTTTTGGTCGTTTGATGTCGGTCATGGGATTGTGACTCATCATTCGCCAGCGTCGGCCATACTTAAAAACATTGCCGATGAGATTCAGGTCTCGATTCACTGTGCTGGGTTTGACTTGCTGCAATCGATCTTTAATTACACGCTCGATATCTTCTCGCTGAATCGATGTCAACTTCCGATCAAACAGATCTGCATAATCCCGCGCGTACATATTTAAACGAATAACTTCCCAATGTGCTCCTCGCTTTGTTTCGCTCACCTCGCCTTTGTATCGCTCGGAGAGCTCGCGAAGCGTGCCCGTTGCTATCGCGACCCCGGTGCCTGCTGTGACCATTTCCGCCACCCAGGCCTGCGCTTGGCGCTTGGTGTCGAATGTTTTTGATTTGCGGCGGCCATTCACCATGATCTCCGCACGCAGTCGATTGCCTCGCTTCGTATACGTCCCTTTCATGCTCACCCCTGGCGTAATTTTTGGTGTAATTTGGCGTAATTAAACACGTAAAATTGTGTACAGAAGTGTATCTAAATGGTTTACAAGACAAATGTAAAGCTCGCAAACCCTTTATTTATGGGGCTTTATGTAGGTAAGTGTAAGTAAGTGTAAGAAGGCGTGGTGCCCGGGGCCGGAATCGAAAGAGCCCATTTTTACTGGGCTCATAGCTCGATTGGTGTAATTTTGGTGTATTTTATTGACCGATCAATCTACGTTCAGTCCTACCTGAGCAGCAGCAGTTCCATATATAACTGTCGGCAACCTTCTTTTTACTGCGGTAACAAATGTGTTCGCGTTCTGCTCTGTTGCTCTACTCATCAGCCTTGCAGAAAGCTCAGGGTCCATCATAGCTTGCACAAGCAGCTCAGTCATTTTTTCGTCAGACCCGGTAAGGGCAAACAAAGCTCTAAAAGGACTCATTAATCCCTTGGGAATTGATGCATCTGCCTGACCATCTCCAAAAATCCTACCAATAGCTGATGCCATAGATAAATTTTTGAACGAATCGCTACCAGGCACTTTTACGCCTGGGGCAGTGGCAGCGCTTGATCTGTCTAGATCTCGCATGATTGCGTTGATTCTCTTCTTATTGGACAAAGGCAGTCTTGCGATTTCCTTTTTGCGTGCGTTTAGTGCATTACGAAACTTTGGCGCGGTCAACACTAGATCGCCAGTTTGCAAGTTGACCGCTGTCCCTTGCGCTCTTCTTTGGAGGTCTTGCGTTGTTTCCATTCGATTAACTGGCTTGCTTCTAGCTGTATAGGTCGCAAGATAATCTTGGAAACCAGGCGCTACCGCCTCAATTTCATCGTCGATAATGCTTTGTAATTCACCAATCTGTTGCCTTGAAAGCCTTGCAACAGCTTTATCATCGTTGCCCAGTTTACCGTACAGCATATCGCTCATCTCTTGGCGAACTGCATACATGTCTCTCGGATCGATTGGTAACAATACTTCTGGATTGTCAGGGTCTTTTGCAAGAAGCTCAACTTCGTCCCTAAATCTTTCTATCAGCGTGCGAACTGACTTCTTCCCTTTAATACCTGGACGATTTGCAAGCGCGTTGAATGAATCGATTAAATCCTGCGGGTTAGTAATCATTCCACCTTCATCAAAAGCAGTATCTCTCATGCCGCCCGTTTGTGCGTTTCGGTAATCCACCAGTCTAGCGAGGTCATCTTCCGATCCTGCCAATCTTTGCAATTCATCTGCTCGCGCAGTTTGCTGATCGAGAATGCGCTGGCCAAGCCTGTTGCTTGTGTCCATGCCTCGCACTGTCGTTTCTGCTGCTGCTAGACCAGGGTCTCTTGCTACTTGCGCAGTTGTAGGCACGCTACCAGGAACGAACTGCTCCCCGCCGCGAGCTAAGGCTTCCGCTGCTTGCGCAGGATTTGTTGCTTGCCTATTAAGAACCTGGCCAACAATTCGCTCTTGCGCAGAGTTCATCAAAGCTGGACTAGCAGCGTCTTTGAGACCGCCAATCATCTCCCCTGCTCCTGCGAACAATAAGCCTGCCCCACCACCTATTGCTGTATCTTGCAAAGCCTCAACGCTAATCGGGTCAGCGTCCCCGCCAAAATATCCAGCGACGGCGCCTTCTCCTGCTGCTACTGGAGCCACTTTTGCAAGGTTAGCAAGACGAGATCCAGCAACCGCTGATCCCGCCCCAGGAACAAGCATTGAAGCTGCTATGCTAGTAGGAACGCTGCCGAGAACTTCTTGAGCCAATTTACGACCACCGTAATCCTCTGCGTATTCCTGCTCCCCCAGTCTGATCGCGGCACGCTCTTGCTCATAACTTTCTGGGCCGACTAATGCGCGAGCGCCAGCTTCGATTGCATCGGACGCGCCAAGCGTA
>Ga0181557_1003596_pt1 | contig 15023 bp, 11 predicted proteins | sample 011ome_23_FD_148632 | JGI IMG/M metagenome (GOLD analysis project Ga0181557, IMG submission 148632) | Coastal salt marsh microbial communities from the Groves Creek Marsh, Skidaway Island, Georgia - 011506CT metaG (spades assembly) | ecosystem: Environmental > Aquatic > Marine > Intertidal zone... | reverse complement strand
GGATCCTTGGTCAATGGTTAAGTTGTAAGTAGCTGCGGTCATTAAATTCTCCTATTGTCAAATTATACCCCCAGTAACATTTTATGTCAAGATATATTTTTTTAATGGTTATGCTAAATTTCCTAAGTCCAGTTTGGACCTTCCATCCAGCAAACTAAAGAATGCCTTATACCTCTTGTAACTTCTGATATCTTATGTTCGTGATAACTAGGAAATACTAAAACGGACCCCCTTGTTCTAAAGTTAACCGGATTTTCTATGTATCTAAAACTGAAGTCTCCTCCATCATAATTATTACTATCCGTCAATTGCACGCATACAGATAACTTTCTGTTATACATTCCATCTTTTACCCAATCAATATCATGATGCCAGTTATAATAGCTGCCTGAGGTATATTCCGCAAATTGAATATCTGGCATATAATCAATATTCACTCCAAAAACATTACGATTTGCCTCTAATAAATACTGCTCTAAACAAGTTTTAATTTCTTTATTGGCAGTAAAACCTACTTTTGTTTTTCTACTAATATTTTCTGATTTTTCTGAAAATATTAACCCATCTCGTAAAGTTAATTCCTTTTTACAGTCTTCTGTAAATTTATCACATAACGAAGAGGAAAGTGCCCCTTCCCACAGTTGCCAAGCTACTTTCATTTCCAGGGCACTCCTGCTGAAGTATTTGTATAAGTTCTCTCCTTTAGTCTAGCAGATACTATATTTTCTATAGCAGCTACTTCGTCGCTACCAAGAACCTCTTTTACCCAGCCTACTAAAGTATTCTCTGTTATACTAGAGTAGGTGGTTACTGAAGTTATATTACTTAAGTCTAAGTTAACCAAGCCTTGTACAGTAATACTGTCAGTCTCATTAGCTTCTGTTACAATATAATCTACAGAATAAATTATATCTTCGTGCCCCTGAAATGAGTTATATCTATTAGTTGTTTCTATTGTCCAAGTTGCCATCTTATTTATCTCCTGTATTAAAGAAAAAGGTTTGAAATAACCTTCCCGTCTCTTTGTCCTTACCGAACCCTGCCATAACACTGCGATGATATGACGATCCTTTATAGAGGACTAACCTATTATATACATTACCTGCGAATGCAATTTGTTCCCAATTATCCATATTAGTACACATTATATCTCCTTGAGATGCGTCATAAATTTTTGATTCTTTATGCCTATAAATGCCTGTACCGGACTCTATTGGCGCATTTGGAGTTAAATATACTACAGCAGCATATTCCGTATCATCATGGTGGATCCATGTTTTATCTTCAGAAGTAGTATATTGATATGCTGTATTGTATTCAGTAGGCCAGTAAGTTATCTTTTTACCAATAATACCTTCAAAAAAAGTTTTTAAGTATTGAGATTGTACTTCTGGTTCTGGTTGAGTTCTGTACCCAGGGTAATTTCCTACTACATTGAAGTCTAAATTTAAGGCGGCTTGTCTAACTTGGTCTATATTGTTATAAAAATCTTCTATAATTAAAAAACTGTTATTCATTGTTACATCCTATTATCGTAAGTGTGGTGGTAGGTACCCGTTGCCTGTATACGTATATGATGGTATAGTTGCAGCATTTGTTTCTTTCCAAGAGAGCCAGTCTGCCTTAGTGGTTTCATATAAAGTAGTTGAAAGACCTGTTCTCTCGCTTATACTAGTAGATAGGGCTTTCTGGTATCCCCTAGGAGATAATCGCGAATCAATCAGATACAAGGTTTTATAGACTATTCCAAGCTCATCAAAAAGAATAGCATCTCTTAATAGACTTGCTTCCTCTCTATAGCCCATTTGTCGAAAGGAAGGTCTAATCGCCATAAGCATTGTTTCAGCTCTTCTACCTGTTAAAATAGTAAACTGAGTTAGCCCCACTACTTCATCGTCCGAAACTCTACAAATACTTAATAGCTCTCTGAATTCTGAAGTATCTGTGTAGGGCCTTTCTATATACTTATAGCTACTAAATAAACCTCTTAAATATACTTTTACTCTCTCAGTAGATAATGGAAAGGTTTCCCAGTCAGATAAAGCATCCTCTATAGCCTGTAAGTCTGATGGCATAGTTTCTCTTAAATATACATTTGGCCCTCTACAAAATTCTATGCTCATGCGGGTTCTCCGGGCCATACAGGATATAGAGTGTAAGGGTACGGGGTATACATATCTGATGTTTTGTATGCTTCCCAGATAGCCCTACTCACTGTTGTTTTTCTATACTCTGTGGATATGTACCCAGGAGACATTCTAGTACTTTCGGCATCTAAAACGTCTCTCAGCCCCTTTTTATTGGCATAATCTGACCTTGTTTCTGTTACTATTGATTCTGTCCCTAGATGGTCCCACCCACATTCTGCTAAAATGGATGTTCCCTCTGTCCAATAGCCCTCTTGATGATAAGCCGGGTCTATAATGGCTACTATAACTGTAATTATACTCTTATAAGAACTGGCTCTGAATACTCCTATAGGTAGATCATTGCTTCTAAGACAGAACATAGTAGTATGCTCCATATCTGTTTCTTCATTTAAAGGCCACCTACATAATCTGCTATTTCGGCTCCATACATTAGTCAGACTTTGGGCCTCTTCATCAGTTAACGGAAAATCTTTAAATGTTCCATAAATTCTTTGCAGATGCTCCCAATCACCTTCTTCAATGGCTCTGGTATATACTCTTGGACCATAAATTCTAATAGTATTATCACATATTGTATTCATTACTTAAATTTCTCCTAATAATTTTGTATTATACTTATTTTAAACTATAATGTCAAGATTTTTTATTCTTTACCTCCTAGGCTTTATTTACCCCCTAAAGTCCCTAAGTTCAAAGCTAATGCTGATACTCCTGTTTCAGACCCATTTTTAGATACAGATGCTTTTGGAAAACTCGTACCATTATCCGTAAATGTTATAGTAGGGCTTCCCGTAGTACTGGAGGCCGTTAATGTTATATTCCCTGAAGTTGTATTTATAGTTCCAGTAATTATAGTAGAGGCTAAAGTTACTAAACCTTGCTTAAATGTTATAGTAGAACTCTGAGCTCCAGCAGGTGCCCAAGTAGCTCCATTATCTCCCGAGTTCCAACTCATATAAGGCTGCGTATTATTAGAGGTAATACCTGCCTCACCTTGCGGCCCCTGTACACCATTTGCAACTATGGTTAATACACTAGCTACCTGTGTCCCGTCGACGCTCCAAGTAGCCGTAACAGTGGCTACCCCTGATACAACACTTACTACAGCGGATAGTTGTCCTGGATTAAACGCATTTGTACTAAGAACTGTAAGAGTAGTACTCCAAGTGTCTCCGCTTCTGGTAGCTCTATATTGTTCTCTAGTTAATAGTATGCCAGCTCTATGTACAGATACTTGAAGGTCTAAAAAGGTTGCAGAATACGTACCTGTTGAACTTTTTTCTATAGACCCTACCGTTACATATAATGCAGACATAAAGGCACCTTCGGGTCCTTCTGGGCCTATAGCACCCGCAGTTCCTGTAGGGCCTACAGGGCCTACAGGGCCTTGTGGTCCTTGTGCGCCTTGTGGACCTTCTGGACCTATTGGGCCTGTTAGACCTGTAGGGCCTGAGGGGCCTGTAGGTCCTTGTGCGCCTTGTGGGCCTATTGGGCCTGTTAGACCTGTAGGGCCTGTAGGGCCTGTAGGTCCTTGTGGTCCTATTGGACCTATTGCGCCTGTTAGGCCTGTAGGACCTGTAGGACCTGTAGGTCCCTGTGGTCCTTGTGCACCTATTGGACCTATTGGGCCTACTGGACCTTGTGCCCCTGTAGGCCCTTGGGCACCTTGTGCACCTGTAGGGCCTGTAGCACCTGTAGGGCCAGTTTGCCCCTCTGTTAGTAAAGGGGCTCCAAAACTACCTGACTCTAAAGAAGCAAAATTTATGGCGGTACCTATAATTGTATGTGTTATTCCTATTACACCACCTACTACTTGAGTAGCATTACCATACCACCTATTAGCTGTGGTGTTATTTAGGGCATACCAATAACCGCCTCCCCCATTATAGAAGGTGGGGGTTAAATTTGTCATAGATGCAATAGTACTTGACCCATCCGAAAATACTTGGTCCCAGAATGTCACATCCGTCTCAGGGTCTGTGCTTCTACCACTATGAGCTTGCACAGCTACCCATACTTTGCTGTTATAACTTCGTACCTCAGCTATAGCGTATGAACTTCCAGGAGTCCATTCAATTATTGATGGGCTAGTATCTAATTCTGTAATTGACGCTGCTGAATAAAATAAAAACGCACTTAATCCATCAGGGCCAGGAGACCCCGCAGGGCCTGCTACTCCTTGAGGTCCCTGGGGCCCTGGCTCCCCCACCGGCCCTGGCTCCCCTGTTGGACCTGTGGCGCCTTGAGGGCCTATTACACCTTGAAGACCTTGAGGACCTTCAGGACCTATTGGACCTGTGGGGCCTTGAGGACCTATTACACCTTGAAGACCTTGAGGACCTATTGGGCCTGTGGGGCCTGTGGGGCCTTGAGGACCTATTACACCTTGAAGACCTTCAGGACCTATTGGACCTGTGGGGCCTACAGGACCTTGAGGACCTTGAGGACCTATGGGGCCTACAGGACCAGTTAAAGTGGTATCAACACCTGTCAGGGATTTAAGACTAGATATTGAGCCGCTTTTGGTAAATTCAGCAACAATTACATCATTTAAGAAATCCAGTACTAAATTAGGAGAGTAGTGATTTGATACACTTACAGCAACCTCAAAAGATCTATCTAAAACTAAATTTGTATCATTTACAATATTAACTATTCTGGCAGCTTGTGTACTATTAAATCTTATAAGTTGTCCAATTAAGTACTCTGTTAGAAAAGCAGTACCTATTCCTATTACTTTTGAAGACTTAGCTTCTATATTTACAGTACCTGTTCTTTGACTAAAAGTATTCTCAGGGGTTCCATTAGCCTCTATAGCGTTATACCAGTAAGGGACACCATGTTCAGGATTACTGTTGTAGCTTACAGCCAGTAAAGCTTCCTCGCTTCTATCAAACAGGACGGAATATTTAGCATCTACTAGGTTAGTAGAAATAGTATTCACACTTGCTATAGACCCAGAGAACGTGCTGAAAGGATTAACTACGGCGAAAAAAGATACTGGGTCTACTTCAAAACTTAATACATAATTCGTATTTAATCGTAGTCCTGAGTTTGCGGTGCCCCCTACTCCTAGACCTTGAGCCTGTCTAGGCACGTTCAATGAGTATAAATCGGTTGTAGTAAAAGTCTGAGTGGTATATTTAGATCTATTATTAATAGTATTAATAGTTCTTACACCTACTGAGTAAGTTCCGTTAGGCACTGATTCAAATATGTACTTATTAATATTAGAGTCTACTAGTATCTTATTAGAGGGCCCAGGAACATTATGATATATCTCGTATCCAGACACATCTAAGTATAAGGTTCCGTCATTAGATACCGGTAAATCCCAGCTTACTTCAAACTCATCCCCAGCTTTATTATAATCTGGGGCAGATTCAATGTATATATTCTTGGGGGCGGGAATAATATCATCTGCTAGTAACTTAGGAAAAACAGTGTCAGGAGTTACTAATGTAAAATCTCCCTCTATTGCATCGAATTTTTCATCGTAGTGCTCCACAGCAATAAGACTAAATTCATCTTTACTAGTTTCAGTAACTCCTAATATTTTATAGTCTTTTGCGGAAGCATTAGAAATTCCTTCAGGGGTTACTTCTTTTAAAACCCATACAGCAGATCTTTCAGGGAGAGAAGTAAAATTGGAAACTAGCTCTAAGCTGTTAGTAATACCAGTACTAGTGACTTGAATAGTCTCTACTATTGTGTCATGTTGCTCTCCCTCTCCTTCATTAGTAACATTTGGTGCCTCAATTATGGTACTGAGGTAGTATGTACTGCCTGCAACTAATGTTACCTCTCTATCAAGAGGTATTGTATTTAGGTCTAAAATGCCACTGTTTGATATTCTTCCACTATATGCAATATTAAACTCATCTGCATCTTGAATTTTAATAATGTCTCCAGGGGTTAGAAATACTGCATTTATAGAAGTAGAAAATGAAACAAGTCTAGTTTGATTAACCGCAGTCCATAGCTTCCACTTACCATACCTATAAGCCTGTGCTTCTGAAGTACAGCCGAATGCAACAGCATTTTCACTAATAATTCTACCTGTTTCTGCAATATTGACTCTATCTTCGATTATAAGAGGTTCTAGCTTATAGTTACTTTCTGGGTTATTCCAAGTTACAACAATTTGATTAGCTCTGGTTTTGCTTCCAGTAGTTTCATAAGTAAAAGCTCCATCTTTAACATTAGCTTTTGAAAATGTGTATATAGGGTCTTTTGCCTGATCTATAACAGATAGTACTGTACCATCTATCCAATAAATCATAGTTAAAAAGCTACTAGCTATATCTTTCAATACTTTATAAGCATCGGTAGCTTTTGTCAGATATATATTAGAAGTAAACCTAGGCTCTAGGCCACCTTTTCCATCGGACACTAGTACATCGCAATATTTAGCAATACGATATAAGGCAAATTTATCTATATCCTCTTCTTTTATCCAATCACCTAATCCATAGCGATTGTTTGTAATAATATCGTAGAAAATCCAAGCAGGATTATTTGTGTATACTTTCTGCGATCTAAATGAGCCGTCCCATAGTCCATCATAAATAGAATTTAATCCATCATTCATGTCTCTAGTTATATAGTTAGAGGGTACAAGTACTTTTAAACCTTTAGCATGGTAGCTTCTCTTGGGAGAGCTAGTAAAATCTTTAGAGGAAAAGGTCACATTTGCATAAGCAGTAAAAGGATAGCTTAAATTTTCTTTAATTACAGAAGTAACAGTAGTCAATGTACAAGAAGCAGCAATTCTATCTCTAGGATCTTTATTATTACCTGAAGTATCAATACCCACACCACTCTCACGAGTCAATCTAGTAACTTTTATATCAAAAGCAGAGAACGGTTTAAAAGGCTCTAAATTAATTCGTTCTTCAAAAGCAATAGGCGTAGAAGTTTTACCTTTATGAATTCGTCTATTTACTAGAGTTACTGTACTATAGTCCGTGGAGCTTCTATATATTGTTGCTTCAATCTTATACATAGCACCAGCATCATATTTTTTACCATCTTCTTCGCTTTGACATATCAAAGATCCATAACTAAAAACCAACCTTAGTTCATCTACTTCTCTTGCCTGTGCAGAAGTAAGATTAAGGGAGGAACTTGATGTTATAGTTATAGGATTAAGAGGGTCGATACCTGGTGTATAATTGTCCGAATCTGAATCTGAATAAGTAAGGGGCATCCCAACAGAGGCTACAGTTGTACTAGCTCCTATACCTCCATAATTAGTCATGGGAAGCTGTTCTCTTTTACCATTTCTAAATTCTGTCGTTGCGCCTTGAAATTTAGTCGCATTAAAAGTGCCGTCGATGCCGTTAAACAGAGAAGGACTAGAGACAGAAAAGTTATAACTTCCCGATGGGTAAGGGGTAGGGTTTATTAAAGTAATTGTAGAAGTACCTGTACCATCTACTACATTTGCTCCAAGAATGTATAGAAATCCATCTACAGTACATACTAAGGTCTTCCCTACACTAGCCTCTAAGAATCTTCGTAAGCTAACTCCATCTGTTATACTAGAATGAAATGTTGCTTGAGTAGTACTCTCTACAGTTATAAAGCCTTCTACAAACTCGAGGGTTTCAGAAATAGTTAGTTTTATGTTATCTCCATATCCGCGTACAGCCATATTGGCTGCGTCAAAAAAAGAAACCGAGGTGCTTATAGGGATAGTTGGTACATCTAAATCTAAAGAAGACGCAGATATACTACCTACTGTTACTGCAGAGGAATATACATTCTTAACAGAAAAGGAGCGGAAAAAAATATTTTCAAATAAAAATCCTAATTCCTTATTAACAGTAACAGTAGTGGAGTTATTTGTTAAAGTTACTTGGGCTCCTTGTATAAGTGGGTTACTATCTGAGATAGAAGATTCTTCTAAATCTTTTATTCTCTCATCATTTAAGTATATAGAAGATTCACCGTATACTAACCCTTCAATCTCGCCTTCAGAAATTAAGTCCGTAACAGAAATTATTTGCTCCCTTGAGAATCCGGAAGCCATAGATAAAGTACTTGAACCAGCATCCGCTATTTGTTGATCTCGAGCACTTCTTGATTTACTTGCCATTTTTTATTTTCCTTATCACAAACTTAGGTATAAGTACCAAAATATTATATTATTACTGGATTACAGGGTACTTGTTCTGTTTCCAGCCACCTGAAAAAGACCAAGTGAGAGAACCTGAAGACTGGTCTTGATCGGCGCTGGTATTACTGGAAAACGTACTACCTGCGTTAGCTACAGCAAAAGATATAGGTCTGCCAGGTACTCTTAATTCTCCATATAATACAGGCACTGGGTCTCCTTCTATAATATTTTGCTCTGATCCATTGAATAAGTACGATTGTGGTGCTGCTTCATCTACTGAAGGGTCAGGGGCCATTAATTGCTGTATACCCGCCATAGCTAGGCTCATTCCTAGCATCATTCCTATTGTGCCTACGACGCCCGCCGCAGTCATTGTACCTGTCGTAGCCATTGTAGCCATTGCGACGGACAAGCTAGTTCCAGCTGAACCTGCTGCTGCACCCGCCGCAGGTGCCAGTATTGGTGCGAAAAAAACAAAAGCTATAATAGCGATTGCTGCTAGTATTTTTGCGCCGGCACTCTTTGAGCCTGCTGGAATAGACATAATAGTTATATCACCTTCCAGCAAAGGCAAAATTATATCTTCTTCTTCTTCTACTTGAATTCCCGCAACATCAATAGCAAAACCTACTCCAGCTTGATGACTATCTACTAAGTATTTTTTGAACTCTGGATAATTTGCGCCGATTAGCAGTAGAGCTTCTTTTACAGAAGATACGTCGGCATCCAATTCTTGTCCGAACTTATTAGCAATATCTCCTTCTAAATAAATTTTACGTTTCATATCTATATATACCTGTTAAATGCTTTGCCCAAAAAGGGTATAGGTTCTCTCTACAAGAGAGTCTTTGTGTAGCATGATGAAAGAATACGTCATTACCTAAGTAAACTCCACAATGGTTGCCTATTTTTGAAGTTACTGAGAATATTAGTAAATCATTCTTTTGAGGCTCCTGTACTTTATTAAAATTCCAGCTATTTATATATTCTTCTGTGAAATAGTTTAAGTCTTTTAGCCACCAATCATCCTCAAAAGGCTCTCTTGGGGGTATAACAAAATTAGTTTCTTCTAAATAGTAATCTCTAACTAACTCAAAACAGTCTTGTACTCCAAACTTATAATCTCTTCCTATTAAAGGATAATAATTCTTTACTGGCTGTAATAAGTGCATATCCATGTTAGGATAGCTAAAAATATAGTAAGGTATACCTAAGTTATTACAATTATTTACATCCATGGTGGAGGGCTCACAGGAAGCATCTGGATGACTATGTACTATACCTACAATATCATGAGTTCTTTTTATTTTAAAATACTCCATTGAGTCAAAAATAAAATCATCAATATCTTTTGCTATATTAGTAATTGGTAGCCATTTCATTTTTCCCTTCGCCACTGCAAGTACTCCACAACCCTCTCTGGGGTATTCTGAGGCAAAATGGTCTTCTATTTCTTTTAGTATGCTAGTTGAATTTAACACTGCCTGGATACGCTCCAAAAGGTAAAGTAATACTGGTATCTTTAGTAGCAGAAGCTACTCCATCTGCTGTAGGCGTGAACTGAAATCTAGATTTACAGCTATTTAAAGTTTTTCCGCATGAGTCTACTCTATTCCAGTATAGTGAGCTACTAGTAGGCTCTATAGAACTAGTAGTTAGTAAACATTTCCATATTTTATTTGAATGCCTTGTAAGTGTGCCAGGCGTGTACTCAGTGCCTGAAGCCCAGTCTGTCCAAAAGAATACTTGCTTCCATAGGACAGAAGCTCCAGAAGGTGTAGTAGAATTATTTGAAGCTTCTGATCTCCAATACTTGCCGTCATAAGATACGAAGCTATCTATAGTATGAGGGCCACTAAAAGGTACTATAGTAAGTCCTGCTGCATTATCTATTAGAGGGCTGTCCTCAATATCAAAGTAAGCAAAGTACTGAGTACCATTATGATCTACAGAATTTGTGCTTCTCCAAGAACAGCCACCTGAAGTAACAGGATTATCAACACCTTGATAAATCCAAGAACAATATTTTCCTAGTACTACCCTATTTGGTATTCTCACTCCAGATACATCATACGGAGCAGTTAGCTCAAACGTAACTAATGTGGAATTTTCACTAGCAATTCTATCTATTATATAGGTTCTTTTGGGCATCTCATAGTTTGCATTATCTAAATAACTTTCTAGTGTTTGCCTGCGTGTTACTTTTTTACCTATAAGGTCTTCAAAGCTGAACCCTTCTCCGTTTAAAGATGACTTAAAAACATTAGTTACATTTGCTACAGTTAGCATGGGTCTCGTAGATGCTCCATCACTAGCAATATCTATACCATCCATCATTACTGGTAGTGGTGTATAGGTATTACCATCATAGGATATTTCGCCTAAAGCACTATCAAAGCCTGGATGAAAGTATAGTGTGGTTACACTATTAAGCTCTAGTTCAAAAAGCTCAATAACAGCATCCGTTATTTCTAAATTTTGTAAATCTGTTGTGATTATGTCATTTGTACTCATGGTTCATATACCTGTCTAAAAGTTGCTGTACACCCATAAAAATGGTCTTTCATGTACGAAATACTATAGTCTTCACAGACTACTGAAATAGTTCTTTCCCCCGAAAAGTTAGAATCTGGATAAGTAAAATCAAAACTTGTTACTGCCTTCTTACTATCAAAAAAAGCTACAATATCGTCTATCTCTTCCTTAGTTCTAGGAGAGAAAGTAACGGCAAAGGTTCTATTTATAGAATTAATACCGTCGGTTATTCGTTGCTCATACCCATCCCCAAAAGACATTTTTAGAACTTTTGGTTTGATAGTATTCTGTAAATTTCTATCTGGAGTAATAAAGCCGTATACTCCTCCTATATTAAATCCGATTGTCATTATGCTACTCCATAGGGATTCAGAATACCGCCTGAACGTTTCTGATTTTGCAACTCTTGCTGAACAGCTTGAGCAATAGCATTACCAAGATTTCCCATGCCTTCTCCTTTTTGCTGTTCTGTTTGGGAGGAGGTACCAGAACCATCCATACTAACATTAACAACTACGCTGTTATTTTGAGCACTTCCATTTTTCATTTCTACTGGTATTGATTTACCGTTTGGTAGAGGTACTACTGCTTCTGTTCCGTGTAAAGTAACCGGATAGCCTCCCTGAGATCCCATAGCAATACCTCCAGTAGCGTAACCTGGAAGCTTATCACCTGCTGAAAACATTCCACCATATCTTCCTCCAGGTATTAGGTTAAAACCTCCACTTGGGGCAAGGCTTACAGTACCCCCACCACCTAGAAACCCTCCAGCAGCGGGGATTCCAGTTTTTAATGCCCCAACGCCAGCGCCTGTTGCGGGAGTGCCGCCACCAAATCCTCCAACTAAAGACATTAATGCGCGCATTACCATCATTCGAATTATCATTTGGGATATATCTTTAAGTATGGCAATAGCCATATCCCCAAAAGCTTGTTTAGCACTTTTAGTACCATCTACAATTGAGCCGAAAGCACTTGATATGTTATCAGTCAAAGAACTAAAAATGCCTGATTTTACTTCTAATGCTTGATTTAGTAACGTTTGTGCTTCGATTTCTGCATACAGCATTTTTTGTTGTTCTTGACTTAGTACTATATCGTTTAATTTATTTTCCTGCATTTTTTCATTGAACGCAGTTACTGCAGGGTTCAAAGATAGCCCAGTAAGTTTAGCTTGAGCTGCCTCCGTTTCGGCCTTCGCATCAAGAAGAACTAACTCTCCCCTCTTGTTGTATAATGCTATTTCATTTTCCAAGGCTGTCTGTTTTTGTATGGAAGCATTAACACTAGCCTGGGCTGCATTTTTTTCTGCAAGTGTAGAATTAGTTAAGCCCAGGGTGTCGGCCTGCGCCCGCTTAGCATCAGTTAATTCTTGTGCAGCTAAAGCTCGTCTTGAGGCAAAGCTTTCTTGAGTTAGACTGCCTACCTCTCTAGCTCTGGCTACCCCAAACTTACCTGTGCCTCCTGCTTTTGCAAAATTGAGTTGCTCCTGCATATCTATTTGGGCTCGCATTAAACCTAATCTGTTAGACTCTTCTTTGTTCGCAGTATTCGCAAGAGTAAGTCTTTCACTTTCATTTATCCTAGATTGCTCTGCTAGCTTTTTCCTAGCTTCTTCAATAGAAATTAATTTACCTTGCATATCATACTGAGCTATGAGTAAATCTAATTGTAGCTGTTCTTCTGGGCTTAAAATAGCCGAGCTGCTTTTCTTTCTTAGATCAATAAGTTTCTGTTCTAATAAACCTTTCTGTAATAACACTAAAGTTCTATCGGACTCTAGTCTTAATAAATTGGCATTTGCAGTAAGTTCTGCCGCCGCCAAATTTGCCTTCTTTTGCTCGTAAGTAATACCTATTGTTTGCATCTCGCTAGCTTTTACTTGATTATCAATAATTGTTTTTTCTATGTCTCTTCTTGCTTCTATCACAGCGGTTACTTGTTTTACTGCGGCGGCACTATCCTCTGAAAGCTTAGCGTATTTAGCTGCTTGATCAGTAAGAAGTTTAGCTGCTTCTATGGACCTTTTAGAATCTGCTTTCTGCTCTTTAGTTAGTACTTTTTTTGAACGATGTTTGTATTTTTCGGTGGTTTTTAAGAGTTCCGCCTCTAAAGCATCTTTATTTCTTATTATGTTTGCTGCCTCTGCTTGGAACGCTAAGGCTATGGTGTTACTTTCTTTTGTCATATTAGTTAATGACGAAACATACTCTGAGCCAAAAGGTCTTTTAAGCGTTCCAAGGAGCTTTGTAAGCTCAGCTTCCACTAATCGAGTAGCTGCAGGAAATTTATCCAAAGCCTGTTTTCCTGCCTGTATGTCATTAGATAATGTTATCATCGCAGCGCCTGCGTCTTTTGTTATTTTCTCACCGCTAGAGAGTGCTTTATACAAATCACTAAAACCACTATTTAAATTTTTTGCACCTAGTGCTACGGGTTTCATGCTCTCTACCAGATCATCATAGCCTTCTTTATTCTTATCTAAAGCATTAATTTCGTCTATGAATTTTTCAATATTTAAACTGGTGGTGATGTTGCCTGTAGCAAGTAATCTCTCTTGAGGGGACACGGAATCGTACTGTTTAAGATAATCAAGGCTGCGTTTAATTTCGTCACCTAGAGTTTTATATTTTTCTTTTAACGATTCTGTTTTTTCGGCAGCTTCTTCTTCTGCTTTTGAGGTTGTCTTAAATTTTAGATATAATTCATATAGCAAACCGCCTACAAGTGTGATTGTAGACACCCAAAAGAAAATTGCACCAATAGCAACGCCTACTGATGCAACGCCTGCTGCAAGGGTAGCGAAACTTATTTTTAGAGCTGTCGTGCCTGCTTTTACTGAGAGTACAAAGCTAGACCAACTTAACTTCATCCCTGTCATTGATAGTTTAAAGTCTGCTTCACCTTTTTTAATAATAGCTGCTCTTGCGATATAACTGGCCCGCAAATCCGCTACCTGCGCGGCATTCATAGTTTTTAATATACCAGTTCTTTTTGTCGCACTATCTCTTAATTGATTTTCTGCGTTGGTAAGAGCTTTGTCCGCAGCTTGCATAGATTTTTTTGTATCTGTGTCACCTCTTAAAAAATCTATCGCACCTCCGCCTTTCTTAGCGCCAGTAACCCCTGCTAAACTAGTTCTAGTAGTTTCGCTTATGCCGGTTGATTGAGCTTTTTGTAAAGCAATATAAGCTGCTCTAGTTTTTTCTATTTCTGCTTGTACAGCTACTTGAGATGCTTTAGCCACTTCCCCAGCTTCAATACTAGACTTTTTCCAATCTGACATACTTGGAAGAATTTGTTTTAGTACACCTCCCGCAAAAAGACTTAGTGTTCCAATAAGTGCTATAATATTTTTACTTAAAAAAGTGGCTATGCCTGCTATAGGACCTGATATACCTTCTTTAATTGTATTAACTATATTATCAAATGCTACAGAAAATCGATTAAGAGCAGCTGCATTTGGGTCCATCAGCTTTTCCATTGCACCAAATTTACGCTCTGCTTGCTCTAAAACTTCATTCGCTACTGCTTGGCTTCTTTCAAATTCATTTAGGTCTCCTGCAGCTTTACCAATTTTTGCTCCATATTTTGCTGTAGCAGCTTCAAGTCTCAGAATAATACCTAACTCATCAAGCAATTCTGGCTCAGCTTTAGTAACACCTCTTATAAGCCTATCAAAAGAATCTCCTAAGTCTCTACCAAGAGCTATGGATGCATTTGTAGCTGCTTTTCCTAATCTTGATAATTGATCTGGATTTATGCCGGCAGCAGTACCAATTGCAGCGGCTTTTGCGGCTTCTGCATACTTTAATTGGCCATTAGTTGCTTCAACAAGCGAGTTTGAAATTGTCTTGTATGCCACACCTGTTACAGCGCCCAAGGCTTTTTGACCTTCGATAAGATTCTTATAATCAGCGGCATTTTTTAAGAATTGAAAAGCTGCGGACACAGCGAATACTGTAGCAGCTAAAGTAGCATAGGTGCCAACTAAGCCACCCATGCCTTGCGACATTTTTGAGAAATTTTTGGCAGCACCAGAAGATGCCTGGCCTGCACCTTTCATATTTCTATCAAGAGTGCCTGCTGATTTGGATGCCTTGTCCATTCCTTCAGCAGTTTTTTTGGCTTCTAGACCAACTTTTTTAGTAGATCCTTTGTCGTCTACTTTTACATCTATTTCTACTGTATTTTTTGCCATTATCCCTGCAGATTAG
>Ga0181557_1003595_pt1 | contig 15024 bp, 14 predicted proteins | sample 011ome_23_FD_148632 | JGI IMG/M metagenome (GOLD analysis project Ga0181557, IMG submission 148632) | Coastal salt marsh microbial communities from the Groves Creek Marsh, Skidaway Island, Georgia - 011506CT metaG (spades assembly) | ecosystem: Environmental > Aquatic > Marine > Intertidal zone... | reverse complement strand
TAATTGACGTCGGTATAGCTGTCGCCTAGGCGGACATCATGAAAATACCGACTACTATGCCCCGCCTCAAAGGTTTCCGTTTCCCCGCGCGAGATCATCAGCTACGCTGTGTGGGCCTACCATCGGTTCGCTCTGAGTGCCGCCAACGCCGAGGACCTGCTGGCTGAACCCGGTGTCCTTGTCAGCCGGGAAACCGTTCGGCAATGGGTAAATCGGTTCGGCCATCATTTTGCGTATTGTATCAACCGAGATCGGCTCGGTTCCGCTGACAAATTGCACCTAGACGAAGTTGTCGTTCCGATTGGTGGCACGAAACACTGGCTATGGCGAGCAGTTGATGCCAAAGGCGATGTTCTCGACATTCTTGTTCAGAAACATCGAAATGCGAAAGCAGCCAGGCGTTTCCTGACCGATTTGATTGCACATTTCGGCCAACCGCGCGTTGTAGTTACGGACAAGCTTCGAAGCTACATCAAGCCGATCAAGCATCTGGCGCGGAATGCTGACCATAGGGCGCATAAAGGACTGAACAACCGGATCGAAGGGTTGCACCGTCCAACCAGAAAGCGGGAAAAGCTTATGGGTCGGTTCAAGTCGCTGCAACAAGCGCTGCGGTTCCTGACTGCTCATGATCTGATCAACACGATATTCCGACCTCGCCGTTACCGATTGTCCGCCCTTTCATACAGCTTTGCCAGATCCGACGCTTTCGACTTGTGGAAAAGCTACACCCTCGAAATGACCGCCTGATAGCTGTACAACCAATCACGGTCGGGCCTATTCAAATAAGTTGGCTATGTCATGTAGCAGTTATCGACGGGCGCTTGACAGTCTTAGCCACCACAATCGAAGCTTAAACCCCCAAGTTTTGCCACTTCCCCTACCTGATAACTGCTTTTGCACGGAAATTTCGATCAAACATGGAAAGACTTGCGCGAAATCCGTCAACCTAAATGGACCCATTTTACTCCGGCGCGTGGACCAAATTTACTCCGGGATTGACACCCAGAAAAAACGTTTTACTTCGGAACCTATGAGATGTTCCTTGGTGCAACCGCGATGGGCAGCGACGGCGGCATCGGGTCGACCTACAACCTGATCGGCAAGCATTATGTCGAGATCGAAAAGGCGGTTACCGCCAACGACATCGCACGCGCACGTAAATTGCAAAGCGAAGCCAATGACATGATCGAAATCCTGATCCGAGCTGGCGTTGTTCCTGGGCTGAAGTACGCCATGGGTCGCATCGGGGTTCCTGTTGGCCCCTGCCGCGCGCCTTTCAGTCCGGTCAGTGACGCCTCGAAAGCCGAAATCGACGCTTGGCTGGAAGCACATGATTTCTCGCTAAAAGGATAAATCTCTGCTTAAACTGATTTTCACCACACAGGTGAAACCCAAAGGCTTTAAACTATGAACTCAAACAAATTTCTGCTGGACGAAAGCGCCCATCGCGCGTGGCTTTGGTCAGACGCCTTGAACCAGTTTGCGTTCTTTCGCAACAGCCTGAATCCTGCGGGTGGCTTTTGTGTATTAAGTCACGATGGTCAACCTCTGGACAGCCCCGTTCAGGAACTTCATACCACAACACGGTTGGTTCATTCCTACGCGCTTGGCAAACTTGCCGGTATCGAGACTGCGGACGCGCTGATCAATCACGGTATCGAGCACCTTTGGAACACCCATCGTGATCCCGATCAAGGTGGATATTTCTGGTCCATTGACACAAGCCTGCCAAAGGATGACCGTAAACTGGCCTATGGGCACGTGTTCGTTCTGCTGGCCGGTGCCAGCGCGAAAATTGCCGGACATCCCGAAGCCGATCGGTTGATTGCAGATGTTTCCGCAGTTTTGGATCAGTATTTCTGGGAAGAAGACGCGGGTCTGTATTGTGATGAATGGAACCGTGATTGGACACCCTTTTCCGACTACCGCGGGATGAATGCCAACATGCACGGGGTCGAAGCGCTGTTGACCGCTTTCGAGGCCACAGGAAACGACATATACCTGACCCGCGCGGGCAGAATTCTGGACTTCTTCATCCGCAAGATCGCCCCGCAGGAAAATTGGCGGCTGCCAGAACATTACACCTCGGATTGGTCGATCGATCGGAACTACAGCGGTAACCCTATGTTCCGACCCTCCGGCACTACTCCGGGGCATTCCTTTGAACTGGCACGGCTGCTTCTCCAATATCACGATCTGCGCAACAGCCTAAGCGGTGAGGTAATCGCGACGTCCCGCAAACTGGTGTATCAAGCCCTAAGTGATGCCTGGCACGCCGATCGCGGCGGGCTGGTCTATACGCTGAATTTCGACGGCACACAGGCCAACGCGTCCCGCTACTGGTGGCCTGTGACCGAAGCTATCGGGGTGCTTGCCTGCCTGATCAAACTGGACCCCCAGCCGCAAGACGACCGATGGTACCGTCAGCTGTGGGATTTTGCTTTGGCGCATTTCGTGGATCACACTGCCGGTGGCTGGTTCCCCGAGATCGACAGCTCTAACCGTCCCTGTGCCACTCAATTCACAGGAAAGCCCGATATCTACCACTCGGTTCAGGCTGTCCTGTTTCCGTTGACCCAAGGCGTCTCGCGTTTCGGGGAAGGGATGAGGCGGCTGCAAACAAGCGACCGCCCCCTCTGATTGCCTATAACATTGGCCAGCCAAAGGGGACGTCTGCGTTCCTAGCAAATCCGCGGCAGTTGTTCGCCCACCAGCATATCGACGATACGCGATCCCCCGAACAAGGTGCGCATGGTCACACGGCCCGCCTGCCCTTGCTTGGCTTTCCCAACGACGACCACCCCTTCCCGCTGGCACGAACCGCATCGCCGTCAAAACAGCCTGACTGTCTTCTTCGGGGACTGTTGCATTATTAGGTATCGATCAACGTCGCACCAAGGCGCCATACATTTCACGCCGCATTAAACAGCTTGCTGATAAACTGGATCTCGCCTCGAACGCCTGGTTGTTTGTGATGGATATGGCCGCGTTTGATTTTTCTGATGTGACGTGGGAGCGGGCAAAACATGGGGGCCTTGGAGAACTCCTATGCAAACAGGGCTTTTTTCGTTTGCGAAATTGGAATTTGGGTCGACGAGGTACAGTGTCGGCGATCCAGACACCCTCAGCTTTTGCCCACTCCCTGCAAATTAGAACGGTTCCCCTCATACCCCATCAATCAAGATATCTAGGGCCCGTTTCAACTGGTCTCGATACGCCTCTAGCGACCCCATAGGCGTATTCAATTCTGCTCCAGGCACCGCCGCCAGCTCTTGGACCCTTACGATCCACTCTTGCCCGGCAACCTCGACCGAGGGAGTAAGACCGGGAAACTCCGCATATTTTCCCGCGTCACGCAGAGGTGCCACAATGCGCGAAGCTTCAATACCAATCAGGTCGGTCTGAAGGTCGACAACCAATTGCCCATCCGACAGGCGATAAACATCAAACTGCGCCATATTAGTCAGCCCTAGAAGCTTCGAAACTTGGCAAGCGGCAATCCCTCACGGGAAACCTCTTCGGCATAGGCTTCAATCGCAGCACTGTTTTCCTCTCGCCACAGGCGATTGCGTTCGCATTTTGCGGCCTCGGCAATCGCAGTCTCGGCCAGACGTGACATGTTCAGGCCAAGCGCACGCGCCGTTTCGGCAACGTCGGCGTCCAATGTCATGTTAACTTTCACCCGACCCATGTAATTCTCCTAGATTATACGCATAATGTAGGAGTATATATCCCAGGTTCGCGTATCGCAACCTGACTGTCGATCATGTCCAATAGCAGGCCCCCTCACACCATTGCCGTCCACATGCGATACCACCCCTGCCCGGTGATCTTCCGCGCCAGCCCCCGCTCCATCAGCCGCTCAAAGTTCCGCTGCACCGCCACCCTCAAAGCGTCGGTTTCTGCCGCAGCCAAGGGTGCCGACACCAACGGCCAAGCCTCAAGTACGCCCAACAGCAACACAGGCGTACGGCCCGATAGGTCTTGAACCGCCTCCCTTGCCCGCTTGCACCAAAGCGTTACGCGTTCCAGCTGCAGCAGCGCCGCAAGGCAGGCCTGCTCGGCTCCGCGTATCTACGCCTCCAGCTTGTCCTCAACCGCCCCCTGCCCTTGAAACGCCGTAGGGCCTGTGGTGGCCAGTGGCAGGAACAGCGCCCCCTGCCCCGCATCCCGCAACCTCACGTCCAATTCTCCAAACACTTGGATTAGCCGCGCCAGCTCTGCGCTCAGGCTATCCTGTGCCGTTCGCCACTCAGCGGGATCAAACAAAGACTGCCGGTTCGCACGCGGCAAAGGCGCCGCGCCCGGAGGGACCGCCTCGTCTTCCTCATCTGGTTCGGGAAGGAACCACAGGTCGTCGTCTTCACCAACTGGATCATCATCCCAATCGCTGTGCCCGGCACCACGCCATAACCGCGACGGCATTTTTTGGACACCAGTTTCTCTGAGGCCTCCTCCGCCTGAGCACGCGTTTCAAAGCAATTCACCTCATGCCGACCCCATATCCCGATACGTCCCTACTGCCGCACAAGGCTCCATCCTCCGAACAGCGTCGGCTGGATATCGAGGTGATAGAACCGAAAACAGTTCTCGCAGGGTCCAGATGTTCAAGAAGCGTTGGCATTGTGACGTAGCACGAAATGGTGATAACTCGGTTCCCATGATTTCAATAAGTTAGCACTTCACTTAATTATGAGAATTAGCATTTAATTTGATAATCAACGATGGACATTGGCAGCTAACTTGAGAATCCAGATTCCTATTGGACACCAGTATTTTACCACTTGATTTGAATGAGCCAAATCCAAGAGTTTGTTTTTATTGGGAGATTCTTCATTCACCAGCCACACCAGATACTAAGCTCCTCGGCAGCGATACTCAAATAAACTGCAATAAATTTGAAAGTTGAAGCATTCTTGCAAGTAACTGCTACGTCACAGGCGGCTTCGCTGAGAGGTTAAATTAAACTGGCAATGTGCCGGACGCCGACTGTACGATTTTCAGTCAAATTCGGGTTTCTTAATGATTTAGATTTAGAATAACTTCATTTTTCGATCAAAATTATGCGTCACGACCATGCAAAAGTGTTCTTGTGACATTTAGTGAATGCCATAAAGTCTTGGTGACGGCGTGCGATACAAATCGAGTGGAGGAGGTTTGATGGTTGCTTGACAGTCTTGGGCTTGCCTCTGGGCTATTCATTGACCGCTGTAAAAGTCTGGTTCGGACACTGCTTGCCGCGAGCCTGAAATCAATCAACTCCACAATTTCCCGTGTGCTAGCGGCAAGGGCCAGGGCCACATAAGCCCGATCCAAACAGACCGAAGAAAGGACGTCCGACCAAATGGCGGAAACCAGCGAAAAAAAGAGAATGACCCCGGAAGAGTTGCTCAAACAGGGCTGTGAACGGCCTTGGGAGGTTGCAATCGACCCGTTTCGCGTGTCGCCCAATGTCTATTACGTCGGTAACAGCTGGGTTGGTGGGTATCTTGTCCGCACCGACGAGGGTCTGATCCTGATCGACACAACGATGCACGCCCAAGTCTATCTTATTTTTGAAAGCATCCGGAAGCTCGGCTTTGATCCGAATGACATCAAGCTGATCCTTTGTTCCCACGGGCACTATGACCATATCGGCGCAGTCCGTCCTATCGCGGAATACAGCGGGGCCAAGGTCTACATGCCAAAGGAAGATGAACTCTTCCTGACCGAGCGGCGGGACTTGATCCACAATATGGATTACACTCTGGCCGATTTCGAGATCGACGAATATTACGCGGATAACCAGCCCATCACGTTGGGTAATGTCACCGTCCATACCGTTCATTCCCCCGGACACACTCCGGGCACCACCTCGATGTTTATTGAAGATCGGGACGAGACCGGCAAGGTCTATGTCTGCGGGCTGCATGGCGGCATCGGATTGGGCACCGTCATGGATCGCTACCTTGAGGAAACCGATCAACCGAAATCGCATCAGGAAGATTACCTGAGCAGCCTGCAGAAACTGCGGAACCGAAAGGTTGATATTGCGATCGCTTTGCATCCGGCGCACATGCGGATGCTGGAAAAGATCGGCGAGGATCGCCTTGATTTCACGCCCTTTTATGACCCCACCGCATGGGAATCCTTCATCGACGAAAGGATCCGGTTGTTCGAGGAAATGAAGGTGGCGACGTGACAACACTCTTTAAAAAAGAGCGCTGACAGAACATCAAAAAAGCGAAAAAATTGCTTCGGATGACCCCGAGGCGACTAAAAAAGGACCAAGGGAGGAACCTTAAAATGAAAGTTAGTTATCATAACGCGTTCAAGGCGATTATCGCTGCGACAGCGCTGACGGCGGGTGCTGCGAATGCGGCAACTCTGGATGTTGCGTATGACAACCAGCCGGGCACGCTGGATGTGCAGCGGTCGACAAACCTGTTTACCCGTTCGATGAGCCGGCCTTTCTACGAAACACTTGTGACCCTGAACGGCGATTACCAGCCGGTTCCGTATCTGGCCGAGTCCATAGACATCAGCGACGATCGCACCGTCTACACCTTCACACTGCGTAAAGGTGTGAAATTCCACAACGGCAAGGAAATGACCTCCGAAGACGTACTTGCGTCCATGAACCGTTGGGTAGAAGTCAATTCGCGTGCAAAACGCTACTTTGCTAACAGCACGTTCGCAGCACCGGATGATCACACATTCGTGCTGACGATGGACAAAGCTCTTGTGGACGTGCTGCACGTGCTGGCTTCGTGGAACACCGCTGTAATCATGCCGAAAGAAGTTGTCGACGGCGTTGGCGAAAATGGTCTGGAAGAGTTTGTCGGCACCGGACCGTTCAAGTTCGATGAATGGAAGCAGGATCAATATATCCACTTGGTGAAAAACGACGACTACCAACCGTTGTCGGAACCAGCTTCAGGTTTTGCCGGTCGCAAGGAAGCCCTGGTGGATGATATCTATTTCCACTTTGTAAGCGACACCGCAACCCGCGGCGCCGGTCTGCAAAGCGGTCAGTATGATATCGCGCTTCGTATGGCGACGGACGACTTCGAACGTTTTGACAGCGATCCCGGTATCGGCATCGCGAAAGACTATCTTGGTTATCTGCAAATGAACTTCAACACCAAGGAAGGTGTCCTTGCTGACGTGAACATGCGTCAGGCGGTAAATGCTGCGGTCAACCCCACGGAAATTCTTCTCGGTGCGTATTCGAGCCCGGAATTTTTCGCTCTGAACTCCTGCTACAACCTGCCTGAGCAGACCGACTGGTACACTGATGCGGGTTCGGAATACTACAACCAGAACGACGCCGCAAAAGCCAAGAGCTTGATGGCGGAAGCGGGCTACAACGGCGAAGAAATCACGCTTCTCACCATCGCGGACCCTGCCCTTGAATCGGCGGCCATCATTATTGAAGCCGAGCTGGAAGCGGCCGGGATGAATGTCACTGTCGAAATCTATGACTTCCCCACCTATGCCCAGAAGAGGAATGATCCGGCAAACTGGCAGATTGCGCTTCAGCCATTCTCGCTGAACCCGATCCCGACACAGTGGATCTTCTTTAACCCGGGAACTTTCGGCTGGACCGATGACCCGGAATTGCTGGAACTTGTTGACCAAATGCAGAACTCAACGATCGAAGAAGCAAAGGCTCTGTGGCCGGAAGCACATTTGCGGTCGTGGGAATATCTGCCTATCAGCAAGATCGGCGATACCTATGGCTACTCGATCTTCAATTCCGAAAAGGTGGATGGCTTCTCTACCTTTGACCAGGGCATCTTTTGGAACGTCAGTGTTTCTGAATAAGAAGCCAGACTAGTCCTACTAACAATGCCGCGCGCTGGAGAACCTCCTGCGCGCGGACCTTTGGTCAAAGTATGATTTGGTTGCCTCCCCCTTCAGACTGAACCGCAACCAGATCAGGAAAAAGACATGAAAACCTATCTGCTCAAACGCCTGCTCTCGGCGATTCCGGTTCTCTTCATCGTTTCAACGATAGTATTTCTTATCCTGCAAATGACGCCGGGTGATCCGGCGCTCGTGATCCTCGGGCAGGAAGCAACCCTTGAGGAAGTCGAAGATCTTCGCCAGCAGTTGAAGCTGGATCGTCCGATCTATGAGCAGTATTTCAACTGGCTTTTTAATGCCCTACAGGGCGACCTCGGCGAATCTTACTTCATGAATGATAGTGTTATGGAGGCCATAATTTCGCACCTAGGCCCCACCATCTCGCTCGGCATTCTGGCTGAAATCATCGCCATCACGCTTGCAATTCCGCTTGGTATTCTTGCGGCGCGGCGCAAGGGCACTATGACAGACCAATCCGTCATGGCTTTCTCGCTTTTGGGAATGTCCATTCCGAATTTTCTGCTCAGCCTGTTTCTGATCCTTATGTTCTCGGTCTTCTGGCGATTGCTGCCTGTGGCCGGGTACAAACCCCTCAGCGCCGGATTGTGGGAGCATCTCAAATACCTGCTGTTGCCCGCTTTCGCTCTTGGCACAGCCCACGCGGCCCTGATTGCGCGAATGACCCGATCGGCGATGCTTGAAGTTCTCAATGCAAACTATATCAAAACCGCCCGCGCAAAAGGCGTCAAAGAAAAATGGGTTATCTACAAACACGCCCTTAGAAACGCTTTCCTGCCGATCCTCACGGTGATTGGCCAGAGCTTCCTTGGCCTGATGGGCGGAACAGCGATTGTCGAGACCATCTTCGCCATACCCGGGATCGGGCAGCTGATCGTCAACGGTGTGATGCGCAGGGATTATGCGGTTGTACAAGGCGCGGTTCTCTACGTCACTTTCGCCTTCGTTTTCATAAACCTGGCTATCGACATGCTTTACGGCATCGTCAATCCGCAGGTCAGACTTGATAGCAAGAAATAGGTTGAACGGCAGATGACCTCATCTACAGAAAACATCGACCTTCACGCGGTCAAAACGGCTCTTAGGAAAGAGCATAACAGCATCTTGCTGCGTCAGATCATGTCGAACAGATCCTTGGTGATTGGGTTTGTTATCATCGCATTCCTGATACTGGTCGCATTGTTCGGACCGCTTGTGATTGCACATGATCCAAACGCGATGAATGTCCTTAACCGTTTCGCACCACCTAGTGCAACGCATTGGTTCGGAACCGACAATCTGGGTCGGGATGTTCTATCCCGGGTAATCTATGGCGCCCGAATTTCTATGGGCATCGGGGTTGCTGTTGCCATTGTGGCCAGCTTGGCAGGACTTATCGTGGGTGTCTATTCCAGCTACTACACAAGGCTGGACCATCTTCTGATGCGTATTTCCGACGGTATAATGGCGTTCCCTGGATTGCTGCTCGCACTGGCCCTGATGGCGGCGTTGGGTGGTCGGGCATCGAATGTCGTGTTGGCTGTAAGCATCGTCGCGACGCCCTACATTGCCCGCGTTGTGCGTTCAGAAGCCCTGGCGCTAAAGGAACAGACATTTGTCGAGGCAACCCGCGCGCTTGGGGCGTCAGATACTCGGATCATCTGGCGGCACATCGCGCCTAACACACTGTCGTCACTGATCGTGCAGGCGACATTCATTTTTGCCGAGGCAATCATCGTCGAGGCCGCCCTTAGTTTTCTGGGCGCTGGTATCCCGCCTCCGGCACCAAGCTGGGGAAACATCCTGTCTGACGGTAAAACGTACATTTACAAAGCCTGGTGGATGACGTTCTTCCCCGGCATGACCATAACCATTGCGATCATTGGTTTGAACCTGTTCGGCGATGGTTTGCGCGATTTGCTGGACCCGCATTCCAGCAAGACCAAGAATTAGTGGACGGGACGATAATGAATAAAGACCCGATACTTAATGTCAAAGAACTGAGTACCAGTTTTAAGACTGAAAGAGGCGTGGTTACCGCTGTTGACGGCGTTTCGTTCGACTTATCCAAAGGCGAAATCCTGGGCGTGGTCGGGGAATCGGGGTGCGGAAAAAGCGCCACTGCGCAATCAATCCTGCGTCTTTACGACGAAAAGCAGACCATCCACGAAGGGGAAGTCTGGTTCGAAGGGCAGGAATTGCTGGGACTGCGGCCATCGGAAATGGACAAGGTCCGCGGCAACCATATCTCGATGATCTTTCAGGACCCGCTGAGTTCGCTGAACCCGGTGTTCACAATCGGAAATCAGATCGCCGAGGCCATCCTGATTCACAAGAAGGTCTCAAAACGAGAGGCATATGCCCGGGTTTTGGAGCTGCTGCGACTGACCGGCATCCCTGCCCCCGAGAAACGGGTAAATGAATACCCGCACGAACTGTCCGGCGGTATGCGGCAACGTGTGATGATCGCAATGGCTTTGGCCTGCGAGTCAAAAGTCATGATCGCCGATGAACCCACAACCGCGCTGGATGTTACGATTCAGGCGCAGATCATGAGCATGATCGTTGAGTTGAACCAAAAGCTCGACATGGGCGTGATCCTGATCACGCATGATCTGGGTGTCGTGGCCGAAGTCTGTACGCGCGTCGTCGTGATGTATCTTGGTCAGGTTGTTGAGGAAGCGGATGTAAAAAGTCTCTTCACCCGTCCCCTTCATCCCTACACGCAGGGGCTGATGAAATCGATCCCGCAACTTGATTGCGACCGGTCCAAACCGTTGCACGTGATCGAAGGAACGGTCCCGTCCTTGCATCATATCCCGGAGGGTTGCCGGTTCGCGCCAAGATGTCCCTTTGCGGACGACCTGTGCCGCTCAAAAATGCCACCGCTGGAGCAATACGGTTCCGGACAAAAGGCGCGATGCTGGCACGCAGAAACAATATCTGAGAAAGGTGAGGCGATCCGTGCCTGAACATGAAAACGAAAAGCGCCCTTTGCTGGAAGTCAAAGGCGTCAAAAAGTATTTTCCGGTTAGAGGGGCGCTTGGGACCACAGTTCAAGAGGTGAAAGCCGTCAATGACGTGTCTTTCGAAATGAACCGTGGCGAAACTTTCGGGGTCGTCGGCGAATCCGGTTGTGGCAAGAGCACGCTGGGGCGAACCATCCTGCGCCTGACGGAACCCACGGCGGGACAGGCCATTTTTGAGGGAACTGACGTATTTGCTATGGGCCCGTCAGAGCTGCAATCTCTGCGGCAAGACATTCAGATGGTGTTTCAAGACCCTTATTCGTCGCTCAATCCAAGAAAACGCATCGGGGCAATTCTCGAAGAACCGTTGAACATTCACAATATTGGAACACCTCGCGAGCGAACCGAAAAAGTCCTCAGAATACTGGATACGGTCGGCCTTCAGACCGATCACTATTACCGATACCCACATGAATTTTCGGGCGGGCAGCGTCAAAGGATCGGGATTGCCCGCGCTTTGATGGTGGAGCCCAAATTGGTTGTGTGTGACGAGCCTGTCTCGGCCCTTGATGTTTCAATCCAATCGCAAATCATCAACCTGCTCAAGAAACTCCAGCAGGAACTTCAGTTGACCTATCTGTTCATTGCGCATGACATCAGCGTTGTACGCTACATCTCGGACCGGGTCGGCGTGATGTATTTGGGTCAAATGGTAGAGCAAGCTCCCACGGAAGCTATGTTTGCGGACCCAAAACATCCATATACACGCGCGCTTTTGTCTTCGGTGCCAGAGCCAAAACTGGACGCCAAAAGAGAAAGGATCGTTCTTCGAGGAGAGCTACCTTCACCGTTGAATCCACCATCAGGATGTGTGTTCCATACAAGATGTCCAATGGCCAAACCTGAATGCAAGAAAGTGTTGCCAGTGAAAAAAGAGCTTTCAGCTGGGCACTTTGTGTCATGCCATTTGTATTGAAGGTTCCGTAAACTGGTAGTGTCGTAGAGTTTCCTTGAACTCCGGTAAGCGCTTCTGCTGGACACACCAATCACGCAAGTGCCGCAAATTATGCTCATTTCAGGATTCTGTCACAAAACGTGCGGCGGCTTCTTTGTATCCAAGCTTCGTGAATTCATACCTTTGTGGATTGGCACCCATTCGGGTCGCGAAAAGGACGGGAAAACCTCAAACGCTTTTTGTGAATCAGGGCAATAAGATGAAGTTGCCTGCATAAAAGAATGAATTTTTTGCGTTTTTATTAAGAGAAGATAAATGTCATGTTCTGGTATCCGGTAGGAGGCCGGACCTTGGTCTGCGCGCTGATGCGTTGCCGGCCAACGTGTTTTAGCGGACTGCCGCAGCGATAAGCTGGCATTTTTTTTGACACTTGGGAGGATATCATGTCATTCACACGCCGTTCGAGCCTGGCCTTGATGGCCAGCATTGCCATCGCGCCTTTTGCGGCCTTGGCTCAGCAGGATTACCCGAACCGTCCGATCACACTCGTTATTCCCTACGGGGCGGGCGGTAGCACCGATACTTCGGCTCGCCAGATGGCGACGATGGCGGAACACATCCTTGGGCAATCCATTGTTGTAGAAAATCTGCCTGGTGCCAGCGGGACGAACGCGATGCGCGCTGTCGCGGCGGCGGACCCCGATGGCTATACGCTGATCGCGACGACCTCTTCGCCGTCCTTCGTTACCCCGGCGCTGCGCGACGTGGGGTATGATACACTGGCGGACTTCATTCCGATCCTGAACTATTCCGGCCCGTTCCACGGGGTCCTCGTTCCTGCGGACTCGCCGTACAGATCGCTTGATGAGCTGATCGAAGGCGCCAAATCCGGCACCGTGACCTATGGCACTGCTGGCGCCATGGGCGGCGCTCATCTGGCCTTTGCCTCGGTCGCCAAGCAAACCGGTGCCAAGCTGCAACACGTTCCGTTCGATGGCGCAGCCAAGGCAAAAGCGGCGGTTCTGGGAGGGCATGTGAATGTCGCTCTGGTCCCGGCTTATCGTGACCTAGTGAAGGATGGCCAGTTGCGGCTGTTGGGCGTCCTGGACGGCACGAGTGACCCGGACTTCCCGGAAGCACCGACGCTGAAAGCGGCTGGTCTGGCGGCGGAATTCCCGTCGATCGTCGGTATCATGGCCCCGGATGGCACCGACCCGGCAATCATCGCCAAGCTGGAAGCGGCCTTCACCGAGGTCGCCTCTTCGGACGAGTTCAAGGCCTTTATGACCGATCTCAGCCAGCCGGTGCGGATCATGTCGGGCGCGGATCTGGCCAAGACGATCGAGGAAAACCTGAGCGCCTATCGCGAAATCGCAAAGGAACTTGGAAATTGAGTGGTAGCGATCGGGGCGGGTTCGCCCGCCCCGGCTTTCATCTGTTGACGACATGCCTGTTGCTGGCGGCAGGATTCGCAGCGATTGCCATGTTGAACCAACAGATCGAGATTTTCGGTTTCGGCGAAACCTGGCCCGATGCACGCAGCGTTCCCCGCGCGGCGCTGTGGCTGTTGACGGCGGTCCTGGTTCTGCGGCTTGGCCTCAGCCTGCGCAGCACGGACACGCCACTTGGTAGCCGCGCGCGGCTGGGCCGGGTGCTGGCCGTGGTGGCCAGCACAGGCGGTGCGTTGTGGCTGATGCCAGATTTTGGCTTTTTCATCGGTGCAGCGGGGGCCGGGATTGTCGTGACTTTGGTGCTGGGCGAGAAACGCCCCCTTCTGTTTATCCTGCCCATTCTTATCGCGGCCATCGTCGCCTATGGCGGGCGGCATGGGCTGAGTATCCCTCTTCCCTGACAAGGACAAAGACCCGTGCTACAGAACGCCTTTCTCGAACTTTTGAACCTTTGGGTGCTGGTCGCGGCGCTCGTCGGGATCGTTTCGGGGATCATCATCGGTGCGATACCTGGCCTCGGGCCCACCATGGCCATCGCACTGCTGATACCGGTCACCTTCACGATGGAACCGATCCCGGCGATCATCCTGCTGCTGGGCGTCTACCAGGGCGCGATCTTTGGCGGGTCGATCTCGGCGGTTCTGCTGAACGTGCCGGGCACGCCGTCATCAGCGGCAACGGCGATCGACGGCTTTGCGATGGCGCGACGTGGCGAAGGCGGGCGTGCCCTGCGCTTTGCCCTTTATGCCAGCGTCATTGGCAACATCTTCAGCTGCCTTGTTCTAATGGCTTTGGCAGAGCCATTGGCGCGCTTCGCGTTGGATTTCGGCCCGGCGGAGATGGCGATGCTGATGCTGTTTGCATTGCTGGTGATCGTGCTGTTCGGCGGTGGATCTAAGCTCGACGCGCTGATCATGGTGCTTGTCGGGGCCTGCGCGGGCATCGTCGGCCTTGACCCGATCAGCGGCACGCCGCGCTTTACCTTTGGCTCATTCGCCTTTGAAAACGGGTTCCAGTTGATCCCCGTCCTTATCGGCCTCTTTGCCATGTCCGAGGTTCTGTTGCAGGCTTTCGACCGCGAACCGCTGGTGGGCGATGCAGATGTCCCGCCTCTGAAGAGTTCGGTCGTGCGCTTTGCAGAGCTGTGGCGGATGCGGGTGACGCTACTGTTGTCTTCGGTCATCGGAACCTTTGTCGGCATCCTGCCGGGGATCGGATCGACCGTTCCCGCCTTCATGAGCTACAATCTCGCCCGCTCTCGTTCAAAGGTCGCAGACCAGTTTGGCAAGGGCGCGCCTGAAGGTGTCGCCGCCCCCGAAGCCGCCAACAACGCCGTCACGGGCGGTGCGCTAGTGCCGACGCTGGCGCTCGGCATCCCCGGCGACGCGGTCACAGCGGTGATCTTGGGCGCCTTCATGCTGCACGGGCTGGCGCCGGGGCCGTTCCTGTTCCGCGATCACGGGTTGGAGGTCTATGCCATTTTCGAGGCGCTTCTGCTGTCTTCGATTCCGACGGTGATCCTTGGCCTGCTGTTCTTTCGCATCGCCATTCACGTCACCCGCATCCAGCCGCGCCACCTGCTGCCCGCGATCACCATCCTCGCGATTTTCGGAGCGTTCTCCGTCAACAACAGCCTGTTCGACGTCTGGGTGATGCTGGGTGCGGGCGTGCTGGGCTTTTTTTTCCGGCGCAGCAATTTTCCGCTACCGCCGTTACTGATCGGGCTGATCCTTGGCGCACCGTTCGAACAAAGCCTGCGGCAGGCGCTGCTGACCTCGAGCGGCGGCTATGGCATCTTTGT
>Ga0181557_1003591_pt1 | contig 15040 bp, 13 predicted proteins | sample 011ome_23_FD_148632 | JGI IMG/M metagenome (GOLD analysis project Ga0181557, IMG submission 148632) | Coastal salt marsh microbial communities from the Groves Creek Marsh, Skidaway Island, Georgia - 011506CT metaG (spades assembly) | ecosystem: Environmental > Aquatic > Marine > Intertidal zone... | reverse complement strand
CTCTTTCGACGTCCTCCTCAGCCGTGTCTTCGAACTCGTCCAACTCGCACTCCTTATCGTCCATCGTTGGATCATCCTCCTCCGACGACTCCAATATCACCTCCTTCAAAGCGTCGTCCCAATTCGTGCTCTTTACGCTCGTCTCCGTGATGTTTCTCGCCAATTCCAACGCGAATCGATCTTCGCTAAAATTTTCCTTGATATCTCCCACCAGCGCGTCCTTCGCGTTGAGTCTATCTATTTCCGTTTCGATCGTCTGCGTGTCCGGGCATCGGCCGGCGATCTTCGCGCCGTTCGTTCGCGGATTAAACGTGAGTTCAACCTGTTTCTTTATCTCGTCAAACAGACCAGAAGCTGACGGTCCAGCGGCGCGAACACAAACGTCGCGCGACGACGACGACGACGCGCGGTGGTGGTGCGCACTTTGGCATCGTCGAACCGTCGTCGCTCGAAGATGATGATTCGGCGAAGAAGAAGAAGACGTCGAGGCGAGACGGTGCGCGCGCGTAAACAACATTTTATGGCAGCTCTCTTTGACAACTCTGATATAAAAGCCTTTCTCCCTCTCGCGCGCGCGTGCGAACGATTTCTCGAAGAAGAAGAGACGAGCGCAAGCGCGTTTTCTTTGTGAAGAGTGCGATTACGTCACGCGTGTTCAAGTTTCTTTTTTCCAAAATTGATGACAAATGTGACATTATTAAATGTGATGATCTCTCTCTCTGACTCTCTCTCTCTCTGACTCTCTCGTCGTTACAAGATTGAATCGCCTCCGAATGCCGCGACTTCGTCGTCCTCTAGTTCTTCTTCTTCTTCTTCTTCGTCCTCCTCCTCCTCCTCTTCTTCGTCCTCCAGATCTCCTTCCGCGCCGTCGTTCTTCGCGATTCCCTTCCCTTCTCTCCACGCTTTCATTTCCGTTTCGTACCGCGCCTTGTCCTTCTCGTGTTTCTCTTCGAACGGTTTGCGGTCGTCTTCGCTGAGTTTTTGCCACTTTTCGCCCATGAGTTTCATGATTTCGACCGGGTGCGTGCCTTTCGGCAAGGATGGACGGGTGACTTCGCAAAAGTACACGTACGCGGACTTGACGTTTTTCGGTTGACCCGGTTCTTTCTTTGCTCGTTTTTTTCTTCCGTCGATGTCGTCGGCGAACCCGTATCCGTCTTTGTCGTATCCCTCCGGCGGTTGGTACGATTTCATCTCTTCGTCGTACCGGAGTTTGTCTTTTTCCGAGCTTTTTTCGTACGGTTTTCTATTCTTTTCCGACAAGGCTTTCCATCGAGCGCCGAGTTCTGACATGATGTCCGGTGGACTCATATCTGGCGTTTGTTGGATAATTTTCGGCCTTTCCTTCTCGGTGAAGTAGAGATACGCCGTTTTTACCTGTTTCGGCGCGTTTGGATCTTTCCGTCGTTTCTTTTTCGTTTTGAACGCACCGAACCCGAGCGCATTATCGCGCCCCTGAGTGCTCCCATCCGGCGGAGCGTATCCGAACACAGAAAATCCACCGTCGATGGCTAATATCTGCCCGGTCACGTACGAACTCGCTTGCGAAGCTAAAAACACCGTCGCCGAGGCCACCTCTCTCGGCTCGCCGACCCTCCCCATCGGTGTTCGTCTCACCACGCTCTTCTTATACTCTTCATTTTTCAACACTTGTTTCGCTAAATCGGTGTTTATGTACCACGGTGCGATCGCATTCACCCGAATCCCTTCTCTGCCCCACTCGCAGGCTAAACTTTTCGTCAACTGGTTCAACGCCGCTTTCGACATCGCGTATATCGCGCCCGTTTGAATGCTCGTCAATCCAGCGACGCTCGAGTTGAATATAACCGACGTTCCTCGCCCAATGATCCCTTTCTTATACGCCATTCGAACGATATCGAACGACGCTTCCAAATTTGTCCCCATTAAAGCGTGGTAGTCTTCCCGAGTAAACTCGGCAGTTTTCTTCCGAATGTTAAAACCGACGTTCGAAACGAACACATCGACGCGACCGAATTTCTCTTTGATTTCCGCTAAAAACGAATCTCGCTCGCGCTCTTTGCTCACATCTTTTTGCACGTACACAAAGTTCGAATCCCGATGCGTCCACTCGTGATCTTCCGGTAATCCAGACCGCGAACACGTGACGACATTTCTCGCGTGGCACGCGCCGAACGCGTCGCAGATGGCTTTCCCGAGACCTTTGGTGCCACCAGTCACGACGCAGGTTTTGCCGCTCAAACCGAAGGTGGAGTGCAGAGAAACGACGTCTTCTTGGTGGTCGTTCATGTTCTGCGTTAGTGTGTTTCTGTGTGCCTCGTTTCCTTTATCTTTAAGCTTTGAAATGATGTTTTGTGTCGCGCGTTGTTTGCGCGCGCGAAAATGCAAATTCTTGTAACGACTTTGAAACACCAAAAATTCGAATTTTTTCAAAACCACCGACCGCATCGCGCGTGTGCGAGTCGTGCTAAAATTCCTACTTTACATTAAAACGTGTTATACACCGCGCTAAGCATTCTCTCTCTAGTCGAAAGTAACCGTCGTCTCTTTTTCTGTTCGTTTACGAAACCGAAGCGCCGTTTTTTTTAATCGTGACTCTCATGACGTGCTCTAGTTTCCAGACGTTTCGGAGGTGCTTTTCGAGTAAATCCGCCTGGAACGCGTCTCTGGCGACGAATTGCGCACTTCCGTCGCCTTGGGATCCGACGCCTTTACCGCCGTAACTGTATATCTTTACCTTCGGGTCGGCTAATAACGCGTGTAGTTTTGGAGCGGTCAGTTCGGACACGCACAGCGGAGCTAAGTGAGCGTCAAAGTCGCGTTGGTATTCCGAAAAAGTTTTGCCGAGGAGTCTCGCGTCGGCGGTTGCGAGCGCTCGTTTGGCGGTTTGGACGTACTCGTACGAGAGTTCGCCGAGGAACTTTTGCGCGTCCGCGTGGGAAGCGTTTTCAACTTTAGGAGGCACGTCTTCAAAGGCGGACTGCAAATCTTTCAAAATTTTGACCGTATCTTTTTGACCCTCTAAATCGCACACGACGATGTGAAAGCAATCGTCCTCCGTATTTTCTCCCTCTCCGGTCCTTTCGTTCCCAACCGGCGTCTCCTCGCACTTCATCTCGTCGCCATCAAAGTTCATCGTAACGCACACTCCGCTCCCAAACGCGCACGCTTGATCCATCCGACCACACCGAGACGGTGTCGCAATCTCTCCTAAATACGCTAACTCCATTTGCTCCAAGACGTCGATCTCTTTCTCCAGCCCGTAACACTTTGAAAAAGCTCTCGCCACGAGCACGCAAATCGCCGCCGAAGAAGACAACCCTTTCTTCACCGGTAACGAACAGTGATTCACCTCCACGCATATCCCACCTAAAATTCCATATTTCTTAAACACTTCTTTTATCGTTCCGGCGATGTACGACCAAAATTTCCCTTCGCTCGCGATGCGCGATAAAGTACCTTCGATGTCTTTATTGATTTCCCACACGACCTCGTTCGTCTCTCCTGAATCCGTCCTCGTTCGAATCGCTATTATTTTCTCGTTCGCGAGCGCGCGCGTCGTCGCGGATATGCCTTCGGTCGTGCCAACGACGAGGCACGAACCTTGTTTCAACGATGGATGGTTTCGGCGGAGCCCGCCCGCCTTTTGTGAATGATGGTGATGACAAGAGAGAATGAAAAGTTAGTTGCGATGCCGCGTCGAAAAATGTCCCCTAAAGCAAAAGAGATAAACATAGATGGAGAGACGAGAGACGCACCCAATCGGAATGTTCGCCCAGCAAACACAATCTCCCAGGGACGAACACTTCGTGTCGCGTCGATGCTGAAGACGAGGACGAGACGGCCTCGTCGAAAGAAGATTCGGGCGGCATCTTTTGTTTTATTTGTTTGCTGGGAAAAGGTGTGTTTGCTTTGTGTGGATTTTATTGATTGTGTGTCTCTCATTTTTTCAAAAACGCTTTCGCGGAAGATGGATGCGCGTCGTCGTAGTCGTCTCTCTCTCTCTCTTTCTCTCTAGCGCGCGCTCTTCTCATTCAAACGTTCTCTCTTTCTCTCTCTCGCTCTTTCTCTTCCCGCGAATGTCATTATTGGTAAGGAAACAAATCAAACTGCGGGAAGATTTTGTTCCCGGTGACGAGTTCTTTAGAGACCATTATCGCCGTCGCGACCATCGCCAAACTTCCGTGACTCAGCTCTTTGAGTTTATAGTCGAGATAAAGCTCGTCGCTGCTGTTTGGACAAAGTCCGAGAGGGTCAAATCCGATTTCTCCTGGGACGTAGTCGTCTCGCAGAGTAAACAAATCGGAGGTGAAAGGATCCGCCCAGCCTCTTTGCACTCGCGTGGCTTCTCCGATGAAGATGACGACGCCGAGCGCGTACCAGAACGGAGGCGGAACTTGTTGAAAATGATTAATAGCCGGACCGGTGATTGACGCGTCGAACAGAAACGAAGAGCCTTCGACGTACTCGCCGACCAAAATCCCAACCGCCGCGAGCATGCACACGCGACCGTGAGTCAGTTCGGCTTCTCTGTATCGCTTCAAATCGTCAAACGTGATTCTCTTCGACAACCCGAGAGGATCGAATCCGTTCTTAAACGGCGCGATGGCACCGTAAATTCCAACCGTACCATCCGTCGTCGTCGGTAACTGCCGCTCAACCATGGTCGAACGCGGAAGCTGTTCCGCAACCTTGGCCTGAACGACAGAGATACGTTTTCCTTTTGTCTCGGAAAGTGTTCTTGTTCTTGTTGCTGCACTTCTTCTTTCCGAAACGAAACGAAACGATCCGGCGACGACCCCGCGCGAGGTGATCGTCGTCATCGCAAGAGACAACGACATCGTTTTATGAATATGTGTTGATGATTGAATGCGTGCACAGTTTCTCCTTTTGCAAACGTGCGCGCGTGGTGCTGGGGAGAAGAAAGTAGAAGTGAAGAGATACAAAAAAATATTTTCCCGAGAGAGTAAAAAATACGCAACGTCACGTCACGAAAGAACGAACGCGTGTGGCTGTGAGAAGCTTTCGTTGTCTTTTACGACGTGCACTCTCGCAGAAAGAGACGCGATGATACCATAAAAACTACTCTAAAGAAACCTATACTTCGCTAACTCTCTCTCGATGGCGTCCGCTGTGCTCTTCTCCGCGACCCAAATGTTCGTCGAGTGCTCTCCGTGAGGGTTCGACACTCGGTCGCTCTCCATTCTCTGCGAGAAGACGAGCGAGTCAGAGACGACGGCGACGACGTCCTCTCGCGCGATTTCTCTCGAATCTGTCGTTTCCACGTACACGGCCTCGTCGTCGCTGTTGTTGCCGCTGGTGGTCGTCTCGTCGTCTCGCGCTCGTTCTCTCTCTAACACTAAACACTCCATCCGTCCATCCTCCAGAACAGTTTCCACGGTGGCTAAAAACGCGCTGCCGCTCTTTTTTTCCCGAACTGCGATGACGTCCCAAACTTGGCACGACGAAAAACTACTCTTCGCTTTACACCGCGAACGCTTTCTCTGGTCGTCGTCGTCGTCGACGCGTCGTCGTTTTGAGCGCGAGAGAGCGGTGCTTTTCTTGTTCTTCTTCTTCCTCCTCCTCCTCTTCTCGTCGTCGTCGCGAGCGCGTCGACTCGTATCGCAGCGCGCATCTCTCTGTTTGCCTTTTTAACTGTCTTTCCCCTTCTTCTGTTTTCCTCTTTGGGGAGTGAAACCCTAAACAACAAAAAACTCCTGCGTCTCTTTTCTTTCGTTGTGAGATCGCCAGATTCGCATAAATAAAACGCGGGATCCTCTCCTCTTTCTCTGCTTCCAGTTTGAAAGAGAAAACGACACACACAGAGAGAGAGAGAAGTGGCGATTCAGAAAGTGCGTTCCGTCGAGAGAGTTTTTGATTTTGAGTTAAATAGCGTTTTACACGTATCGATACGTATTCAAAGAGAGAGAGAGAGGTTTTGGAAAAAAAGAAAACGCGAGAGATTTGAAAACGAGAGAGATGACGGAAGTTGCGCCACCATCCTCCGACGTGCCACCTCCCGGGGAGGACGGCGGCGATGGCTCGGATCCGCGCAAGCAACAAGCCATCTCTGACTTTACGCGGTTAATGCTCCAGCACAAAGAGTTGGACGCGAGAGTGCGGAATTTACGTTTAGAGTTGAAAGAGGCGAGAAATCAGTTTGATAAAACGGAGAGAGATTTGACCGCGTTGCAGTCGATGGGGCAAATCATAGGGGAAGTTTTGAGGCAGTTAGACGAGGACAGATTCATCGTGAAGGCGAGTTCGGGGCCGAGGTATATCGTCGGTTGCAGGTCGAAGCTCGATCGAGAGAAGTTAGTGAACGGGACGAGAGTGACGTTGGATATGACGACGTTGACGGTGATGCGAGCATTACCGAGAGAGGTGGATCCGGTGGTGTTTAACATGTTGAACGAGGCGCCGGGGAAGGTGGAATATTCCTCCATTGGAGGATTAGGAGAACAGATTAGAGAGTTACGCGAGAGCATTGAGTTGCCTTTGATGAACCCAGAGTTATTTTTGCGGGTTGGGATTGCGCCTCCGAAAGGGGTGTTGTTGTACGGCCCGCCCGGTACGGGGAAGACGTTATTGGCGAAAGCGATTGCGAGCAATATTGATTGTGCGTTTTTGAAGGTAGTTTCGAGCGCTATCGTGGACAAATACATCGGAGAATCCGCGAGGTTAATCAGAGAAATGTTCGGGTACGCCAGAGCGAACGAACCATGCGTCATTTTCATGGACGAAATTGACGCCATCGGAGGGAAGAGATTTAGCGAAGGGACCTCGGCCGATCGCGAGATTCAAAGGACGTTGATGGAGTTGTTGAATCAATTAGACGGTTTCGATGTTTTAGGTAAAGTAAAAATGGTGATGGCGACGAACAGACCGGACGTTTTAGACCCGGCCTTGATGCGTCCGGGACGGTTAGACCGAAAAATTGAAATCCCGCTGCCGAACGAACAAGGACGAGTAGAGGTGTTAAAAATCCACGCAGCCGGTATAAACAAACACGGCGAAATCGATTACGAAGCGGTCTCTAAAGTCGCCGAAAACTTTAACGCCGCGGATATGCGAAACATCTGCACCGAAGCGGGCATGTTTGCCATCCGAGAAGACAGAGACTATGCGACGCACGACGATTTCATGCGAGCGGTGAGAAAGTTAGTCGACGCGAAGAAACTAGAACCAACGGCGAGTTACGACTCGTCGTTTAAAAACACAGACAAGTAATAATCACACATATATATACAAACACACATATATATAGAGAGAGTTGTAACGCACAGAAAAAGAAATATTATAAGAAGAAAACACAATCGTAAACCGTTTTGAACACATACGCGCGCTCGTCGGCTCTCTTCTTTTTACTAAAAAGTTCGTTATTTACTTCACTCGGAGAGCACACAACTCTTCATCTTCATTTTCATCTTCATCTTCTTCTCCTCTCGCGCGTGAGTCCTAGCGCGGCGTATATATAAGTATTTCGCTGTAAACAACCTCATGTCTTCCGCATCTGAAGCGGACAAGACGCTCAAACTCGCCGACTCTGCCGCTCGAGGGTCTCTCTTTCGATCCAGAGATCTCGAGAAGGCATCTCTGCTCTACGATGACGCATCGAAACTGTACCAAAGCGCTAAGCTCTTCCATAAATCTCTACTCGCGAAAGAGCGATGCGGCGAAACGAACGAAGAGACGAACAACCTGTTCTTAGCGGCGAGACAGTACGACCAGTGCGTGTTGTTAGGTCACAAAGCGATATCGGAAACGAACGAGTTGGAGACGAGTAAACAATCGGTGGAGTTACTGACCGACTTTGCAAATCGAGCGAGTCGATGTTACGCCATGAGCTCGAGGATGCAACAAAGCGGCGAGTGTTTGGCGAAATGCGCGAGAATTTTAGAGAAATTAGGTACGCACGGCGAGGAGAAATCAGCGGAGTTGTACGAGCAGGCATTGGATGTGCTTTGCGAGAATGAGTTGGAGTTGTACGCTTCGGACGCTTTTCGATCGCTGTGCGCTTTGCGATGTAAGATGGGCGGGTTTCGGGAAGCAGCGGATTTGTGCGTGAGATTTGCGGTGGCGTGCGATAAAATTAACAGCACGGCAACGCAAAGGAGGTGTTATTTGCACGCGATTATCGCATATTTGTGGGTTGGTGATGCGAAGGAGGCGGAGCAGAGCTACGCGGATTTTATGGAAATTGACGCGTTTGCAAATTCCGAGGAGAGTTTGATTAGTTACGAGCTTTTGAGAGGATACAAAGAGGAAGATGTAGAGGCAATTCAAACGACGTGGAGAGAGCGGAGAGTTCCTGAGATTGCAGACGCGTGCTTTAGCCGATTACGATTGCCAAATCCAGAGTTTCCGTTGAGAGGAGGTGGTGGAGGAAAGGCACACGCAGGAGGAAAGGGCGATAGTGACGACGATTTGACGTAGCGAAGATGTGTAGATTTTACATGTAGCTTTTTTGTACGCGCTAGAACTCTCTAATTTGTGATGTAATTAATAACAAGCTAATACCATTTAATCCCATGATCGTCCACCTCTACGCTCAAAATCTTCACCTCCTCGACTGGTCTGTCGTTCTTCCCAACCTCTACTAATCCGATCTTTTGTAACGTCTGTATGTGTTTACTCACTCTCCCAAATATCGTGTGCTTGCCGTCTAACCAAGGTGTAGGCGCTAAAGTGATAAAGAACTGACTCCCGTTCGTATCTTTCCCGCTATTCGCCATGGACAAAATCCCGGCGCCGACGTGTTTTAAATCTCTGCGTATATTTTATTAAAATGGAAAAGAAACACGCGGTGAGTAAATAGTTGTTGTAAAACGTGTGCGTTGGAAGAATACGATGCAATCTTCAAAGCGTGAACGGTATGCATCTCTTCTCTCTGGACTCTGCCATTCTCGGCTCCCTTTCCTCTATTTCTCTCTCTCTCTAGCGCGGCCGGCTCGCTAACGAAAGGTTTTTAGAGGGAGAAAAAAAACGCTCGAACACAAAAATAAAATAATTGAAAACCGTACCTCGTAATCTCGTCCTCAAACTTCCCTCCCCAAATGGAACTCCCGCCTCTCCCGGTCCCGCTCGGGTCCCCACCTTGCGCCATGAAATCCTTAATCACTCTGTGAAAAATCAACCCGTCGTAGTAGCCTTTCTTGCTCAGCTCGAAGAAGTTTTGGCACGTTTTCGGGGAGTGTAAGTAATACAGTTCCAATTCGAGAGGGCCGAGGGTGGTTTGGAAGAGGACGGTCGGGGCGCCGGGAGGGTTGTCCTTCGAGTGGAGTCTCGGTTTGTACACTTGCTTGTTGTTGTCGCTGCTCATTCTCACGCGTCCTTCTTTTCGGTTCGGTGTCGCGATTGCGCGCGAGTTGTGTGCGGGAGGGGGCTGTTTTTTTGCGTGTTTTGGTTTTGAAGAAATTTCAAATCAAAGTTTTGATGTGAAGAAGAAAATACGAGACGCCAGACGCCAGACGCGAGCTTCGAGCTTTGTGTTTAATCGTAAATACAAGTCTGATTACATTTGCGCTAGAAAAAGACAGTGTGAAAAGTCACGAGGCTTTCGCGTCTCGATCGCTTTTAACGATGTTGTTGTTCGATAACTTTTTCAAGACGTCCACGCACGCTCTGAAGAGTTCGTACAGAAGCGTAAACGGAAAGGTAAACACGGCGAAGAAGGCGGCGAAGAGACTGATTTTTTGCTTCGTCTCGTCGACTGGTTTCTCCTCCTTCTTCGCGGATTCTGGAACTGCTTCCGGGACTGAAACGTTTTGGGGAGGCGTGGTGTTGTAGCCTAAAACGTCCGCGGTGCGTTTTGTCGCTCGATTGGCGAAGTATTTGTTGTTTGTCGTTTCCGCCAATTTGCCCGGGCGCATGGTGCTCTTGTTCGCAGCGTTCGTCGCCGCCGGCGCGTCGTTGTATTGCGCCATTTCGTTCAAAATCTGCTCTCTCTTTTTGCGCGCTTCGAACACGGCGGTTTCGTTTTCGCTGGCGATTTGCGAAACGAATCCACTCGTGGCGGTAGTGGTAGTAAAAGTAGTCGTGGTATATTTTGTTGCCGCCGTCGCTAGCCGCGTCGCTGCTGCCGCTGCTGCTAAAACTTCTTCTTTTTCTACAATTTTTTCCTCCTCTCTCTTCTTCACCTCTTTCTCGACTGGTGTCGACGCCACCGCGCTCACCACCTCCAGCGGCGCGTCCACCACCTCCACCGTCGTCTCTATTTTCCTGTCTTTCGTCTTCATCAAGAGACCCACTTTTTCCTCTCTCCTTTTCGTCTCGATGTCTCTCTGTTTCCGTCGTAACTGTTCGTCCATCGTCTCGAAACTCTTCACCAACGAAAACGCGACGATAGAACCCGCCATAGTCATCAACGGTTCCGCAATCACGGTGGAAATTGCCGCCGTCGCCGCCGTCGCTGCCGCCACGGCGCTCGCGATCTCTTTCTTATTCGGCACCGCCTCTATTTGCCTTCTCACAAACTCTGCTTTTTCCACCGCTTGCTTCGATATCTCCAACGCTCTTTCGCTCGATTGCGCCAGCGTCGATTGCGCAACCACTCGCGCCTTTTCGCCTTCCTCCACAATCTTCCTCGCGTTTTCCGTCGCCGCAAACTGCCTCGCGCGCAAGATGGAACTCTCTAAAGTTCTCCTCGCTCTGTTCTCCTCGTTCGTTCTGTTATTAGTATTTCCTCTTCTTCGTAAAACCGTGCCTTCGCCTAAACCGTCGTCGTCGTCGTCGTCCACATCGTCGTACGACCCTTCCCCCATATCTATGGACTCCTCCCAAAACTGATCCTCCGCTTTCTCCAACATGTCCATGGTTATCGTCGACGATCGCGCGGACATGTCGTCCTCGTCTTCGCTGTCTTCGGCGATGATTTTTCCCATGTTTTGTCTCACGTCTCTTTTCCCTCGGTGTTCGTGTTGTCGTCGACATCGTCGAGAAAAAATGGAAAGATTTCTTCTTCTCGTTATCGTCGTTTCCTCTCGACTACCACCACGAGAAAAAGAGGAGGAGCATCGCACCAGCGACGCGGATGCGGATGCTGATGCTGCTCGCATGTGGTCGTGCGTTCCCGCGCAAAGAGAAGAGAGAGAGAGAGACAGAGAGAGGCCTTTGTTTCTCTTCTCTGTTCTTATGCGTGTGTGTTCGCGTTGGTTGAGCTTTTTCTCTTTTGTGTGGTCTCAAAAAAAAATACGAAAAAAAAAAGGGCAAGAGAGGCAAAAAATACACAAACACGACAAAAGAAAACGAACAACAACAAAAAAAAGATAGCACACGCGTTTGATCGGAAACCAGCGCATTCATCCACTTTGCCATACGGCCTATACGCGAAGACATTTGACCGTACCGGGGTTCGAACCCGGGATCTCTGGCTTTTTACCAAGTCTCAAGTAAAACTTTTTCCTTCTATACCGCGTGCGTCGTTTGTAAAAAACTACTCTCGGAAAGAGTGGTTTTCGTAAGCGATTAGGGTTTAAGGTAGTAATATGAAGCTCTTTTTTTTTGTCTTTTTTTCTTTCTCCTCTTCTGCACGACGACTTCTTTTTATTATGATCTTTTTTTTCTCTTCATTCATTTTTGCAAAGTTATTCTTCGGCTTTTGTACATATTGCGCACGTAAAGGAACAGAGAGAGAGAGACAGAGAGACACACGCACGCGCGCACGCACAGCTCTCTCGTTTGTTTCTTCTTCTCGTTGTTGTAAACAGCGATATTCTTTTTGTACATAAAAATAATCAATAATAAAATTGGAAAGACCTCCCGAGAGATATTTTCGTTTCACGGGAGCTTTTTGGGAAAACACATAACAAAAAAATGGAAAGCACCACCAACAGCGGCGACGACTCCGCGCGTCTTCTTCTCAAAGAGCAAGAGGAAAAACTGAAAGCAAAATACGGAGGGATGATTCCGAAGAAGAATCTGATCGTTTCGGACCGGAAACATTTCGACAGCGCGGACTGGAGCAGGTCGAAGCAACAGCAACAACAGCAGCAATTTTCAGCCTCCGAGCAGCAGCAGCGGAAATTCGGCGATGCTGACTCGTCATTATTTTTCGATGAAGACGTGGGCGTGTTGAAACCGGTGCTCGGCGCGAAGGACGTGCCGGGGACGTCGCCGCCGTCGGACGCGAGCACGTTCACGACGACGAATACGCAGACGAAAAGGAGGACGAGCATGGACGAGAGCAGAGGGAAGTGGGACATTCATAATAACGCCAACAACAACACTTCCGCGAATAACAATAACTATAACAACAACACGGCGGTGAACTCGGCGTATCACGCGCCTCCTCGTTCGTGATTCCGCGCGGGACGAGAAGGAGAGCGAACACACATATTATACATTCGTTCTCTTCTTCGCGCACACATATACTAATACTGCCCATAATAATGTAACAAAAGAGATATTAAAAAGATTTGAAAAGAGAGAAGGTCAAGAGCCACTCCGTATTTAGAAGTATTGCCATCGTCGTCGCGAAGACGCGAGTATAGTCTTCACGAAACCGCGTGTTGAGAATTGCGCAAAAACTTTTCGTTATATAATATCATAAAAAGAGCTCGTTGTAATACAAACTACGCGTTATTACATGTCGTGTATTGTGTGTGTGTGTGTGTGTGTGTGTGTGTGTAATGCTTTTTATAAACAACGCACGCTATATTTAGAAACTACATTTGTATAACTCGTTTTCGCTATTTTAGACTGAAACTCTGGCTAAGAAAATCCTACAATATTAAACATCCCCACATTATTTGTGTGATTAGATGTTCAATTTGGTTCTTCTCCAGTGTCGTCTCTTGGCGTTGTAGCGAATGGTGTTCCCGGTCTTCATGCGAATCCATTGCGGGATCGGGCGGTTTTGCTTTTGCTTCTTGCCCAAGATTTTCTTGATTTTAAACGTCTTTTGCGATGGCTGTTTGTGGTGTTTTTTGAGAGAAAGGAAGGAAAAGTTTCGTGAAGTGAGTGAGTGAAGTGAAAAGAGACTGAAAGAGAAAAAAATGAAAAACCGCGCTCTGCGTGACCCCCGCTCGCTCCCTTTTGTCGAGTAAACGCGCAGGAACCACCGCTCCTCTCGCGCACGACTCGACGCGTTCGCGCGAACGAATATCCACGAGACGCAAATCTCCTCGAAAATCGCGCGAGCGTCGTTCGCACCGAGGCGCAAAAACGACTCGCCAGATTCCTCCTGCGCGCAGCCGAGAAATTTCTCTCTAAATCGCGCTCGCGCGATTTTCCCAGCCTTTGGGGGAAGAAAGAAAAACAAATATAAAAACGCGAACGTCGCATCCCGCGCGTCTCCCGCGAATCGCGCGCAGAAATACCATCCGAACGCGGAAAGGGCAAAAAAACGTACCATTTTATTAGTTGTTTGTGTGATGTGGTTTTATTATATATATATCACGCTTTGAATAATGGCGAGATTTCCTGAGCCCTGGTGAGAGTGGTGTTTTGTTTCAGAGAGAGACGAGACAAAAAACTCAAAAAATTTTCGAACAAAAAAAATTGGAACACCACAAAAAAATCGACTTTTTCCCTTTCGAGGCACACGAGCGGGGAAAGAGAGATTGATTATGCAGCAACAGCAGCCTTATCACACGAATCAACCTCCGCCGCCTTCGTTCGCACCGCACGGTGGTGGTGGTGGTGGTGGTGGAGAGAACGGCAACAACGTGGCGCAGCAGCAGCAGCAGCAACAACAACCGTCGCTTTTCGTGCCTCCTCCTTCTTCCGTTGGTGGTGGTGGTGTGAATCAGAATCAAGCTTCGTCTTCGTCTTCGTTTCCCCCTCCTCAGATGCAATTCATGCCTTCGACGTTTGCGCCTCCTTCTTCTTCGTCGCATCGAGATCAGCAGCAAGAACAACAACAACAGCGTCAAAGAAACTCCATAGACGGTGGGAGTGGACGGTACCAGCCTCCGCCGCCGTCGCAGAATTTTCAGTCGCAAGCGTCGTTTCAAAATCGACCGGAACCGACGAGTGGTCCGGGAGGGTGGGCGGCTTTGTTCACTCGGACGAGAAGTTTCGGGAACGTGCAAAACACCGGTTCGTCGTCGTCCTCGAACGGGGGGAATAAAGGTTTCAGGGGAAAAGTATCGTGGTCCGGCGGGTTTCCGGACGAACCGCCGCTTTTGGAGGAGTTGGGCGTTGACTTCTCGCAAATTGCGCGAAGAGCGAAGAGCGCGATGAACCCGCTGCCGAGTCGAAAGGCGACGAGAGAGACGTCGAAAGACGACGATTTAGCCGGGCCTTTGATTGTGTTTGGGATGATTGCTACTTTGCACGCGCTTCAAGGGAAGCTGCATTACGGGTATATTCTCGGATGGTCGGCGATTGCGAGTGGTTTGACGTGTTGGTTATTGAATCAGTTGACCGCGCAGAGCAACAACGACGCGGGGGAGAATTTGAGCTTGAGCCGAACGGCGTCGGTCATCGGGTACAACGCGACGTCGATTTTGTTTTTGAGCGTTGTGAAAGCATTTGTGCATAGCGAAGGTAGTAGTAATAGTGGTAGTAAAAGTAGCAACGGTGGTAGTCTTTCAGGAACGACGAACTCGTTTGGTATTTTAGCGTTTGCGGTTGTTTGCGTTTTGCAAGCGTCGAGTAAATCCAGCGGGTTGTTCTTACACGGCATGGGACAGTGCAGCGAAGGGAAACGGTTGGTGGTCTTTTACCCGATGGTTTTGCTCTATTCTTTGTACGCGCTGCTCACTTTGTATTAAATAAAAAATATATATATACATATGTTTACACTAATAATGCACATCGTTACTATCTATTTCGATATTCTATGTATTCGTTGATGGAGGAGAGTAAGGAAATCGTCGCCACGTCTGTCGTGAAGATGCGCGAACCGAGTCCTACGTTTACAAACTTAAAAGATTGGAACGTTTCTACCTCGTTTTGACTCCACCCGCCTTCTGGTCCAATCGCTAATAGTATTTCTATGTCTCCGTCACCGCTGCTATTGCTATTCGTATTTTTCTTTCGGCTTTGATGAAGAGCGTCGGTAAGGGACACGCTCTCGCTCGACGGGTGCGCGAGCAAAGGCACAATCTTTTTTCTT